>OIEV01000011.1_pt1 | contig 307426 bp, 254 predicted proteins | sample 1581881 | NCBI WGS metagenome assembly OIEV01 (sample SAMN03279760, study PRJEB24777) | human gut metagenome | isolation source: fecal sample PR121 from 1 month old male Malay infant, vaginally delivered... | place: Singapore | collected 2005-09-16 | reverse complement strand
ATTCCCGTCGGATGATGCTGTGAAGAAAATGGTATACCTCGCTTTGATGGAGATTGAGAAGAAATGGACAATGCCGATTACTAACTGGGGATTGATTATGAACCAATTTATGCTTATTTTTGAAAACAGAATCCAGATATAAGAGAACTTATAACTGAATCCCGTTTCTATTTACACAAAATTATGGATACTGCCTAAATCAACAATCAATCTACTACCTTAAAGAAAACTTCTTCTCCACTTTGGCTATCCGGTGCCACCCAAAGAGCAAAGTCTCCGGCTTCCACCGTCTTCACCATATCTATATTCCAGAAAGCAAGTTCACTTATCGGAAGTTCAAACGATACATTTTTCTTCTCACCCGGCTTCAATGTGACGCGAGCAAAGCGTTTCAGCTCTTTCACTGGACGGGTCACCGAAGCAAACTTGTCCTGCACGTAAAGCTGGGCTACCTCGGTACCTTCATACTTTCCGGTATTCTCAAGGTCGAAAGTCACAGTCAGCACATCTTCCTTCTTCAGATTGGCAGACGAGAGTTTCACATTATCATATTTGAACGTCGTATACGACAGACCGTAGCCAAAAGGATACAGCGGATCGAAACCAGCATCCATATAGAAAGAGGTACATCCCAACGAAGTCTGCCCCGCTTCCAACGGAATGTCATTCAGCAAAACCTCATTCCGCGTAGCCGGACGTCCGGAACTGTTATGAGCATAATAAACCGGTATCTGTCCTACCATCTTCGGGAAAGTCACCGGAGTCTTGCCACTTGGCACAGCCTTACCCCACAGCAAGTCGGCCAATGCCGGTCCTCCCATGGTTCCGGGATGGAACGAATAAAGTACAGCTGACGAGAGTTCGACTTCCTTTCCTATGGTCAACGGACGCCCTGCCATTACGACAGTAACCACCGGTTTTCCTGTTTTCGCCAAAGCGGCAATCAGTTCGCTTTGCGCACCTTGCAGGTTCAGGTCGGCCAGGCAATGCGCCTCTCCTGAAAGAATAGCCTCTTCGCCTACAAACGCCAAAATAACATCAGCACGTGCAGCGGCAGCAGCGGCTTTGGCAACACCTGCCATATTCTTGTCACGGCTATAAGTCAGACCCGGCTCGTATATCACCTGCACTTTGTCCCCCACCAGTTCCTTGATAGCCTTCAACGGTGTCACGGTTTTTGTCTTGTCACCATCAAATATCCAGGTACCCAATTGGTCATAAGGTGCATTTGCCATCGGACCTACCACAGCAACCGTCTTTACCGAAGATTGCAAAGGCAATGTCTCCTTTTCGTTCTTCAACAAGATGGCCGATTCCACAGCAGCTTGCTTGGCAGCCTCCAGATGAGAAGGAGCATAAAGTTCCTCTATCCGTTTCTCATCCACATAAGGATTATCAAACAGTCCCAACCGGAATTTGATACGCAGAATATTCCGCACGGCATCGTCTATAGCAGACTTCTTGACCTTACCTTCTTTTATCAATTCCGGCAATTCCTTGACAAACGTATAGCTGACCATCTCCATATCCACACCAGCATTCACCGCCTTCATTGCTGCCTCTTTAGAATCGGCAGCAAAGCCATGTGCCATCATTTCGGCTACCGAAGCCCAGTCTGACACTACTATTCCATCAAATCCCCATTCACCACGAAGCACATCTTTCAAAATAAAAGTGTTTCCGGTAGACGGTGCTCCGTCATTGTCATTAAACGAAGTCATGAAAGTGGCTGCCCCTGCCTTGGCCACAGCTTCAAAAGGAGGAAGGTATACATCCCTCAAACGACGCTCCGGAATGAAAGTGGAATTATAATCACGCCCGCCCTCGGCAGCACCATAACCTACAAAATGTTTAGGACATGCGGCTATGGAAGTCGGACTGTTCAGCGAATCTCCCTGGAAACCTTCAACCATAGCAACACCCATCACTGAAGTCAAATAAGTATCTTCGCCACATCCTTCGGCCATACGCCCCCAACGGGGATCGCGAGCCACATCTATCATCGGCGCAAATGTCCAGCGGATACCCACGGCAGAAGCCTCCACAGCCGCTACCCGTGCACCATCCTTAGCCACCTGCGGGTTGAAAGATGCCGCTTGTCCCAAGGGAATAGGGAATATGGTCTTGAAACCGTGGATCACATCACGCGCCATCAGCAAGGGGATGCCCAAGCGGGACTCCTCCATTGCCACACGCTGCAAGGCATTGACACGCACCGGATCTACTTCATTCAGGATAGACCCGACTTCACCTTTCTTTATCAATCCGCTCATATCCTCTATGTTACCATAAGAAGAAATCTGGTTCATCTGCCCAATCTTTTCTTCCAATGTCATACGGGACAACAGCGCTTCTATTTTCTGCTCGATGACTGCGTCATTTTTTGTATCCTGCACTTGAGTACAAGATATAAAAGGAAGCAGCAATAAACAAGCAGAGAGCATTTTCATTGTTTTCATCTTTAATCTATTACTTGAAATGGAATATTTGCTGTTGAGACAAAGCCCGTATTATCAAGTACATATACGTACAAACGATATTCTCCGGGAACTTTAATTGCAGTCTCATACACATTTTTATCTGACATAGCCACCTCACCGACTCTTTCCGGACGCGGTTCATAAGAACCTCCAAAGCCCAGCACTGTAGCTTCTTTAAGCACTTCCCAAACATAAGTCAGAGAATCATTTTCCTTGTCTATGGCCGCAACCTCTGCTTTCAATGAAGCACCTGCCTTGATGCGGACATTATCAATAGCACTCTTCCCATTGACAGTCATCATACCCAGAATTACCGGAGCCGTTTCATCCAGTTCCTTACCAGTCCACACTCTTTGCATAGCCTCTACCATAGGAGTCTTTTCTCCTTTCAGAGGCAGCATATCCACCGTGTCTTCTACAAACATACTGAACCAGGTAGGCGTACGTTCTTCTTTTTGTCCCCACAAGAATACAAAAGAGCCCAAGCAACGGGGATTGGCAGAAATATATTGCGTATAACGCTCTTCGTACACCTGCCGTTTTTCTTCACTGGTCTGCTCTATGGGTGCTTTCCACTCGGTAGAAGCTGTTTCCCACCAACCGGTCGGTCCCCACTCGGTAATCATAAATGCACCCTTGTAGTCCGACTTGTCAACAACCATCTGTACCTCTCCCATCGGACCATATACATTGATGCCCACATAATCGAGAGATGGAGCATACTTTGCCACAGAGTCCAATGCCGACGGATTGTAGGAAATCACTGTCGAAACCAGATGACGCTTGTCTATCGACTTAATCAGCTGTGCCAGTTCTTCCACAAAATTCCATGCGGCAGCTATATTGGCATTTCCCAACTCAATTTCATTGCCAATACCCCAAGCCAGCAAACTCGTATCATTCTTGAACGTTTCTGCCAACAAGCGGACTTCTTCGCGCATCTTGTTCTTATATTCATCATCGTAATAGCGTATGGAGTCTTTGGTCATGCCTATTCCCTGCATTACGTACATGTTGTGCTCCGAAGCCAATGCCAGGTTTTTCTTTATCTCCTCCACATTACCTCCCCAGGTTCTGAAGGCATTGGCACCACTCTGGGCGGCAATGTCCAACCGATATGTGCCGCCTACGCCTTTAATATAGGTTTCTCTTCCGTCAATGGAAAGTTTATAACCGTCTGCCGCTTTCTCTATTACAATACCGTCTAGAGAAGAAGGAGAACAGGCAGACAACAAAACTAAACAGATAAAAATAAATATTTTTTCTTTTTTCATTATCAATTGTCCTAAAGCATAAGGTATTTATGTTATAAATAAAAAACATTCAGCCTTCATATTTAAACATGAAGGCTCTATTTTTTCTGAAACACGCGTACATAGTCCACCTTCATCGTCACTGGAAGAGCAGACTCGTCCACACCGTTCATTCCACCCCAATCACCGCCCCAAGCCAGATTCAGAATGGGATAGAAAGCATAATGGAAAGGCCATTGATTATGACCAGCTCCCAATTGTTGCTTGGTAACAGCCAACTGTACCTTGCCATCTACGTATGTAGTGATGGCATCTTCTGTCCACTCTAAAGCATAGAGATGAAATTCTCCTTCTGCCTGTTCTATAGTCATGGCATGTGTTTTCTGCGTACCTATAGTATGATTATAATCTTGCGTATGGATAGACGAAGAGACTTCGTTGGGTACGACTCCCACTTCCTCCATAATGTCTATTTCACCACACATGGGCCATGGGTTAGTATTCCAGTCATTACCAACTGGCATCATCCAAAAAGCCGGCCACGTCCCCTTGCCTTCAGGCAACATGATACGTGCTTCAAAATAGCCATATTCCCAACCAGTATTCACTTTAGCATACACACGACCAGAGTAAATTTTACCATCGGAGCCTTTGAAACAATTAATATTCAACTTACCGTCCACAAGTTCTGTCACACGCTTTCCGTCAGCAGAACCATTGACGTAATTTTGAAGTTCATTATTTACCCACCCTGCTCCTTGAACCTCGTGTGTCCAATCATTGCCAAGAGATGTACCCTCATTAAATTCATCATGCCAAACCAACCGATACCCCTCAGGGGTATTGATATCCAGATCTTCAGCCGATTCTTGAATAACTGTTACCGTTACTTTCTCTGCACCAGCCACAACCTCAACTGTACCCGTACGGGAAATCTTTGCATCATTAGCTAAAGTGGTCACAACAATTTCCCCACTATTTTTTTCTGCGCTAATCCAACTATCATTGGATTTCACATTCCATTCGCCAGAAGCAATAACAGATAAGACAAAAGATTCTCCTATAGAATTAGAATACAACTCAGTCTGTGACACTGATAAAGGAGCCGCTTGCGTAAGAGGAATAGATACACGAGTAGCACCAGATTTAACTACCACCGTACCAGTACGAGAAGTAGTACCCGTATGAGCACTGACTATAACTGTCGCTGTGCCTTGGCTAGAAGAAGAACCCATTACATTTACTTTGACCCATGAACTGCAATCATCAGAGGCAAAAGCTGTCCACTCTTTACCAGAACAAACCACATTCACCACATATTGGCTAGCTTGTGCAACAGCCTCTATCTTTTCAGGAGAACATTTAATGGTAACATCCTCGGATTGCGGTTCCTTGTCATCGCTACTGCCACAAGCAATCAACGAAAACAAAAGAATAGATAATAGACAATAGTATTTCATATATATATATTTTACAACATAAGTAGAGAAAAAAGGGAAAAGATGAAACTCCAGCAATTGCCAAGATAACACACATCCTTCCCCCTTTTTATTATTCACTGCTTTTAGCAGACCAATATTCTATCTAATACTAGTCATCAATCTCTATGAGTCTGGAAAATAATATCTTTAATAGTCACTTTTGTGTCAGCAGGATTTCCACCAAAATCCAAGACTAAAGATATAGCATGCATATCTTTAGGCGCCTTTTTATTTGCAACCCAAAATTTATTATCTTCATTACCCAACAAGTCCGTCTGTTCTGCAAAGAAGAAGTTATCATCATGTTTGACATCAGGTTCATCAGTCTGAACCAGTTTTACTGTTACCCCCTTCAAATCAGTACTAGGATTTAGAGTGACACAGAAATCATAGGCAGTTTCTGTATCGGCTGACAAATCTGTAACAAACGAGAACTGGTTCTGCCATTGTGCTTCAGTAGCATCAGGGAAAGTGAGTGTATAAGCATTTCCATCCACCACTAAATCTGGATTAGGTCTAGCACTCCAATCCGGGTTTGCATAGAAGAAAGTATTGGTAAAGGTTGCCCCGTTCCAAAGATTGTCTTCACTATCCACCTTCACCCAAGAAGGTTCAGGCTCTTGTACTTCAGGAATTTCCGTACCGTCATCATTAGCATGGTCTTTCAAGACAAAGCTTTCCAAAGTAATATCCGTATTAGCTTCATTACCACCAAAATCAAGTGCAAACTTCAAGTCGGTAATATTCACACCGGGTACGTTACTGAACCATATACACTTAGGCTCATTAGCATCTAAAGCCACACGCTGCATATTGATAAACGTATTGTCATCACCTTTCTGCTGTACTTTAACCGTCACGCCCGGATGTTTGGTAGTAGAAGTGATTATCACCGAAAAATCATAGGTTTTATCCACTGACAAAGCAATTACCTTATCCAATTCCACATGCATCTGAGCTTGCCACTGATCGGTAGTAGCTTCCGGTAAGGAAACAACAAATGCACCATTCTGATAAGTATATTTTGGATCTGCAATCTGCCCCCATCCTGGAGCATAGTAGAAAGATGCCACATTGAAAGTTACTCCCTTAAACATGTTAAATTCACTATCTTCCACAAAACCACCAAAACCGTTCATAATAGTCTTCTCTATTTCAAAGGTTTTGGTTATCGAACCATCACTAATGCCATTTGCGTTCTTTACTTTACATTCTACTGTATATGAACCTTTTTTACGATAATATTTGGAAAAACCATATGAGGCTTGATAAGTGCCGTCAATTATCCAAATTGGAGACACTCCAGGAGCAGAAGTAAATTCAAAGTTTGCATAATTGGTTGTCTGATCTACAGTAACTTTAAAGTTATCAGTATAATCCGATGCTTGTGGGATATTGCCATTGGCTCCCGTAAAATCTTCAGGCGAACATGAAGTCATTGCAAAACCAGCAACCAACACGCCTGCCATATATTTAAATATATTTTTCATATCAATTATTTATTAATGGAGTTATGGTAAACTATTTATAAGCATTCTGAACCAAAGCCGGATCGGAATCCAACTCTCCTTGTGCAATAGGAATGTATTTCTTCTTGGCAGTCCAAGAATTAGTACGGTAACCATATTCATCGGGGACCAGTGCAGTAGTAGCCTTATTGCTGGCTGATGCTCCACTGATTCCTTCAGCACGTACCAAATCAAAATAACGCTTGCCTTCACCTACAAATTCCAAACGACGTTCTGTAAGTACATCGTCAACCGTAACGTTTGCAAGTCCAGCCAAACCGGCACGGGTGCGAACTTCGTTCAACCATGTCTTAGCCTCACCTGTACCACTTCCACCTGTACGAAGAGAAAGTTCTGCAGCATTTAGTAATGTCTCAGCATAACGATAATAACGATAATTGTTATTATAGTTCAAATTCTGGTCACCGGAAGACTGCTTGAAGTTCTTATCATACGGACGATATTTTTGTAACCAAATATGAGTATCTTGATAACGTTTCGTATATTCTACATCTTCGGCAATCACCCAGCAAGTTGCATCACGACGTTTGTCTTGTTCACTAAACATTTGATAAGTTTCAAGACGCATGGGCATAAATCCCCAGCCATCATTACCCTTTGACCAACCATCATCACCTGGGAAAGAGTTAGGAGAAATCAGAGTAGGAAGCACTGTACCACCAACAGCTAACGGACTTCCCCAGCCACGTTCGTTATTAGTTTGCTCATAATTAATTTCCCAGATAGATTCGTCACACCATTCACCTTCCGTTTCCCAGATGTTGGCAAAACTAGGATTCAATCTAAAGCTAGGACTATCAATAAGCTCCTTCATATAACCTAAAGCTTTTGAGAAACGACTTTCATCATTCTGATACATTACCATTTCAGCATATACCATATAAGCCATAGCTTGAGTGACACGTCCCAACTGACCTTCGTCGTCAACTTCTTTACCTTCTTTGATTGTTTTATAATATTTCAAAGGTAACACCTTAGAGTCAATTACAGCTTCAAGTTCTGCGATCAACTCAGCATAAACCTGATCGGCAGTATATTGCGGAGCCGTATAAGGAGGTTCGGAAAGATTCTCCAAATAGAAAGGTACATTACCAAAATAATGCCACAACATATTATAATAGAAAACACGTAGTAAACGGGCTTGCATCTCATAGAGTTTACGATTGGCCTCAGTAACATCAGTACCCCAATCAAGATATTTCAGTAAGTCATTACAACGTTTGATGCCAGAATAATCCACAGTCCAAAGAGAGCCAAGTGTATTATTTTCATTAGCTTCATAATTAAATAACATATGCCAATTCTGCATATCGGTCTTGGTTGCACCACCTACCCAAAAATTATCGCCCATAATTTCACCGTCAATATTCAAGGCATTGTACTGTCCCAATCCCCAATCTGGCCAATGGAGAGGGTCATAGGCGGCAATCAGAGCTTCCTGAATATGCTCATCCGTAGTATAATAATCTTCCAATGGTTCACCTGTCGGATTTTCCACCTCAAGAAAACTGTCACTGCAACCGGTAGTCAACACTGTAGCGGCAGCAAGTAAGCCTATTGCTAATATTTTATTTGTTTTCATATAGTTCTTATTTTTAGATTAGAAAGAAACATTTACACCTACTGTATATGTGCGAGCCTGCGGATAAATACCACGGTCAACACCAAGAGAAGTTGCACCTGAAGAAATTTCAGGATCAAATCCCCAATATTTGGTCCAAGTCACAAGATTTTCAGCTTGCACATACACACGCAGACGTTCAATAGTAAGTTTGCGAGTAAGAGTCTTAGGCAATGTATATCCCAAAGTAATATTCTTAAGACGAAGATATGAACCATCACAAACATAAAGATCAGATACCATCCAGTTCGTTGCATTACCGACAGCCAGACGAGGATACTTATTAGAAGTACCTTCACCAGTCCAACGTCCCAACATCCAAGAAGGATAGTTACCAGAAGCAACATCTGTACGATAAGTGCCATCAAACACATCAGCACCAGCTACACCTTGGAAGAAAATATTAAAATCAAAGCCTTTCCAATCAGCATTAAGATTCAAACCATAAGTCCAATCCGGAGTACCATTACCAATGTTAGTACGGTCATCTGCCGAGATGCTACCATCACCATTTACATCCACAAAACGTGTATCACCAGGAACCGCATCCGGCATAATCATTTTACCATCTTTATTGACATAAGCACGAACTTCATCCATATTCTGGAAAACACCGTCAGTCTTGTAACCATAGAAATAGGGGAAAGGTTGTCCGTTAGAACCGCGTGTACCACCACCAGAGAATCCTTGAATACCATCTAAATCCATATAGCCAGTATCATTTCCCAAGTTCTTCAATTCATTTTTAAGATAAGTAGCATTTCCCTTTACTGCAAATTTAGCATCAGCAATATTCCATTTATAGCCAAGTTCAAACTCAAAACCACTATTTTCCATATCACCTACGTTACCAAGAGGTTTAGTTTCACCTACATAACTCGGGATAGGCATCGTAATAATCATGCCATTGGTTTTCTTTATGTAATAGTCAGCACTGAATGTTAAAGCATTATTAAAGAATCCCAAATCAATACCTAAGTCAGTTTGCTCACTCTCTTCCCATTTCAAATCAGGATTTGCCAAACGTTGTGCTTTAGAACCGTTCCATTTGATGGCATCTTTACCCAAAAGGACATTGTTACCCATGGCCGTCAATGAAGTATAACCAAATTCGGCTATGTTATCATTACCATTCTTACCCCAACTGGCACGAACCTTTAAGTTAGACAACCATTCTCGCGTATCAGCCATAAACTCTTCATTTGTCACATTCCATCCCACAGATACTGAAGGGAACGTACCATATTTATTATTAATACCAAAACGACTTGAACCATCACGACGGATTGTAGCCTGAATCATATAGCGTTCATTATAGTTATAACTCAAACGAGCAAACATAGACGACATTCTATGTTCTGTATAAGGACCTCCATAAACGCCATACTGAACTGTAGCACCAGTAATATTACCATCTGCATCCTTTGTATATTCAACATTCCCTGTAGCATAATCAATAGAAGGTTTATTAGGATTCACCAGATTCCAACGGTTACCACCAAGTTGATCTCCCTTATATTTAAGAGCAGACTGTCCTAATACAACACCAAATGTATGTTTGCCGATAGTTTTGTCATAAGTTAATGTGTTTTCAATCTGCCATGTCACATTCTGTGCCTTGAATGAAGATGCATTAGTATGTGTTGCCTTATTATTAGCTGAGAGATAATACTTGCTCTTAGTAGCCCCTTCATTACCCCAAAATCCCATATCAGCACTATAATTGAAGTGATACTTCAAATTATCCCACAATTGAAGATCAATAGAAAACTTTGGAACAAACTTATGCGACCAATTCTTTGTAGGAGTCAATGTCATCATAGCCAGCGGATTATTCATTTCCTGATAAGCTCCTCCATAGCCAGGTACTGTATAAGGATCACCATTTGCATCACGAGGCAAATCAAAATCTTTATAAGTTTCAATCATCTTTTCAGCTGCATCACCAGTCAATGTAGGGGTCAAAATAGGAGACAGATAAAGAGCCGATCCCAAAATTGAACCGAATTCAGAGTTAGTACCAACACCTGTTGAATGCGTACGCATATAAGCCAAATTTACACCTAAATCCAATTTATTAAGGAAACCGCGTTCTTTAGATGCATCAATTAGATTATATTGAGTATTGGAACGAATAGTCAAACGGTCATAATTAGAATGTCCGTGATTACCACCAACAATACCATCTTGTGAATAATACCCCAAAGACAAATAATAATTTACTTTTTCCGATGCACCACTAACTGTCACATCATGATTCACTACCGGAGCATTGTCATAGAAAACAAGATCTTGCCAATCAGTGCCAAATCCTTTGATAGAATTTCCATTAGCATCAATCAAATTATAAGGATCTGCATAAATTGGAGCCTGACCACCATTCACATTGGCTTCATTCTGAAGGATAGCATAGTCTGTCGCACTAGTCACATCACGTCTCTTCCATGCACTCTGCCAGCCATAAGAAAAATTGTAATTAATTTGTGCCTTACCCATCTTACCTTTTTTGGTAGTTACTAGAATAACGCCATTAGCAGCACGCGCACCATAGATAGCACCAGAAGCAGCATCTTTCAACACTTCGATAGACTCGATATCATTAGGATTTACAAAATCAAGACCACCCCCAATAGGCATACCGTCTACAATGTAGAGCGGATCACTATTGTTGATAGTACCAATACCACGTACACGTACACGAGGAGAATCACCCGGCTGACCAGAAGCTGAAGTTACATCCACACCTGCAGCCAAACCTTTCAATGCATTATCCATACGCACCGGAGATTTGTTTTCCAAATCCTCACTACTAACTTTGGCAATAGATGCTGTTACCACACTTTTTTTCTGAACACCATACCCCACCACTACTACTTCGTCCAGCGTTTCTGAATCTTCCTGAAGAACTATTTTCAAGGAATTTTTTCCATTTACCGCTACTTCTTGTGACTTAAAACCAATATAGGTAATAGAAAGTGTTGCGTCGGCAGGAACCGACAATGTAAAATTACCGTCCAAATCAGTAATTCCACCATTGGTAGTTCCTTTAACTACCACATTTACTCCAGGCAACGGTTCATTATCCGAACCGCTTACCACTGTACCTTTTACCTGTATATTTTGGGCATATACAGAAGCCAAGGTAAAGCTTAACAGAAATAAAACTGATAATAACTTTTTCATAAGTTTTACTAAATTAAGATTAACGTTTCTCGGTTTTGTTCTCAATCGAACAGTGCAAACATAGAGTAAAATGCAATAAAACAAATAAGAAACAATCATTCTTAAATACGTCAAATCTGAAATTCAAATACGTTATCAATACGTCATCAGCAAATAACTTACTAATAATCAATAATTAATATATACTTTTAAGTATTACGTCACAACATGTTATAGAACACAAAAGGGAGGAATATTAAATTCCTCCCTTCCATGCACTTCCTTCTTTTAAAGGAAGTTAATATCTAAAGACTACAGTTTATTGCTTAAATAATCCGTCAAACTATCCTCTCTCTCTAAAGCGAACTTCTTACGAAGACGATAACGGATTGTTTCAACTCCACGAACCGAAATGTTCAATAGAGGCGCTATTTCTTTCGTGGAAAGATTCATCTTTAGATAAGCGCACATCATGCGTTCGTTGTGGGAAAGTTCAGGATGCTTGGCATGAAGACGTTTCATAAAATTGTTATGTATCAAATCGAACTGGTCTTCAATACGCTTCAAAACCTCATCACTCTGTATATTACCGTCTATTTTATTATTAATAAGTATGAGTTGCTGTTTTCCTTCCCGAGCCCCCTCACCCTTCAGCAAGGCGGATACTTTAAGTATCTCTGACTTGATTTCAGTCAGCATTTCATTCTTACGGACAAAGTTTATCATCAGATTGGCCATTTCCTGACTCTTATGTTGCAAATCGTATTCCAATTTTTCTTTCTCCAGCTGCATAATCTGCTTTTCCTGACGGGCTTTCTCCTCTTCGTACTCCCTTTCCATATCGTGCAACTCTTTATCTTTCTCGATTACCGCCTGCTGTTTCTTCCGTTTCACACGGACATCATCCCAACGATAGACATACCATAAGGCAAGCAAAGCCAAGATGATATAACAAACGTATGCAGCAGCACTACGATACCACGGCGGAAGTATACGGAAAGCAATTGTATCCGATGATGTCGTACCGTCAGGAAAGACCGCCTTAACTTCAAACGTATATTCACCTTCCGACAGATTACTATACTCTTTGGTGCGTACCGTTGTGAAATCGGACCAGCCTCCCTTATTCAAACGATATTGAAAACGAATATCATCCCCTACCGAAAAAAAAGAAAGGGCATAGTCAAAACGAACGGAATTCATGGAATAAGCTATCACCGGAACCGGCTTCTCTCCTAAAAAGTTTGCGGTATATACCAATGAATCCTTGGGATAAGACAGATACATGTTCCTTATATATAAGGAGTGGCTACGATCCTGACGCTCTCTTACGGCCGGGATGCTGAATAAAGCGAAACCTCCTTCATTAGGAACCACCATCAGCGAATCTGAAAGAGGAATAATCGTTTCAAAACCGGGTACCAGTTCAATCAGCGATTGCTGGATGGGATTAATGCTTGTATTCGCCCCCCGCTTATAGGTACCCAGATTGGCAATACAGATTTCGTGAGGGCTCAAACTTATCAACTTATCGTGATACTCCAAGATACGCGAATAGGCCGTGGTGCCATTCAAAAGGTTGTTCATATCCGGACAAGGCTCCATGACATCTTTATGAGGATTATGCTTATAGATTCCCCGGGGAGTGGCAAAATACACCCGGTCTTCTATCTTCGCTATATACATATCACGCCCTACCGGGAAACCATCCTTCGCGCTATATTCCTTTATACGTACGGCTTTTGTCAAATCATTATCCAAATCCACACGGGTAACGTGGTCTGTATTATACACCCAAATCACCTTATCGCTTTCCTGCTCAAAAAGACGGCAAGAATCGTTCACACCCTCAATCTTGCCAACCACCTGCCATTCTCCATTCTTTTTCCCAACCAAATAAATACCGTTATATACCCCGACATACATAAGGTCCGTACGTCCTGCCACAAGTTGGCAACACCAGGCGCCGGCAATATCCGTCACACGTTTTACGGAAGTACCATTGATAAGGAAAATACCACGGTCGTGCAGACAGAAGAGTTCATCACCTATACGGCAAAGGTTCCAGACCTGTCCGCTGGATTGGGGCATCGGACGGATATCCGGCAAATCGCCGTTCATCTGTACCGGATACGAGGTGTAATACAAACCCCGATTGGTACCTAAATAAAGATAACCGCCTTCTACCGCCGCCGTATATCCCGTGCCGTAGGAATAAGGATAGGAATAGAGATTCGTAAAAGGAGAACTCAGACAGACGTAGTCAATGCCGCTATCCAGACCGGCCCAGAGGTTTCCGGTCGTATCGAAGGAGACAGAAAGCACCGTATTGTTACGCAAGCCGTTGTTCTCATTGAAATATTTCAGTTGCATGGTGCTGCAATCCACCAGTACCAATCCTTTATGAATGGTTCCCAAGGCAATCTTATCATCCTTTTTGGCTACGCAAAAGACTTCATTCTCACGCATAAACTCTTCGGCACCGGTGACAAACGGTTCCATCGTACGCCCGTCACAATAGTAAAGTCCGTTGTATGCAGTCACCACCAGAACACCTTTCTTATAAGGTATAATGCCACGAATACGCTTGGAAGCCAACGCATCGGCACCCTGAAGAGGGAAAAAAGTGTTTCCAACCAAAAGCCATACGCCTCTGTCCGTACCGATGTAAAGAATACCATTGACCATATTGGAACAGTCTATCTTGGCATTCATTTCAATGGCGGTATATTTGCCGTTCAGGTACTTCACCACGCACCCGTCCCCTTGGAAATACAAGATATTGTCTGTCTCATGGATGCCCCACACATTTCCAAGAAAACGAACGGAACTCTCCAAAGTATCGGACATGCAATGATAGGCCAAAGAACCGTCCGTATCCGGTTCATAATAGCCGAATTCATTGATGCCCCCCACATAAATTCTTTTTTGGGTGGCAGAAGCCAGAACGGAACGCACATCGGAAGCATTGTTCAATGGAAACACATTCCAGACATTGCCATCAAATTGCACCATACCGTTCTTGTTGGCGAAATATACCCACTTGTCATCATAGGGTGCTATCTGCCAAGTCTGGGTCCCCTTACCATAAACACTTTTATCAAAATTGACGATAAAGCTATTCCAGCCGGCAATTGCTTCGACCAAAGGGGGAAAAAGAAAAAGGCAGAAAAAAAGGTAGAATGACAATATGTGTTTGTTCATGCGTATAATGACTATATAGTTAGTTGCACAAAAATAATGCTTATTTTCAAGGTAGCACACAATAGCCTATCTGTTTTTTTGTCCCCGATTATTATTTTCTTCTCAAATGGCAATCTTTTGCATAACTATACTTTAGATTCCGGTATACTAAGAAGTATTCGTCCGACGGCTGTTGAATTATCGTCCGACAGCTGTCGGACGATAATTCAACAGCCGTCGGACGATAAGGTTACATATGTCGGACGAATACTTTCTAGTAAAAGGAATATTTGTCCATCGTAATGCCGGAAAGAATCCGTACCTCCCCTCCAAAGTGTCTATATAAGAAGGCCATGAAGAGGAATAGAACAGAGAATCTAAAAAAACAAATAAAAAAATCGCCACAAGCTATTGCAGATTTCAAAATAATGTCTACCTTTGCAACCGCAAAACAAAAACGGGTAAGTCCTATACGGCCAGCTCCCTTCGAATCCTCCAGGGCTTGATCGCAGCAAAGGTAGTTGGTTGTAGCGGCGCGATATAGCAAGCTTACCCACCCGCCTCTTTAGCTCAGTTGGCCAGAGCACGTGATTTGTAATCTCGGGGTCGTTGGTTCGAATCCGACAAGAGGCTCGAAAGAAAAGCAGATGATACGAAAGTGTTACCTGCTTTTTTCTTTTTGCCCCGCAAAGAATCCTCTAATTTATTTAAAATCTACACATCGGCTTGCCCTTGAATCCAACTATATTTGTACCTTTGCATATTATTTCTAAGAAAGATGGCAGAAAATAGAGGTTACATGCAACGATACGCAATGCTGTTCGGTACCTATATGGGAGGTTTCTGGATATTGAAGTTCATACTCTTTCCTGTGGGGCTGTCGGTTCCTTTTTTACTTTTCCTTTTCATGGGACTCACGCTATGCGTACCTTTTATGGGATATTATTATGCACGGATGTATCGTAATCAGGTATGCGGAGGCGGCATCAGCTTCCTGCATGCATGGGTATTCACCGTTTTCATGTATATGTTTGCCGCGCTGCTTGCCGCCGTGGCACACTACATCTACTTCAGATTCATAGACCACGGATATGTGATAAACACGTGCGAAACGATGGTAGACACGCTTGCCCAAAGCAACATGCCGGGAATGGATTCGTACATCGCCACCTATCAGGAAGCTCTGGAGACAGCCCGACTGCTCAGCCCTATCGACATTACGCTACAGATGATATCGTCCAATGTGTTTTGGGGTTCGATACTGGCTTTCCCCACCGCCTTGTTCGTGATGAGACGCAAGAAAGACGACGCTCCGGCAGAGTGACGGAACAGCAAAAAGAAATGTTATTTCAATTGTAAAATAGAAAAATCATACATCAATGGATATTTCAGTTGTCGTACCACTATATAATGAAGAAGAATCACTCCCCGAACTGTTCGCATGGATTGAGCGGGTGATGAATGCCAACGGTTTTTCATACGAAGTGATTTTCGTGAACGACGGAAGTACCGACCGTTCCTGGCAGGTAATCGAACAATTGCAGGCACAAGCTCCGGACAAGGTACGGGGCATTAAGTTCCGCCGCAACTACGGGAAGTCGCCGGCATTGTTCTGTGGTTTCGAACAAGCACAAGGCGACGTCGTGATAACCATGGACGCCGACCTGCAGGACAGCCCCGACGAAATACCCGAACTCTACCGCATGATTACCCAAGACGGCTATGACCTCGTATCGGGCTGGAAGCAGAAACGTTACGACCCGTTGTCGAAGACCCTCCCCACCAAATTGTTCAATGCCACCGCCCGCAAAGTATCGGGCATCAAAAACCTGCACGACTTTAATTGCGGACTGAAGGCGTATCGCAAAGAGGTGGTCAAGAATATAGAAGTATACGGCGAAATGCACCGCTACATCCCTTACCTGGCCAAGAACGCCGGCTTCAAGAAAATCGGCGAGAAAGTGGTGCACCATCAGGCACGCAAATACGGAAAGACCAAGTTCGGGCTGAACCGTTTTGTAAACGGGTATCTGGACTTGCTTTCCCTTTGGTTCCTTTCCCGGTTCGGCATCAAGCCCATGCACTTTTTCGGATTGCTGGGTTCGCTGATGTTCATCTTCGGCTTCATAGCCGTGGTCATAGTGGGTGTCAGCAAGTTGTACTACATGCACCATGGCATGCCCTACCGCCTTGTGACGGACTCTCCCTACTTCTACCTCTCGTTGACCTCCATGATTATCGGCACACAACTGTTCGTGGCAGGATTCCTCGGAGAGCTGATTTCACGTAATGCCCCGGAACGAAACAAATATCAAATAGAGAAAACCATTTAACGATGAAAAAATTAGTCAGACTTGTCATACTCGGAGCTATCCTTTGCCCGATAATAAGCATAGCTATCTCCTGCTCGGAGGAGGCAGATTGCTCCATGACGGCACGCCCCATGGTGAATTGCATTCTTTATAGAGTAGACCCCGAAACCCAATACGTGGAGAACGACACGCTCGACTCGCTCACCGTCACAGCATACGGCACCGACTCCATCATCATCAACAACCAGAAGAAGGTACACGACATCTCCCTGCCACTGCGCTATACGGAGGATTCCACCAAGCTGATATTCAAGTATAGCCGGAATAAGAGTGACACGATGGTGATACGCCACACCAACACCCCCTATTTCCTATCGATGGATTGCGGCTATCAGATGAAGCAGGCCATCACAGACGTAACGTGCACCCGCATCTCTCTGGACTCGATATACATCAAAGACAATGAAGCAGGCATCTATGGAAAGGAAAATCTTAAGTTATTCTATTAGTCTGGCACTCTGCCTGCTGATGTTCCTCCCCCTACGGGCGCAGAACGGGAATCCTACCGTCCCCCCCCAGGGAGCACCTCCCAAGAAGGAGAAGAAGGACGCGAAAGAAGAAGTGCACTATCCGTTATACAACGGCATGTCCGTCGGCTTGGACTTGTGGGGAATCGGAAGTTCCGTATTTGGAGGAGATTTCCTGAGTTCCGAAGTGGCCGTGGATGTAAACCTCAAGAACCGCTTCTTCCCTATTGCCGAACTGGGATATGGCTCCACGGACACCTGGAGTGACAAAGGCATACACTACAAAAGCAACGCCCCCTACTTCCGCATAGGAATGGACTATAACACGCTATACAAGAAGCAGCACGGACACATGCTACTCGTAGGCTTGCGTTACGGTGTAAGCAGCTTCAAGTACGATGTAGACGCCTTGGGACTGGACGACCCGATATACGGTGGCATCGTAGGCAATCCGAATCTGGACGACGAGATATGGGGAGGCAGCCTGCCCTATAACCATAAAGGAATGAAAGGCTCCATGCAATGGGCGGAATTTTGTGTCGGTATCCGGGCGCACGTCTGGAAGGCATTGTACATGGGCTGGTCACTACGCTTCAAGTTCAAATTGTCTGCCTCGGCCAATGAATACGGTGCCCCGTGGTATGTGCCCGGTTTCGGGAAATATGGCTCCAACACGATGGGAGTAACCTATACGATAACTTATAAACTACCTCTTTAAGCGACTTATGACAGGGTTAGAGATTTGGCTACTGGCCGTAGGACTTGCGATGGATTGTTTCGCCGTTTCTATAGCCAGCGGAATTATATTGAAACGCGCCCGGCTGCGCCCTATGCTGGTGATGGCCATCAGCTTCGGCTTTTTCCAGGCTTTGATGCCTCTGCTGGGATGGATAGGCGCCAGTTTTTTCAGCCACCTGATAGAAAGTATTGACCATTGGATTGCATTCGGTATCCTTGCCTTCCTGGGCGGACGCATGATAATGGAATCCTTCAAGGACGAAGATTGCAAGCACGAGTATGACCCTACCAGCCTGAAGGTGGTGCTCGCTCTGGCCGTGGCAACCAGCATCGATGCATTGGCGGTAGGTGTTTCGTTTGCATTCCTCGGTATCAAGCAATTCTCGGCTATTCTTTCCCCCATCGGCATTATCGGTTTTGTATCATTCGCCTTGTCGATGGTCGGCCTGATGTTCGGCATCCGTTTCGGATGTGGCATAGCCCGCAGACTGCGCGCCGAACTTTGGGGAGGGATTATCCTCGTCATCATCGGTACCAAGATATTGGTAGAGCATCTCTTCTTTTAATTAAAAAGTAAAAACTCAGATAGGATATGGAAAAGAAAGTACAACGGAATTTTTTATGGATTGCCCTACTGGTACTGGGAACCATCTGGATACTTGCCCGCCACAACCAAGTCACTCCTTATCAGACGGATAACGGACTGATATTCGGTACGGTATATAAAGTGACTTATCAATGTGACCAAAATCTGAAGGCAGAGATAGAAGCGGAACTCAAACGTTTCGACGGTTCCTTGTCCCCTTTCAATGACACGGCGACCATTACGCGCATCAACCGCAACGAGGACATTGTGCCCGACACATTCTTTACCAACGTCTTCCGACGTAGCATGGAAATCTCCCGGGAGACCGATGGTGCCTTCGATATCACCGTTGCCCCTCTTGCCAATGCCTGGGGATTTGGGTTCAAGAAGGGTAATTTCCCCGACTCTGCCATGATAGACAGCCTGCTGGAGATGACAGGATACGAAAAAGTAAAATTGTCCGATGAAGGGAAAGTGGTGAAAACAGACCCACGTATAATGCTCTCGTGCAGCGCTGTGGCAAAAGGATATGCAGTAGATGTCATAGCCCAACTTCTGAAGAAAAAGGGTATCCGCAACTTTATGGTCGATATAGGCGGAGAAGTGGTTGTTCACGGGCAAAACCCTCAAAATGGACCTTGGCGCATCGGTTTGAACAAGCCGATAGACGACTCACTGGCAGTGAACCAGGAACTGCAAGCAGTGCTGCAAGTTACGGATTTAGGCATGGCTACATCGGGCAATTATCGCAACTACTACTATAAAGACGGAAAGAAATATGCGCATACCATCGACCCGCGTACCGGCTATCCGGTACAGCACAGCATCTTGTCAGCCACCGTCATTGCCAAAGATTGCATGAGTGCAGACGCCTATGCCACGGCATTCATGGTGATGGGGCTGGAAGAAGCAGAACGCGTGGCGGATGCACATCCGGATATCGACGCCTGCTTCATTTATACGGATGAAGAAGGAAAGCTTCAAACGTTCTTAACAAAAGGGATGGAGAAGTATATGAAATAATGCGCAAATGCGATTAACCCATCATTTATAAAATACAAAATATACCGCCAGTACCAGACATACAAAAGCGGCAAAATGATTCCAATGCAGCGTTTCTCCCTTGAAAAGAACTGTTGTGAACACCGTAAAGATTATCAAAGTGATTACTTCCTGAATCACTTTGAGTTGCATCAATGAGAACGGGCCTCCATTGCCTAAAAAGCCTATCCGATTGGCCGGAACCTGACAAGAATACTCAGCCAGAGCTATTACCCAAGAAAACAGCACCACGGCATACAACGGCCAGTTGGAGATGACTTTTGTCTCTTGTAGCTTCAGATGCCCATACCAGGCAAACGTCATGAAAATATTAGATACAATCAATAGCAAAATGGTATAAAATGCTTTCATATAGTGATTAATGATTAGTGATTAGTGATTAATGATTAATGATTGCAGGCAGCAATTCCTCTTGCACATTCGTCATACTCCCCCATAGACTATAGCGTGCCTCAGGATTCATTTCCTCCAACTGTTTCAGAATGCCTTTCATTGCACTACGGCTGGATTGTGACTCATACGGACAATTCTTCACCTGCTTACGATACCCCCTCACTTGCGCCAACTCCATCAAATCCGCCTCATGTACCAGACACATCGGACGGATAATCGTCATATCAAACTTCTTCATTACCAGCCGGGGGGGCATAGAGCTGAACGCTCCCTGATAGGTGATATTCATCAGCAAGGTCTCTAGAATATCATCCATGTGATGGCCTAACGCGATTTTATTGCATCCCTGCTCCTTGGCTACGGTAAACAATGCCTTCCGCCTATTCCAAGAGCAAAGAAAACAAGGAGACTTGCGGGTATCTGTCGTGGCATCAAACTCCGTTTCAAAGAGAACAAAAGGCACTCCCCACGACTCTACGTACTCCCTCAGATAGTCCACATCGCTTTGATAAGGTATATTCTTCATCACTACATGTACGGCGACAACGGAAAAACGGGGTTTATAGACACGGACACGCCGTGCCAACAACTCCACCAGCGCCAAAGAGTCCTTGCCTCCCGAAAGCCCGATAAGAATCTTATCGCCGTCCTCTATCAGTCCATATTCCACCACACCTTTGCTAAACCGCTTGTCTATGCGGCGCAACATCTTTTCTTCTTCAGTAAATTGTGCCATTGATACGAGTTATGAGTTATAAGTTATAGCTCTTCCGGCTGCAAAAGTAAGGCAAAAGAACGATTTAAAGAAGAATTAACAAAATAGAATTACGGAAACCAGCTTTATTCACGATAAATTTGTATTTTTGACCTTCTGAACAAATCAGCATGTATCAATATGAATAAAAAATATATCCTTTTCTTTCTATTCGGCCTTTTGAGCATAACAATTTCCGCACAAAGCCTGGCAGAAGCCAAAGCCTTGTACGAGAAGGGAGAATACGAAGAAGCCAAGCCCGCCTTCAAAAAACTCGTCAAGACACAACCTGGCAATGGAAATTACAACCTATGGTACGGTGTATGTTGCCTGGAAACCGGCGAACCCGCAGAAGCCTTGAAACACCTGGAAAGCGCCGTCAAGAGACGCGTCCCCAGCGGGCAACTCTATTTGGCCCGGGCATACAATGATTTATATCAGTTCGAAGATGCCATCGAGACTTATGAGACCTACATTTCCGACCTGAGAAAGAGAAAACGCTCCACCGAAGAGGCCGAACAATTATTGGAAAAAAGCAAATCCAACTTGCGCATGCTGAAAGGCGTGGAAGAGGTCTGCTTCATCGACAGCTTTGTGGTAGACAAGGAAAAATTCCTGGATGCATACAAAATCAGCCCCGAATCGGGCAAACTGTTCATGTACGACACCTACTTCAATGATTCCGGTAAGGAAGGCGGAACGGTATACGAAACGGAGCTGGGCAATAAGCTATATTATAGCGAAATGCAACCGGACAGCACCCTCAGTATCCTTTCGCGCAACAAGTTGCTGGACAAATGGAGTGATGGCAGCTTGTTGCCCGGAAGCATCAACGAGGCCATGAATGCAGACTACCCTTATGTACTTACGGACGGTATCACTATCTACTATGCCTCGGATGGCCCTGGCTCGATGGGAGGATATGACATTTTCGTCACCCGTTACAATACGAATACCGACTCTTATCTGATGCCGGAAAATGTGGGCATGCCGTTCAATTCGCCCTACAACGACTATATGTACGTCATTGACGAATTCAACGACTTGGGATGGTTTGCCTCCGACCGCTACCAGCCGGAAGGCAAAGTGTGCATCTATGTATTCATTCCCAACTCATCCAAGCAAGTGTACAACTACGAAGGGATGGACCCGGACAAGATGATATCATTGGCGCAACTTCACTCTATCAAGGACACATGGACGGACACCGATGCGGTAAAGGCCGCCCGAGAAAGGCTTCGGACCGCTGCCAACGCAAAGCCGCGGACCACCAAGAAGCACGATTTCCAATTCGTCATTGATGACCACTCCACCTATTACCAGCTGGACGATTTCCGTTCCCCGCAGGCCAAAGCCTTGTATGGCAAATACAATCAGCTGGAGCAGAGCCACAAACAACTGCAGGAGAAACTGGAAGATATGCGTTCGGAATACTCCCGAGCCGACAAGCAGGAAAAGGACAAGATGTCCGCCGCCATCCTCGACCTGGAGCAACGTGTACGGCAATTGTCCACTGAGATGGAGCAAACTGCCATTCAAGTGCGCAACCTGGAAAAACAAGCCACCAAATAAAGACAACTATGGATATACTCATTATCGCCTCATTGATTATAGGAGCAGTAATCTTGTTCTTAGTGGAATTATTCGTAATTCCGGGCATCAGCGTTGCCGGTTTTCTGGCAGGAGGTTGCATCATCTTTGCCAACTACTATGCCTTTGCCTATATGGGCACCACGGCAGGTGTCATTACGCTTATCATATCTGCCCTGGCTTGTATCGGCTCGTTGGTATGGTTCATGCGCTCCAAGACACTCGACAAAATTGCATTGAAAAAAAACATCACCTCCAAAGTAGACCGTAGTGCCGAGGAAAAAGTCAAGGTAGGCGATATAGGCGTAACCACTACCCGCCTGGCTCTTATCGGCTATGCCGAAATCAACGGAGACATCGTGGAAGTAAAGTCATCAGACGGCTTCCTGAACGAAAAGACTCCGATTATCGTAGACCGTATTGCCGACGGAGTCCTCTTAGTGGAGCGGCTCAAGCAGTGAAATTTCAGGAATCAACCTATTTATAACTAACAATTAATATTTAATCTCATGGATCCAAGCACAATGTATTTAACCGCCTTCCTCATTATAGGAAGCATTATTTTCCTGGTACTTTTCTTCCATTATGTACCGTTCTTCTTGTGGCTGTCCGCCAAAGTATCGGGAGTAAACATCTCGCTGGTACAACTTTTCCTGATGCGTATCCGTAATGTTCCTCCTTATATCATTGTGCCCGGCATGATTGAAGCTCATAAAGCAGGATTGCAAAACATCACGCGCGACGAACTGGAAGCGCACTACCTTGCCGGAGGTCACGTAGAGCGGGTGGTACACGCACTGGTATCCGCCTCTAAAGCCAATATCGAGCTGCCGTTCCAGATGGCAACCGCCATCGACCTTGCCGGCCGTGACGTGTTCGAAGCCGTACAGATGTCCGTTAACCCCAAAGTAATTGACACCCCTCCCGTGACAGCTGTTGCCAAAGACGGTATCCAGCTGATTGCCAAGGCCCGTGTAACGGTGCGCGCCAATATCCGCCAATTGGTGGGAGGTGCCGGAGAAGACACGATTCTGGCCCGTGTAGGCGAGGGTATTGTGTCTTCCATCGGTTCGTCAGAGAATCATAAGTCTGTATTAGAGAATCCGGATTCTATCTCCAAACTGGTATTGCGCAAGGGGTTGGATGCCGGAACAGCATTCGAAATTCTGTCCATTGACATTGCTGATATTGACATAGGTAAGAATATCGGTGCCGCCCTGCAGATAGACCAAGCCAATGCCGACAAGAACATTGCTCAAGCCAAGGCAGAGGAACGCCGCGCCATGGCCGTAGCCACAGAGCAGGAAATGAAGGCAAAGGCCCAGGAAGCCCGTGCCAAAGTTATCGAGGCAGAAGCGGAAGTACCCAAGGCCATGGCCGAAGCATTCCGCAACGGCAATCTGGGTATCATGGACTATTACCGGATGAAGAATATAGAAGCCGACACTTCCATGCGCGAAAACATTGCCAAACCGACGACGGGCAATACCAGCCAGCCGTTGAGTAAATAACCCGAAAAGTAACTGACGAAACGCCGGAACCGGTGAACAAGAATCGGTTCCCGGCGTTTCTATTTATAAACAAAAGATTAAAGCCTCAAGCATATGAAGAAATATTTCGCCTCTTCCGAACTGATCATCAATGAAGACGGTTCTGTATTTCATCTTCACGTAAAGCCCGAATGGCTGGCAGACAAAGTCATCTTGGTAGGCGACCCCGGACGGGTGGCACTGGTTGCCTCCCATTTCGAGAACAAGGAATGTGAAGTGGAAAGCCGCGAGTTCAAGACTATCACCGGTACTTACCAGGGGAAACGTATTACGGTGGTTTCCACCGGTATCGGATGTGACAACATCGATATCGTGATGAACGAACTGGATGCCCTGGCAAACATCGATTTCGAGACGCGCGAAGAAAAGCCCCGTCTGCGTAGCCTTGAGCTGGTACGTATCGGCACCTGCGGCGGCTTGCAACCCTACACTCCGGTAGGCACATTCGTATGTTCTGAAAAGTCCATTGGTTTCGATGGGCTGCTCAACTTCTATGCCGGACGCAACTCCGTGTGCGACCTGCCCATGGAGCGTGCCTTCCTCAACCATATGGGATGGTCCGGCAACATGTGTGCCCCTGCCCCCTACGTCATTGACGCAAGCACTGAACTGATAGACCGCATCGCACAAAACGACATGGTACGTGGCGTAACGATTGCCGCCGGGGGCTTCTTCGGACCTCAAGGACGCGAGTTACGCGTGCCGCTTGCCGACCCACATCAGAATGAGAAGATTGAAAAATTTGAATACAACGGCTACCGTATCACCAACTTCGAGATGGAAAGTTCTGCCCTGGCAGGCTTGAGCCGTCTGATGGGGCACAAGGCCATGACGGTATGCATGGTCATTGCCAACCGCCTGATAAAAGAAGCTAACACGGGATACAAGAATACGATAGATACTCTTATCAAAACAGTACTCGACCGTATCTAAGTATCCTTCAAGAAATGCTCCTCCCTTTCCTTCAGCCAATCCTAGGAGTAGGGTTTAGTAATGACTTCATCACATCCTGCTTGACGTGCCCGTTGCTGGTCTGTATAGTGTAGCAATGTCCTGCTATACCCACAATGGGCACAGAGGCGGATTAGGCTTTATAAGCATCTATCCATTATCGATTTGCACAAAGTTACGATAAAAGCCCATAAGTTGAATCACCATCTCTCTTTTTTGTAAAGAAACCATTATCTTTGCTGAATAAAAATAAGCCGGATAAAATGAACCAAGATACCATTTGTGCCATAGCCACCGCCCAAGGGGGAGCCATAGGATGCATCCGTGTCTCCGGACCGGATGCCATAGAGATAACATCCCGCATATTTACCCCTGCCCGGAAGGGGAAGAAGCTGAAGGATGCCAAGCCATACACACTTACCTTCGGTCATATCCATGAAGAAGAAAACATCATAGACGAAGTACTTGTAAGCTTATTCCGTGCCCCCCACTCGTACACGGGCGAGGATAGCACGGAAATCATGTGCCACGGTTCGAGCTATATTCTTCAGAAGGTGTTGCAACTGCTCATCGGTAATGGTTGCCGCCTGGCAGCTCCCGGTGAGTACACGCAACGGGCCTTCTTGGGCGGCAAAATGGACCTAAGCCAGGCCGAAGCCGTGGCCGACCTCATCGCCTCCACCTCTGCCGCCACTCACCGCCTCGCCATGAGCCAAATGCGCGGTGGGTTCAGTAAAGAGCTGGCCTCACTACGCGACCAATTGCTGCACTTCACATCACTCATAGAACTGGAGCTGGACTTCAGCGACCACGAAGAACTGGAATTTGCCGACCGCTCCGAGCTATGTCTCCTAGCAGACGGCATAGAGCAGGTAATTTCCCGTTTAGTACAATCCTTCAGTGTAGGCAATGCCATCAAGAACGGCGTGCCCGTAGCCATCATCGGCGAAACGAACGCTGGTAAATCCACCCTGTTGAATGCACTACTAAACGAGGAACGAGCCATTGTAAGCGACATACACGGGACAACCCGCGATGTGATAGAAGACACAGTCAATCTTGGTGGGATAACTTTCCGATTTATTGATACGGCAGGCATACGCGAAACGAACGACACCATCGAGAACCTAGGAATTGAGCGAACCTTCCAGAAATTGGAGCAGGCGGAAATCGTGCTCTGGATAGTTGATGCCACGAATGCCGTCTCACAGATACCACAACTAACTACCCAGATACTTCCCCGTTGCGAAGGGAAACGGCTCATTCTCGTATTCAACAAGACCGATTTGGTGCAAGATGCCTCAACCATCCCCAACTCCAGTTTCACCGTGGCCGCTACTAATGTGCAATGCATCTCCATCTCTGCCAAAGGACGTACCAACCTCGACAAGCTTCAGCAAATGCTAATCTCTGCCGCTAACCTGCCCACGGTTACCCAAAACGATGTCATTGTCACGAATATACGCCACTACGAGGCTTTGACCCATGCCTTGGAAGCCATCCACCGGGTCCAACAAGGATTAGCAGAAAATCTATCCGGAGATTTTGTTTCACAAGATATCCGCGAATGCATTTTCCATCTAAGCGATATTGCAGGGGAAGTTACGAACGATATGGTACTTGGGAATATTTTCGAACATTTTTGCATCGGCAAATAGGTAGTGATTACTAACGATTAGCATATATCATCAACGATTATCAAGGCGTTCATTTTGAGCGCCTTTCTTTTTAGCCTTATAAGCGATAGTTATCGTTTATAGGGCTTTTTCAGCTCATTTTTGTACCGCATTTGTTGCTCGCTTGTTACTCTCCGATTTTAGGTCGGAAAGGTCGTGGACACACTGGCACGTCATGGTACGTGGTGGTACGCGATGAAACAAATTTGGCGAAATAAACGGATAAATAATGAGTAGTAAAATCGACATTCAGAAAAGATGTAAGTGGTGCAATGCTGTTTTCACAGCCCATAAGACCACCACGGAGTATTGTTCACACCGATGCGCAAACCTTGCCTATAAAGACAGGGTTAGGAAACAGCGCCTTGAAAGTCTGCAACACGAATTAGGGAAAAGCATAAAGACACCTCCCAATCTAAACAAGGAGTATCTTACTCCGTCAGAAGTAGCAGAGTTATTAAACATTGGGCGTACTTCTATATATCGCTATATCCGCAATGGAACAATCAAAGTAATCCGATTTGAAAGGAAAACGCTTGTTCGCAGAGCTGATATAGAAGATATGACAGACTATCTTTCGCAAGAAAACGAGAAGACACCAACAAAAGAGAAAGCCCCTATCACCGACTTCTACACCACCGCAGAAGTCAAAGAGAAATATCATGTAAACGAGTCATGGATATTTGTAGTAGCCAAGAAGAATAACATCCCTCGGACTTTCAATCGTGGCAAGACCTACTGGAGCAAGAAACATATGGACGCTTACTTTGCCAAGAAAGCCCCGAATCCAGACATTGCCGAATGGTACACCACACAGGAAATGCAGGAGAAGTTCGGCATGACCTTATCCGCCATCTACTGTTTCGTTTCCAAGAATGCCATTCCGAAGAAGAAAGAGGGAATCATGGTTTACTATTCCAAGAAGCATGTGGATATAGCTAAAGGTGTGGCAACCCCCGAAGAACCGCAATATTATACGGTAGCCGAAGCGATGGAGAAGTTCAACCTTACTCGTGACCAGCTCTATCACTATGCGAAGTACCATAATATCCCAAAGGTCAAGAAAGGTAAATACACGCTTATCTCCAAACCAGAATTGGATAAACTACTCGCAGCTCCAAAGATTGAATAAGTTATTTTTCGGTGAATGTTACCACCATTGAATCACCTTATTCCTTTGCACCAAACAAATGTAAAACTCTAAATATTAAACAGTATGTCACACACATGTACAAAAGTAACAGTTCGTCAGAGAGCGATTCGGAATAATCGCATCTCCTTGTATCTGGATTATTATCCGGCAGTCCGTAACCCCGAAACGATGCAGATGAGCCGCAGAGAATACCTCGGCATCTACATCTATGCCCACCCGAAAAACGAGATGGAACGGGAGTTCAACAACGATATGTTGAACAAAGCAGAGGCTATCCGCTGTATCAGAGTACAATCACTCATCAACGAAGAGTTCGGTTTCTTGGATAAAACCAAGCAGAAAGCCGATTTCCTTGCCTACTTCAAGAAGATGTGCCGGAACAAAGACCAGAAATGGCAATTCGTCTATCAGCATTTCTACAACTTCGTCAAGGGGCAATGTACCTTTGGCGATGTAAATGTGGATTTATGCAAGAAGTTCCGTGAATATCTATTGAATGTCAAGCAACTCAAACACAGCAATCGCTCCATATCCCTCAATTCGGCATCCGGCTACTACTCTACTTTCAGAGGATTGTTGAAGATTGCCTATCGGGACAAATGGTTTCGTGAAAACATCAATGACTACCTTGATAAGATTGAGCCACAAGACGTAAAGAAAGAGTATCTGACATTGGACGAAGTGAAGCAACTCGCAGCCACTCCTTGCGACATCCCAGTTCTAAAAGCCGCTTCTCTATTCGCTTGTCTGACAGGCTTACGCATCAGCGACATTCTCAATCTGCAATGGGAGGACTTTACCATTGCTCCCGACCAAGGTTATTGCTTGCGTATCAGAACACAGAAAACCCAGACGGAAGCGACACTCCCCATCAGTTACGAAGCCTACGAACTATGCGGTACACCCGGAACAGGCAAGGTTTTCAAGGATTTGAAACGAAGTATGATTAACTATCCACTTAAAAACTGGCTCAAAAAAGCCGGAATAACAAAGTCGATAACCTTTCATTGTTTTCGGCATAGCTATGCCGTCATACAAATCTCCTTAGGTACAGATATTTACACGGTATCAAAGATGCTAACGCACAAGAACGTGTCCACCACTCAAATATATGCCGATTTGGTCAATTCCAAAAAGCGAGAGACAGCCAATAAAATATCACTCAAATAAATTGCAATTATGAAACGAGGAATCATAACCAACAACGGACAAGGCATCCATATTTCCGATGGTGAAATATGGATGACCACTTGGGAACTTGCAGACTTGTTTTATACAACGGCAGGAACTATCCATGCAGCAATCAAGAGAATCCTGAAAGCTAATGTTTTGAAGAGTCATGAAGTTTGCAAGTACATCAAATTGAAGAATGGGAACAATGCCGATGTGTATAATCTCGATATGGTTATAGCTCTATCCTATCAGATAGACACCGGGCATTCGGCTGCATTCAGAGAATGGCTAATAAACAAAGTCGTTCGTAATCAAGATTACAACATCCTGTTATATCTCAACAATGAGACAAGCCGTACATTGTGTTGCTAATAAGCTATTTCTATGCCTTATTGATTATCTGCATTGTTTACCCAAAATGATGCAGATAATTTTTGTTTTTGAGATACACAAGCCTATTTACCCAACTATTTTCATCCAAAAGCAAGAAATTTACAATACACTTATTATCAGCCATGTAACGTGGTGAAAAGTGATGAAATATATCGTCAAAAGCCCATCAACAGGCAAAACAATGGATTTTCTCAAAAATTAATCCTATATATTTGCACACAAACGATTAATACATACCACTATGGAGCAGAAAAAGATAGAACATATAACATTGCATCTGATTGTTTTTGGTACAATCGCAATCATTGGTGTTTTAGCTCGCCAGACCGTACTGCACTATGGCTGGGACGAGTTCAGCAGCTACCTTATTCTTGTAGTATGCTCTATTGTCATTGGAGCAATCTATCTCAATCTGCAAATGGCATTTAGACAGCTCCTTTCCCCAACAATAGAAAGATGCTTTATGAGATTTGAGTGCTATCGCAACAAGGCTGTAGTCGTAGAAGTTCCAACAGTAAACTCGGAACTTGCCGGAAGTTCTATAAATTCAGAACCTATCATTTCTGAGCCTGAACCCGAAATTGAAATCGAAACTACATCTGACATAACAGAAGAAGTTTCTACTCCATCATGGTCCGAACTCAGCGAAAATGTGGCAGAACTTCCAAAGGAGGAAACCACGCCTTCTACCAACAACAATACATCTATCGAAGAATCCAACCAGCCATCAGAATATGAGATTCTTCGTGCAAACGCTATAGCTGAGAAAGAACGTACCTCACAAGAAAAACTCAATAAGGTTATCGCATACACAAAACAAACTTTGGTTTCCTATCTTGATGAAACGGCACTTAATCGCTTATGTGGATATGTGACAAGGTATTACCTCTCAAATTCTCTGTCCAAAATTGAGCCAATAAAGGTTGATTCTCAGTTAAAGACCATTGACATCATGCACTTCGGATGGAATATCGGTAAGGCATTCGGCAAACCACGTTTACAGACTGCCACATTTATAAAGAGGGTATTTGCTCACACCCTCCGTGATTCGGAAATATCTACCATTGAACGTAAAATGTCGCACACCGAATCTGTATGTAAGATTAAACTGGATAGAAAAATCGCATAGCTACAACACCTATTTGAGAACAATGCTAAATAGTTTAACACTTCATGAGTGTTTCAAATATAGTTTTTAACACTTTCAAAACAATATAAAAAAACTGATAGAAGATTTATTATTACAAACAAAAGAACCGAACATCTAAATTATATCATCTACAAGAACACGTTTTATGAGACTGACTAATGCTTATACTTGATAATCAAATCCAAGACAAACATTTCAAAAAGAGCATTGATATCGTTTATTTCCGCAAGTTCTGTCTCTTCGACAATAAATCTATAATCATGTACAATAAAATTTCTGACAGAATAAAGCGATTCAGGGAAATTCACATTTTCACGACCTTTTTTCACAAGAAAAGCAACGCATTTCTCATGCAAGCTGTTATAATCCTCACTATGTAATTCGCATTTTTCTATCAGAATCAAAATTCTGTCTTTTTCAGACTCTACTTTACTAATTCTTTCTCGCAAGCTCCGGGTATAGATTTTCTTATCTTTGAACAATCTGATTGTATCTTCCAATGAATAAATCAGAATATCTTCTATTAATAGCTCTATAATTTGATATAATATATGAAATTTGACAATCGAATGTTCTTCTCTACAAAGCATTCGGAAAAAGCGATTCATATATTTGTCTGATATAATATCTTCTGAAATACTCTGTAGATGAATTTTTTCTCTTGATGCAGGTTCCTTGATATTTGTATTTGTATAGCCATGCTCAATATAATATCCATACTCACATAAACTTGCAAAATAATTATCAAGTTTAAAGCCAGTTACCTCTTGCACTAAATCTTTTTTATAGATAAGGATAATCGCATCATCTGAGTATTCACTCTCGATTATACTGCTAAAATCTCTACTAACAATATCCTGTTCAGCAATTTCATTTCGTAATAACAACATATGAGCTACAAGAGCATATCTACAATAATGCGGATTATCTGCATAATCATGCGAAATAGAAACAATCGATGAAATAGGGAAAATCCATCCTATCCTCTTATCCAAATCACTCTCAATTACTTGAAAAATATCATTCTCTTTATAATTTCTTTTATAGAATATCTTATAACCATAACTATCTGGATTCTCATTAAACACATCCCCTTTCTTGTCTCTATCCAATAACAGATAGGGGACATTCACCGTCTCATAAGAATCTGTTACTACAAAGAAAATACGACTTTCACTATTATAGTCTACTAACATATTCTGAAATCAAATCAGACTGATATACTTATTGAACCCACTTTCAATAGCTGAATTCATATCCAAATACGAATCACTATTAGGATTGAACAGTTCGCGAAAGAAATAAGTGAAAAACATCCTTTGCTCTACTCCGATTTTCTTTGCTCTGTTCTTAATATCATCCAATTTACCAAGTAAGTTAACCATAGCAAAATCAAGATTACTATCTTCTTTTTTTGATACTACAATATTATCAATATCATTTTTAATCGTTTCAAACCCTTCAATAACCTTGGAATCCTTCAATTTGCCAATTGCAGCACCGAAACCGGATAAAACCTGCGACTTGGTAAATATCTGTAGAATATTCTTTCCAAAAAGTCCGTTAATTTCAATTTCTGATTTGTTTATTTCCCATCCAATGTTAAATGAATCGACTTTTTTTATCAATTTATTATAAGTTAAAATATAATCCTTAAACAAATCGGAACTTCCATTCTCCAAAGCAAGTTTTTCAAGATTCTGAATATTCTCAAGAACCTCATTCCGGCTGATACCAAGTTCATCCCTATCCAGATATGAATTAAAGCCTTCAATTACATCTCTAAATTGATATTCACCAATATTCCTCACACTTTTTGAGTCAGTTTCTTTAAACAGGCGTACATCCTCGATATTATTCTCTGCATAATCGGAATATAGCATCTCTATCTGATGCCTGATTGACATTGGTGTTTGCCCAGTATTCAAAGTCAGCATTCTATAAAGAATACCAATTTTGTTTATACCCAAATATACTTCGACACGTATACTATTATTCATGACATTCTCCAAAACCTCACTATTGTTCTCCTTCGTCAGTTCTTCCACTAAATCCAATATAGTATAGGTTCTTTGCAGTCCGTCAAGTATAATCAGATTCTCAGGCTTAAACAAGGATTTTATCTGATCTTCTTCAATATCAAATGGATTCAGTAAATGGTTCATTTTTTCCGCCTTAATAGCCAGAACAATAGGAGGCATTGTACAGTTACTTCGCAAATCCTTTTTCAGCAGAGCATAAACGGTAGAAGAATTCTTTACACGCTTTCTTTGAAACTCATTGTTCTTAATAATGTGTCCAGCTACTTCAAGATATTCCTTTATATTCATATCAAGCAATACATTGACGGCATTTATCCTACCATCCTTTACTTTTGATGCTACTTTCATAATCAGAGAATTGAAATGATTTATTGCAAAGGTACGATTAATTCCCAAGAATAGCATTAACCACCATCAAAAAGTTATTCATCAGTTATATTTTGGTGAATGATTCCACCATTGAAACACCTGTTTCCTTTGCCGTCGAACAATTAAAAACGATTGGCGTATGCAAAAAGAAACAGTAACATTTGATAAGCTGCCCGAAGCGGTAGGTTATCTGACTGAACAGGTCATCGAATTGAAAAAGATGGTAGCGAAACTCCAGCCACAGCCATCTGACAAACATGTGTTGGTAGAAATAGAAGATGCTTGCCGTATCATCCGAAAAGCCAAGCCTACCATATATACATTGGTACGCAAAGGGCTGCTTCCAGCCTACAAGAAAGGCAAGAAACTCTATTTCTATGAGGACGAGCTTCTTGCTTGGATTGAGAACGGACGGAGAAAGACTGCCGAGCAGACATACGAGGAGATGCTTGCCAATATGCAGAGTGGTGTGCGTCATAAGCCCAAATCATCAGTGCAATTTTAATAGGTTGGGCTATGTATACATATTCTATTAATCCGGCATCCATCATTGATGAAGCGATTGATTTAAGCACAAGATTGTCTGGTACGGCATTCCCCATCAGTATATTCCCTGCAAAAATCCAACGCATCATCCGTGAGGTACACGAATGCCATAACTACCCTACTGACTACATCGCCGCAGCCATCCTTACGGCAATAGCAGTTGGCATAGGCAACACGCACCTTGCCCAAATCAAGCAAGGCTGGATGGAAAGCCCCATCCTGTATATGGCATTGATTGGAAAACCGGGAGCGAACAAAAGTCATCCTCTCAGTTTTGCGATGAAGCCGTTTCTTGATTATGACTACCGACAGAATCAGGAATTTGAAAAGGCTCTTGCCAAGTACGACGAGTTGATGAGCATGAGCCGCAAGGAACGTGCGGAAAGCGGTGGAGAGCAATTTCCACAAGAGCCTATCCGCAAACGCTTCTTGGTTTCGGATGTAACGCCCGAAGGGTTGAGCCTCATTCATGCTCAAAACAAACGTGGACTATGCTTGTGGGCAGATGAATTATCCGCTTGGTTCAAGAACTTCAACCGCTATAACAACGGTTCGGAGGAACAGTTTTGGCTCTCCGTGTTCAGTGCCAAGACCACCATGTCCGACCGCAAGAATGCCAAGAGTTCCATCTTCATCAAGCGTCCGCACATATCGGTCATTGGTACTATCCAAAAGAAAATCTTGAACGAATTGGCAAAAGGTGAACGCTCCAGCAATGGGTTTATCGACCGCATCCTGTTTGTGATGCCCAATCTGCAACAGAAAGCACGGTGGAATGACAAAGAACTACCGAAAGATATAGAGCAAGAATGGAATGCCATTATTGACAAGCTGATACAATCGGAGTGCCACCTCAATGAACATGGAGAGATAGAACCGCATATTCTTCTCTTCACGGAGGATGCAAAGAAACAGCTTTACGAATGGCAACACCATTTTTCAGAATTATGTGATCGAGAAATAAACGACACCATTGTGAGTATCTATTGCAAGTTGGAGATATACATCATCCGTTTCTGTCTGATTATCCAATTAGCACGATGGACTTGCGGAGAATGTGATAAGACCTGTATCGACCTGTTGACAGTGGAACGAGCAATCAGACTGACGGAGTATTTCAAAGAGTCTGCATTGAACGTTCAAAATGTCCTCAATGAAAATACGCTCAACAGCCAACAACAGACAATAGTCAATCTGCTTCCTCCATCCTTTACAACCGCCCAAGCTATACAGATAGCCGAGCAAAACGGAATGAAGGAGCGCACGTTTCAACGCTTTCTCAATGACAACATCGGGACATTGTTTCGCAAAGAGAAACATGGAGAATATTCAAAGATTAACCCGTGACATTTTTGTCGGTATTGACACTTTCCAAGCGAAAACGACAATAACGACAAAAGTGACACACTAAAAAAGAAACATACAATGAGTACACATAGATTCATATTAGAACCCTACAAAGGTGTCAGCACTCGGCATACCTGCCCGAACTGCCACCGTAAAAGATGTTTTTCCAAGTACATTGATACGGAAAAGCGAATCCAGTTCCCAGATTACGTTGGGCGTTGCGACCACGAACAGAAATGCGGTTATCACTTCACGCCCCGTGATTACTTTGAACGGAATCCGTCTGAAAAGAAAAAGTTGTCCGAAGATAATTTTCGGAGCTATACGCCTATAAAAGAAGTCGAGCCGAAAGCCACTTCCTACATTGATTTGGACATAGTCAATCAGTCGTTGCAACGCTATCCAGACAACAAACTGTTTCAATTCTTATCGGCTCAATTCGGAGAAGCAGAGACATTGAAACTGATGGCGAAATACAAAGTCGGTACTTCCAAGCATTGGGACGGTGCAACCGTATTTTGGCAAATAGATTATCAGAACAGAGTACGCACAGGTAAAATAATGCTTTACAATCCGACAACTGGCAAACGGATAAAAGAGCCGTACAATCATGTCACATGGGTACACTCCGTACTGCATAAAGAAGACTATAATTTGAAGCAATGTTTCTTCGGTGAGCATCTGCTTCCAGAAGACAAAAGCCGCCCTGTTGCACTGGTCGAAAGCGAGAAAACGGCAATTATTGCATCTTACTATCTGCCGCAATTCCTATGGATAGCATCAGGTGGAAAGAACGGTTGCTTCAATGTCAACAGCCTATCCGTTCTGGCAGGAAGAAGCGTTGTATTATTCCCTGATTTAGGTGCAACCAACTATTGGCAGAGCAAAATCAGCCTGATGAAAAGCTGCGGAATTGAAGTACAAATGTTCGATTATTTGGAAGTCAACGCTACCGAAGACGAACGCAAAGAGGGATATGACATAGCCGATTATCTGCTTAAAGTGAAGCCTGATGAAGCCATCCTCCAACAAATGATAAGGAAGAATCCTGTCTTGAAAACACTGATAGATACATTCGATTTGAAGCTCATCAGCGTACAACAAGGCACTCCACAACCGAAGGTTTCACCACCCAAGAAACGAGGATTCAGACTTTGAATTCAGGGAGAGGAATCGAGACTTTTTTACTGTAGCAAGTTAATGTCGGTGTATTACATTCCCCGACCACTTGCTCCTCAAAAAGTCTGAGGAGGCGGCTCCCGATGGTCACATATTATTCACTAAAAACAGATTCAAATGGAAAAGAAATATACAGTAACACTCCGTCTGTCATATCAGCAATACGCATGGCTTGGTGCGCTTTGCAGACGGAGCAAGCAGACTCAAAGCGAAGTGATCCGTTCGCTCATCGAAAACGGTTCGGTACGTGAACGAATCACGCAAGAGCATATCCACATCATCCGTCAACTGATTGGCGAAAGTACCAATCTTAACCAGTTGGCAAGACAGGCAAACACCTACGGTTTCTTCGCCGTAGCGGACAGATGCAAGGAAATGGCTCAGCACATTAACCTACTTATAAAACGTTTGAAAGATGATAGGTAAACAGACTAAAGGAACATCGTTCGGTGGTTGTGTTAGCTATGTTCTCAAAGAGGAGAAATCCAAATTGCTGGAAGCAGTTGGAGTAGAAGGTACACCCGAACAGATGGCGGAGCAATTTGAGTTACAATCGCTGCTCAATGATAAGGTAAAGAATATTGTCGGACATACTTCGCTCAACTTCTCACCGGAAGATAACGAACGCTTGAAACATGATGATGAACTGATGTTGCAAATTGCCCATGACTATATGAAGTTGATGGGCATCGAAAACACGCAGTACATCATTGCCCGGCACATCGACCGTGAACATCCGCATTGCCACATCGTCTTTAATCGAGTGGACAATGGCGGCAAAACGATTAGCGACAAGAATGACTTTCGCAAGAATGAGAAAGTTTGCAAAATGTTGACCGCCAAATATCGCTTGCATTTTGCCAATGGTAAAGACCATATCAAGGAGGAACGATTGCGCCCTTATGACCGAGCAAAGTATGAGATATACAAAGCGTTGAAAGAGGAACTGTCCCAAGTACAAAATTGGGCAGACTTAAAGGATGCACTTGCCGACCGAGACATTGATATGAAATTCAAGGTCAGCCGAACTACACGGGAAATACAGGGTGTAAAATTTGAGTACAACGGTTTTTCTTTCTCCGGTTCTAAGATTAGCCGAGAGTTCAGCTACTTGAATATCGACAACCGACTGGAAGAGAATGCTTGTGCATCCTTGTTTGAATCACCCAAACAGGAATCCAGACATAAGGAAGATAATGTACAACAAAGCGTTTCCCATTCCGATGATGGCTCAAGCATCAGTCTCGGCTTGCTAAATGGCAACTCATCCTACGATGCCACTGCCGCAGAAGAAGCCGAGTTCAATCGGCTGATGAAAAAGAAAAAGGCTAAGCGCAAGCGAGGCTTTCATTTATAATCCACTTTTTATTAACATTTTAAATTCAATTATTTATGGAAGATTTAATTCTTGATTTCAATCTCTACTTGTGTGAGAAGTTCGGCTACAGAAACAGTTGTAGCGTGATGCAAAATGCCAATGGCTTTTGTGTGAACATCAGTGAACGTGATCTAGACTGTTACATCCGCTTCTGGGAGTATAGTTATGGAAGAGGCAATTTCCCCGACTGGTCTATCATCATTGTGCGCAGTAACTTCAAGAAGAACCAAGAAGAAAGCCTGAAAGATTTGGCTCGCTTCTTCAAGGAGTACATGCCACGCTACGGTTACAAATACCTTTGTACCGAAGGTGATAACTACAGGTATTATCAAACACTCGGTTTAAAGCTCATCTATCGAGGAATCTTTGATCAAAACAATTATGGATTGCCGATTAAAGACTTAAATGTCTGACACATCGTTTTGAATTGAGGAGGGGACTTTTCCTCTCCTTTTCTTATATACCGATAAATCAGAATTTAGAAGCAATGGCAAAACAACTTTATGATTACTGGTTTGTGCAATTTGACTTTCCGAATGAAAACGGGAGACCGTATAAAAGTTTCGGTGGCAAAATGGTTTGGAATGAAAAGCAGAGAAAATATATACCAGAATATTGGGAAGTAAAATCTCTTAGTAATTGGCTTGAAATCAAGTCGGGATTTCCATTCAAATCGGAAACATATAAACCTATTGGGCGATACAAGATTATAACCATTAAGAATGTTCAAGATGGGGAGCTTGTAACATCTGGCTGTGATTATGTTAATGATATTCCAAGCCGCGCAAAAGATTATATATCTCTTCAAATTGGAGATAGACTGATTTCGCTAACTGGAAATTGTGGAAGGTTATGTGTTGTATGCGAGGAAAATCTATTATTAAATCAACGTGTAGGATTATTGTGTTGTGATGCAATATATTTGGAATACTTTTATAATTTCCTTAATAGTGGTACGATGCGAACAGTGATTGATAATTTAGCAAATGGTGCAGCACAAGCAAATCTCAGTCCTGTTGAGCTATGTAAAACAGACTGTTTTATTCCGCCCATAGACATACTACTGTCATATAATAGAAAAGTAAATGCTATTCGTAAGGCTATTGTGCAAAATAATCAAGAAATATCTCAGTTAGCTAAGCAGCGAGATGAACTCCTGCCTCTTCTGATGAACGGTCAAGTATCGGTAAATTCTGATTTAGCAGCCTCTTATATTATATATAAGAACAAAATTATCAGAATTATGAAAGAGAACATCATTCAGGCGATAGTTGCGGAAATGCAGCGTGACTTAGATTGCCGACAAATGGCACGGCTTAAAGCTGTGCTTACATCAGAACTACATAATGTAGAAATCATTGAAAAGAGCGATTGCGCCACACAGCAAACGCAGGAGAATGAACATCTTCTTAACTCTTTTATATCAGCCAAAAAGATAGAGGGATGTTCGGATAAGACATTAACTTACTACCGTAATACCATTGAACGGTTGTTAGTCACGCTTTCATTGGCAATTTGTCACATTACGACAACAGATATTCGTACTTATCTATCCGATTATCAAGAAGAACACCAATCGAGCAAAGTAACCATTGACAATATGAGGCGCATCTTTTCCAGTTTCTTCGCATGGTTGGAAGATGAAGATTATATCGCCAAAAGCCCGGTAAGACGCATTCACAAAGTTAAGACAGATTCACTTGTAAAAGAGGTGCTTTCTGACGAACAGTTGGAACAGCTGAGAGATAGTTGCACGAACAAACGAGACCTTGCTATTATAGACATTCTTGCATCCACAGGTATCCGTGTTGGGGAATTGGTAAAACTAAACCGTGAAGATATAGACTTCCACGAACGGCAGTGTGTGGTATTTGGAAAAGGGAATAAAGAACGTATCGTTTACTTCAATGCTCGAACCAAGCTGCACTTGCAACAATACCTCAATGAGCGTACTGACGACAATCCAGCTTTATTCGTCTCACTCCATTCTCCTCACACACGACTGACTATCAGCGGTGTGGAAATTAGAATCCGAAAATTAGGTCAATCCCTTTCTATGCCCAAAGTTCATCCGCACAAGTTTCGTCGTACCCTTGCAACAATGGCTATCGACAAAGGTATGCCCATCGAACAGGTGCAGCGACTACTTGGTCATGTACGCATTGACACAACACTGCACTATGCCATTGTGAATCAAAATAATGTAAAGTTGGCGCATAAGAAATATTTGGGATAACTGAACCACAAGAATCTGCCTAAAATTATGTAACTTTGCATTCAAATTGGATGCAAATGAAAAAATATAAATTGGGAGACATTGCTACTGTTGAAATCAGTGGCGTTGATAAAAAAATAACAGACGGAGAAAAAGAAATCCGTCTCTGTAATTTTGTTGATGTTTATTATAACTGGGCTATCACCATAGCTCAGCATGATAGTTTTATGCTTGCCACTGCTCGTCCCAATGAAATTTCCAAATTCCAACTGAAGAAAGGGCAAGTTGCATTGACAAAGGACAGTGAAACCCGCGATGATATTGGTATTTCCACTTATATAGCAGATGATTTTGAGAATGTTATATTGGGTTATCATTGCGCTCTAATATCTCCAAACAAAGATATTTTAGATGGATGCTATCTGAACGCACTTCTACATACCGACTACGCAAAAAAATATTTCGCTTGCAATGCTTCTGGAAGCGGACAACGTTATGCGTTATCCGTAGAAGCACTCAATTCTTTTCCTGTTCCAATAATCCCATTGCATGAACAGAAACAAATTGGCGAAATATTTTCTGCTTTAGACAAAAAGATTGAACTCAATCGTCAGATAAATCAGAATTTAGAGGCTTGATAAATTCTGGTTGTATCCTAAAGGCATCGGCATATACACGCATTTGGTAAAGATTGATGTGTGGGTTCAGTTTCTTACGAACAAACTGAATTATTTTTTCTTTCTCTTGCTCATCTATGTTGACACCAAAATAGATAGACTCAAAGCATTCGCCTTTCAGTGGCATATAGTGGCGTATCTCACGCCAATCCCATATTTCCTTTGTCAGCTTTGCCTGTTGAGGAGTAAATGCTGCATATATTGGACTTGGTTTTGGTATGACTAATCTAACCTCCTGCTCATATTCCCATTCCTTTGCTTTTGTCTGCCATTGATAACTGAATAAATCTTTTGTGGTATGATATGCGTTAGGACGCTCTATTATATCCTGATATTGAACATCAAGAACAAGCGGTTCAAGATATATTGTACCAAACATTGGTGGAACAGATTCCAACACTTTGTCTATGTCAAGTCCAATACAAATACCTTTATGGTTATAACAATAATGGCTCCACATGAGTAATGAATCATTGATTTTTGATAAACTACATAGCCATGTATCATTACGCAAATTGAGTGCATCGTTTTCTTCTTTCTCTATCCACCATTCCTTAGGTATCCATCCTTGAAGTTTAGTATTAGGTACATTTGAGTAGTCAATTAGTTTTGGATGACAATCGAAAGGATCGTTCAGTTGAGACGCATTAGTGAATTGGAGATTCTGGTTACCAATCATGCACTTTGCGCCAACTATATCTAAATATTTGTAGAGTATGCGAGGCATTTTTATTCTATTGTTATTTGTCCATTCATTAAAAGTGGTAAAAGTTCGTCACGCTGCTTGATAAAATTTGATATTTCCTCTTGCAACTTCACTATCTGCTTAAAGATTGGTGATATAAGTTCCTCAAATTTATCTGCAATATCTTTATTATCGGGTATGGCGATTGTGCTTTGTTGTAAATGGTCTTGCGTAATATGTCCCATCGTTGTTTTCCTTGCTTCTGCCATTTTCTTGAATACATCGACATAATCCAAAAGTTGAAAATAGTAGAATGATTTCGGGAAATCATTTGCAGATGTAACCTTAAAGATGTGCTGATTAAGTCCTCCAAGCCCATAAGCCCAGAGCATAACTTCCAGTGATGCCGACCATGAAAATAGCACGTCACCATTATACACCTTTACTGATTCTGGTATATTTGACGTTACCTCTTCAGTGTCAACAGAAATACCATCGTGCATTTCTCGTATCTTGATGACAGGTAATGGCACTTCATCATCCTTTGGTCTGAATTTCTGACAAGCCAAACCATTTGTAAAAACAGCAATTTCAAAGAGGTTCCCACAATGCCAGCCAACAGGAATGTTGCGTTTTAGCTTCTCATTCCACACCATTTCGCCACCGCTCGACTTATACGGTTTACCCTCTTCATTAGGAAAGTCAAACTGCACGAACCAGTAATCGTAGAGCTGCTTTGCCATCGCCTCTAAATTCTGATTTATCTGACGATTAAGAGCTATTTTTTTGTCTAACGTGGATATTACACTTGATATTCTTTTCTGTTCGCTGATTGGCGGTATTGGGAAAGCGTATTCCGAAAGTAAATCAAATGTAATTTGTGGAAATGAACCTATCCGATTTTCGGCTCTTCGTTGGAGTATATCAAGAAAAGGCTGATTGGTCAAACAATAATAAAAATACTCTAAATCAACATCTTCATTATATTTTCGCAATACCATCAATTTGGTAGATACAACATAGTCTTTAGTATTTTTTGTTGTAACTTTAGCAAATCTTCTGTTAGCAGGACGTATTTCACTGAACAAAATATCGTCCTTTACTATGGTCTTCTTAAATTGACCTTTTAGCTCATCTACAAAAGTTAGCGTACCGTTACCCATTACACCATTTTCTACATCAGATGTATTTATGGCAATGAGTTTGTCTTTATCAAATTTGTGAGTTTCTGAAATTGTACGCACAATTTGATTTATTTTCAGAACTTGAGTGTGATTTGCATTATATTTTTTCAGTTCCATTGCTTTCCACGTTTTTATTCTCCCAACATTCCTTTAATCTGTTTATCGAAATCTGAATCTATCCGTTGAGTCTTATTAAAAATATCATATTCGCTTTCTGCCTTTGTCTTGGCTTGTGCCGCAGATATTCGTCCTTTATCCGGCAATATCTGATATTTGCGGAAGGTCAAGAACTCGTTGACACTGGCAGCAAACTGCTCCATATTGAACGTGTTTTCACGCTCTATAAGGTCTTCTATATAGTCGAAATATCCTGTTACTGCACGTTCCAACCGACGGATTTCATTTTCCTGCAAATAGTTCTTGGCTATTGACACATCCGATTTCAAGATACGCCCATCGGGAGCATTCTTCCATGTGATCAGTCCCATGTGTTCTTGGGTATGGTCAGCCTTAGTGTAGATGATTTCTGCTGCCGTTTGCCCTGTAATGGCATAATGAAAACGGTTCTGTATCATGGCATAAAAATCATGTGTCGTAGGTGAATTCTTGTCATAGTCGATACTACATTCTGCATATATGTCGGTAATCTGTTGCCAAATACGCCGTTCACTGGCACGGATGGAACGTACCCTTTCCAACAATTCACGGAAATAGTCTTTTCCGAATACTGCCGTTCCCTGTTTTAAGCGTTCATCGTCAAGCACAAAGCCTTTCTTGATATACTCATTAAGAATCTTGGTAGCCCACTGACGGAACTTGGTAGCTTTTGGAGAAGATACACGATAGCCAACAGCAATAATCATATCAAGATTATAGAAATCAACCAACTCTTCAACCTCGCCTCTTATGCCTCGATTTACGACGGTTGCAATTTTTGCAACCGTCGTGTCTTGCTGTAATTCTTCCTCTTTAAATATATTGGCTATGTGGCGGCTAATACCCGATTTGTCAATACCGAAAAGCTCTGCCATAGCCTTTTGCGTACACCAAATGGTTTCGTCTTTTATAACCACCTGTACTCTTCCCTCTTTATCGGGAAGATTGTATAACAAAAACTGTATTTCGTTACTCATTGTTTCCTACATTTGCGTTGAACCGCAAAGCATCCAACTGTTTCATAATTTCCTCTTCCAAACGATGACTTTCTTTGAATTGTTCGGTAAGCGTTTGCTTATAATTCGCCATACGTGCATTAAACTCCTCTTCGGTTATATCTACGTAGTCTATTTTGATGTCGAAATATTGTCCGGCAGAAAGAGAATATCCTTTTTCCTTTATCTCATCGTAAGAAACAGCCACAGAAAAATCCTCCACTGCCTCCTTGCGCTGGAATGTGCCGACAATCTTTTCTATCTCGTCATCGTTCAGACGCACCTTTTTCAATCCGTTAGCATCTTTATATTCCTCGCCCAATTTACTGGCATCAATCAAGATTACTTTGTCAGTGGTTGCAGACTTATCAAAGAACAGCACACTGACATTCGTACCTGTATTGGCAAACACGTTGCTTGGCATGGAAACACAGCCGAACACCACTTTGTCATCTACAATTTTATGAAGAATTTTGTTCTCAATACCACTTTTAGCCGTGATAAAACCTGTAGGAATGACAATTGCACCCTTGCCTGTCTTTTTCAGTGAATTGATAACGTGCTGAATGAAACAGGTATATATAGCCATTGACTCTTTCTTTTTGGCGGGTACATTTGGGACTCCAGCCCAAAAACGGGCTGGCATGGCGGCTATCTTCTCGCGAGTGTCCGAGAAGTCCATCTTGAAAGGAGGATTGCTCACCACGAAATCAAACTGGCGCAACTGCTGCCCGTCATCGCTTTTATGATAAGGGCTTACAAGCGTGTCACCTTGAATAGCATTATCAAGCGAAGACACAAGTCCGTTAAGTAGCAGATTAAGTTTTAACATTTTGTTGCTTCGCTGGGAAATATCTTGCGAAAAGATGGTACAGCGTTCTTCTCCTATTTGATGACTAAGTGCCATCAGAAGCGTACCTGTTCCTGCCGAGGGGTCATAACATTCCATGCTATGCAAATCAGCATTATCCCCCACTAACAGACGAGCCATAATCGTTGCTATGGCATGAGGCGTATAATACTCCGCATATTTTCCACCTCCAGCGGTATTATAGTCCTTAATCAAATACTCAAAGATGCTGGAGAAGAAATCGTAATTCTGTGCAAACGCTTCTTCAAAGGAGAAATTCACGAGTTTATCCACCAGAGCACGGGCAAATGGCGCACGTTGTGCCGAATCGGTCACAAACGGTGTCAATGCCTCGAACAATGGAATCTTCGTGTTGACTGTGGTCTGCGTGGAAAATATATCTGCATTTTGTTCCGCTATATCTGTCATAGTGGAATCGAATATAGTATCAAAATCCCCTTTTCCCTGTTGATTCCAAAGATTGGCTATCAGATGATAAGGTTCAAGCATCGGAACATCTGGAGAGATGGCACTCTGAATAAGCATACGTTCATCATCAGAAAGATTCTCGTATGCCGTTTCCCATTTTACATCCCCGGTCAGTTTCTTTGCTATTTCACTTTTCGCATTTTTTAATTCATAACCGAATTTGTCATTCAGGAATTTATAGAGAAATACCTGAGTGATAATCTTATATTCGTTACCATCGTTTCCCATACCGTATGATTGGCAGGTAGCTTTAAGTCCGTCGATGAGCCTTAATGTTTTTTCTTTAATATCTGACATAATCTTTATGCAATGCCGTAAGTGGCGTTATATTGGTTAATATACTGTTGTGAAATACGTGTTTGGATAAACTTGTAATCGTCCATCTCCGGCTTAATCTGTGGGAAATGATACAAGCATCCATTGATAAGGGCCATCACCGTACGATTAAAATAAGCATCTTTTTTTAGAATGTCATTACGGTCGTAGACTTTGGCATCCACATCCTCTTTTATAATGTTGAGAATGGCCGCAATCTCTTCGTCAAGGAAAGAGAACATAGGCTTCTGTCCCTTATCTTCCCTCTGCTTATTCACTTCACGAATACGCTTGTGTACACGAGCAAATTTTTCATCGCCATTGTACTTTTTCAACAAGACATTATTGCGTTTTTGTAAGTCTTGCAGACGACCGATGATTTCATCCAAAGCCTGTGTTTCTTCGTTGAACTTGGCTATCGTGTCAATCACAAAACCGTGTTCTTTGAAGCGTTCCATAAAGGCTTCACGCAACGAGATAAACTCCGGATCGTCTTGGTCGAAGTTTTGGGTAAATGAAGAAATGGTACGTTGCCATTTCTCTTTCAATTCCACACCACCGGATATAAGGCGCATTTCCTCTTGTCCTATTTTGGAGAAAGTGAACTCTATATCCATCATTGCCTCATTGATTAGAGTTTTCGTTTCCTCATTTGTATTGAAAGCCTCTTTCTGATTGATGATACTTATCCGTCTTTGCACCTCAGAGAGTAGTTGCGGCAACTTGGTGATTTCGAGTTTGGCAAATTGCTCTTTCATTTCATCATCACCGAATGTACGCACGATGTTCGCCATGTTCTTGGCTGATTCCAATGCCTGTTTGAGGTCGAGCAATACAGCTTTATCCTCTTCGGTGGAGATTTCAGAAGAAAATTCTTCCGCATTATCGTATGTGTAATTGAAAAGCGTTTGCCGAACTTTCTTCATCTGATTCAATATCTCTTCCTTGTCCTCAATGACTTGGGTAAAGGTATCGGTGGCCGCGGATTCGCCAGTCTCATCCACATCATTAAAGCGGTTTAATTCTTGTAAATATGCTTCGTTGGTTTCCTTAAAGTTGCGCTTGATGTCGGCAAAGTCAATGACAAAACCGTAACGCATACCAGGATAAGGACGGTTTACACGTGTTATGGCTTGAAGCAGATTGTGGTCTTTCAGTTTGCGCCCGAAATACAAGCGTTTCAAACGCGGCGCATCAAAACCAGTCAAAAGCATATTGAAGACAATGAGAATATCCACTGTCATATTTTTCTTGAAGTCCTTGACTATCTGCTTGCGAGTTTCCTTGTCATCCGTATCGTGAAGAATGATTCCGGCTTTCAGCGGTCTGTATTTTGATTTGTAATCCACTTCCGGTTCACCCACTACATACGAACCATCGGAAAGTTTTATCTTGATGGGCTTCGGCTGATACTTCTGCCATTCTTCTTGAAATACATCATAAAGCCGTCTTGCCTGTTCGCTGGTTTCACAAATGACCATACCACCTAAAGTATCATCTCCTTGTATCTTGCGAAACTCTTTTAAGTCCGTCATAATGTAACGGGCTAACTCGTTTACATAACTAGGATGCTCTATGATTTCCGACTTACGAATGTCTTTCTTTTGCACAAGGGTTTCCAGTTTATCGTACACATCAGACAAACGCTCTTTATAGGAGGTTTCTATATCTTCACGTATGATTTTCAGCGTGTAGCCATCCGCAATGGATTTATCGTAATAATAGGTATGCAAATAGTTTCCGAACACCTTGCAACTGGCACGTTCCTCCTTTAACAGCGGTGTACCTGTAAGTGCGATTTTAACCGCATCGGTATCGGCATCAAAGAGGTTGGCAAGAAAGCAGCCACCAGGTTTATACCCTCGGTGTGCCTCGTCAAGAATGAAGATGCGTTGAAGATTGGTTGCATAATCACTGATGCGTACTTTTTCTTTATCCTCGGCAAAACGTTGGATGTTCACAACCGTGATTTCTGCCTGTCCGCTTACACCTTGTTGTGCCTGATTATTGCGGAATTGCTCCATCAGTTCGGCTCTTGTATTGGCGGTAGATACAACCAATCCACGAGCTTCAAACTCTTGTGTAGCTTGTTCCAAAAGGTCAAGGCGGTCTACTATGAAATAGAATTTGGCGACCTTATTCTGTTTGGAATAGAAATCGTTAAGAATATAGGTCAGATAATATGACAAGGCGGTTTTACCACTACCTTGTGTATGCCAGACTACGCCAGATTTCACCCCCTCTGCCAGTTTTTGGCGAATAGCTAACGATGCAAACAATTGTTGGTAACGCATGATATGCTTTTGGTCGGTAGATTCTATCTTTCCATCCACCTCACGCTCCATACGGACATAGGCAATACCATATCTAATGATATACAACAACCGTTCAAGCGAACACATGGATGTTAGGATTCTGTTTGTAGGGGTGTTGAAACCGAGATTTGTCTGGTACTCAGGACTTGTATGAATGACTTGGCAATTGTAATCAGACAATATCTGTTTTTCCACCGTCTTATCAATCTCCTTATACAGATAGTCACGATGGAACGGTGCTATTTTCTGACCGCTTAAATTTTCTTCACGGAAGCAATTGAATGGTGCGTATGAACGTGCCCCAGTACAATAGAAAGCCCCTTGTATAGGTACGATACCGCCCAACGCATCATATTCCATATTATTACTGAATATCATCAACTGCGTAATGTTGATGAAGCGGCGAAACTTTTTATTCGGGAAGCGTTCTTTATTCATTCGTGCGCTCTCTGCCAACATACCACCATGATTGTTGGGTTTCTTCACTTCTACAAAGCAAAGTGGCAATCCGTTTACGAATAAAGTAATGTCAGGACGAAATTCGTCCTGTCCGTTCTTACAGGTAAATTCGGCTGTGAAATGGAACGTATTATTCCCAATGTTATCAAAGTCTATCAGCTTTACAGGCGAAACAGCTTTGAGACGGTTGTAAAAGCCTCGACCGAGGTCATCATCGTTCAGCTCCTTACGAATATCTTTCAAAACTTGAAGAAACTCTCCCTCATGTCCGGGATTCAGATTCTTAAACTGCCGTTCAAATACCTGCAAAAGAATATTCGTGTCACCGTCATAGACCGTGCCATTCTTATCTTCGCTCAACTTACCGAAGTAAGTATACCCTATTCGGGTGAGGTGAACCATTGCAGGCATCTGCACCCGTGTAGCTTCCGAAAACTGTTTCATATCACCTATCCTTTTTGTCGGTTATCAAATCCTTCAAATCGACCTGCAATATCTCTGCTATCTGTTGCAAGGTCTCTAAATTTGGTTGAATCCTATTACAAGCATAAGCATTGACCATACTGAAACTCTTATCGAGTTTCTTTGCCAACCATGTCTGAGAGATACCTTTTTCAGATAATACAGCCTTTATTCTATTTAGTTTCATTCTTTGATACGATTTTATAGTGCAAATATAGTGAATTATATTCGATAAACTGGGATTATTTTTGTACTTTTGTGTACGAAATAAAATTAATATGGATACAGTTAGAAAAAGAGGCGAAATAATTAGCATTGAACAGCGTTCGTTAGTATCTCAGAGATATAGACGTATAACAAGAGCGGTTAATTCGGAATTTTGGGGTAGCACCAGCGAAACTGCTCATAGTTTATATGTGGGCTCTTATGGTAGAGGTACTGCTATTGATACAAGTGACATTGATATACTTGTCGAATTGCCACGAGACGAATATAATAAATATGACACACTAAGAGGAAATGGTCAGTCCAGATTACTACAAGCATTGAAGAATGCAATTTTACAAACCTATCCGAACAGTGATATTCATGGAGATGGGCAAGTCGTTGTGATAAACTTTTCCGATGGGATTAAATTTGAAGTTCTACCAGCTTTTCGTCAATTAGATTGGTGGGGTAATTGGAATGGGAAATACGACTATCCAGATTCAAATATGGGTGGCAACTGGTTGACAACTAATCCCAAAAGCGAGCAACAGGCAATGAAGGAAAAAAATGTTGCAAGCAATGGTTTGTTATTCGACACATGTAAGCACATGCGTGAAATTCGTGATAACTATTTTAGGAGTTACCATCTTCCGGGAATCGTGATTGATAGTTTTGTTTATCATAATATTGCTGATTGGCACTGGCTAAGAGAAGGAGAACAAAGTTCTAATCAACCAATAGGAACTTACGAAAAAAGGCTTTATGATTCATGCCCTGTTTGGAGCTTTAATCTGACAGCACCAGGAAGCAACATGCCAGTAGATACATATAAATACATTGATGTATTAATCAAAGTTTTAAAATACATGACAGAAGAATAAATCATATGGACGAACAAATAAAAATTCTTTATAGGGAGATTCTTGAGCGTTTTAACAAAATAATTTGGACGCACAAAATTCATTTATGTCAAGCGAATATATACCTATCAAAGAAGAAAAAACAAAATCAGATTCTTTTAGTATTTTCTGTTTTGGTATCAGCTTCTGCAATTACCAATATATTCAAGTGGCTACCTGAAATTGTCATTGTCCCATTAATGGCTTTCTTAGCGTTGACATTAACATATTTCACCACCAAATACAAAGCTGAAAATCTAGAAAAGAAGGCAGCTGACAGCGAAAGATTTGCTGCTGTTATGCACGATTTGCGCAATAAGTATGCGGGATTCTTATCAGATATAAAGGCAGAGCTGTACACAAAAGAACAAATTTCTAAAAAGCGAACAGAATTAGAACATATAGAAAATATAGTTTATTCGGGGCTTGTTCCACAAACATCAAAAGAAGCAGTAGATGCAGCATCTTTTGCATTAAAAAACAAACAAGAATCAACTACCACAAACGAAGAAATTCTCCAAATGATTTCTGACAACTTGCAAGTATAAGATTAATTACATGCGCTATTATTAGGAATATAAGATGAATCATAGCAACACATTCTCACTATCTTTTCCCGAAGCCAAGACAATTATTGTTTCCGGTGATATTCATGGAGATTTTAATCAATTGGTATTCAAACTCTGTATTCAATACAAGTTGACGGACACTCTATTGATTGTAGCTGGGGATTGTGGTTTTGGCTTTGAAAAGAAAGAATATTATGAGCAAATGGTTAGACGAAATACCAAGAGAATGAATCAAGCCAACAATTGGATTGTATTTGTACGTGGCAATCATGATAATCCAGCTTATTTCGAAGGAACAACATTCAGTTACAAACGTTTCATTGCTGTTCCTGATTATACTATCCTTCAAGCCTGTAATCATTCCATCCTTTGTGTAGGCGGAGCTATTTCTATTGACCGAAATTATCGCATAAATGAATGGAACAAACGGAAATATCGAGTTCACTCCAATGAGTTGCAAGAAAATGATATTTCCCGCAATTTATATTGGAAGAATGAAGCTCCTATTTACGACGCTGATAAGATGAATACCATCTGTGCAAACTTCTTGATTGATACAGTTGTCACACATACTGCGCCATCACATTGTGAGCTATTCTCAAAAAGCAACCTTAACCAATGGGCTGAGAACGATTCATCACTTCTTAAAGATGTACAATCTGAAAGAAAAACAATGGATATGATCCTGCATCATCTCAAAACTGACAATCATCCGGTGAACCATTGGTATTATGGTCATTTTCACCAAAATTGGCATTCCGCTATTGACGGAATATTATATCAGATGCTCGACATTATGGAGTTCAGCCAAGTCTATTGATTTATACCATTTCAGGTATAATATTGATGTCCGATGCAGAATTACACCCGATATGATATAATGGTTTCCTCCGAATAAAAGTGTACCATTTATGGCATACAAACACTTTTTCAAGCGAATAATTCAGTTTTGCTACACTTTTTCCAACGAATCGAGTACCGAACGCAAAAATTCCACCGCAAGCCACAGAAATCCCAAGAAAACCACTACCTTTGCATTCAACAAGCGTTCTGTAACATCCATGCGGAAATGCCCTATCGTTCAACACGTTGAATCTGATAGCGGACATTCCACAAAAAGGCTGAAAAGAGGCGGTACAACACGTATATGCAAAGCTGTGAAATACAACGATTTGCATTTATCCCCACATTCTGTGTATTTGTCAAAACAGAGGTTGTACCGATTAAAATGAATAGTCACTGATAATCAGTGATGTAAATATGCTTGCATCGGGAAATGATATATCGCAATTAACCGTAACGAATTAGAACCAACTATAATGAAGTCGCTGAAATTCAGCGGCTTTTTTATTTGCCCAAAATCCAGTTCATAGCGATTGGATAGTGTTGTTCACCATATTTTTCTACCGTATTTCTACCGCGAAACAAATTGGGGTTTGTCCCCGATGTCACACTGAGGTAGTCAACAACATGTGTTGACAATGGTTTACATAGGTAGACAAAAAGCGAAATTAAAACTATATGGTTTCATTAAAAATATGGAGAAAACAACATGGAAGTAAAAAGAATTTGTCAATGGTGTGGCAAGCCATTCATTGCGAAGAAAACAACTACGAATTATTGTAGCCATCAATGTGCCAGTCAAGGCTACAAACACCGTATGAAAGAACGAAGAATCGAACTTCGTGAATTACAAGAATTGATAGAAGTCAAAAGTAAGTTAGACCATCAAGATTACTTTACTTTCGCACAAGCAGCACAATTGATGGGCGTTTCTCGTCAATACATCTATAAGCTCGTCAAGGAGGATAAACTGAGAGCATCAAGAATCAGTGCAAGGATGTCAATTATTCGCAGAGCCGACATTGAACTGATGCTTAAAACGCGCCCCTATGAACGAAGAAGAATTAAAGATGACCTTGATATAACTGAGTACTACACTGCCGAGCAAATTTCCGAAAAGTACAAAGTATCGCAAAAATGGATTTGGGCATATACAAGAGAAAACAATATCCCAAAAATCCGTATCCGTCAGTTCAACTATTACAGCAAAAAGCATATTGATGCTGCTTTTGCCAAATACAAGAGAGATAATGATCTGACCGAATGGTACACTCCCGAAGAGATAGAACAAAAGTATGGGATGAGTCGGGTTGCCATCCGCTCCCATGTCTATCGGAACAACATCCCTTCAAAGAAAGAACATGGTCAGATATTCTACTCGAAGCTACATTTTGACCTATCCAAGCAGACTGCCGAAGATAATGCTTCGGAGTACTACACCGTGCAGGAAGCCATGAAGAAATACAATCTCACACGGGATTCTGTCTATGGCATTCTGCAGTTCCACGAAATCAAACGTGAGAAGAAAGGTCGTTTCGTGAGATTCCTGAAAGTGGAATTTGATCATGTAATGGGTGTCAGAAAATAAGCTTAAGTCTGAATTTAGGCAGACCAGAAAATGATTCTAAAAATGAGCATTGTCTGTGTCAAGCCATTCCGAACATTTGCAGCAAATCAAGTATAAACTAATAATAATTGTAACTATGTTAGAATGTAAAACAGTAACATTGAGAACACGTCCTTTGAAACATGAGATGCTTTCTTTCTATCTGGATTATTATCCGGGGTATCGTGACCAGGAAACAATGAAAACCATCCGTCACGAAGGATTGAACATTTATATTTATGCCAATCCTAAGAATGAACGTGAACGCAACTTCAATGCAACTATGTCGGAAAAGGCGGAAGCCATCCGATGCCGACGCTTTGAATCTATCGTTAATGACAGGTATGATTTCTTTGACAGGCACAAACTCAAAGCGGATTTTCTCGAATACTACCGCAAGCAGCTTCGCAAGCATGACCAAAAGTGGGAATTTGTGTACCACCATTTCTACAACTTCGTTCATGGCAAATGTACTTTTGAAGAAATTGATATTGACCTTTGTAATAAGTTCCGGGAGTATCTGCTAAATGCCAAGCAACTCAGGCGTGACGGTCGCATTTCAAAGAACTCTGCTTCCGGCTATTGGTCAACATTCAGGGGACTTTTGAAAATCCTTTATCGCAATCGGCTAATCAAAACCAATATCAATGACTTTTTGGATAAAATCGAAACAGAAGATACCCCAAAAGATTATCTAAGTGTGGAAGAACTATACAAATTGGCAGAAACACCTTGCAAAAAGCCGATTCTGAAAACAGCGGCATTGTTCTCATGTCTGACCAGTCTTAGAATCAGCGACATACTATCGTTGCAATGGCATGAAATCGTTGACTTTGCAGCCGGAGGAAAATGTGTCCATACAATTACCCAAAAGACCAAAACAGAGGACATCATTCCAATCAGTGACGAAGCCCTGCAATTGATCGGCTATTCTCCGGAAAAAACCGGATTAGTATTTAAAGGATTGAAACGAAGTTGGACACAGCAACCCATGAAAGAGTGGATTCGCAAAGCCGGTATTACCAAAAATATCACTTTCCACTCCTACCGAAGAACATACGCAACACTTCAAGGAGCAGCCGGCACAGACATACGTACCATTCAAAGTAATATGGCACATAAAAGTATCACCACGACACAACGGTACATGAAAGTCGTAGACAGTAACAAGCGTGAAGCCAGCAACAGAATCTCTTTAATCCGCAAGTAAGAATTAAGGTTCAAATAATCCCGTTTTTATAGCTCAGAGTATGATATTTTGCATCAAATCATACTCTGAGCGTATTTTTTCTTAAATCCTGAACGATTATCTATTACAAACAGCAACTATTTGGAAATCTGCATATACATTTGTCTTATTGTAAAACTCAAACAGTATCAGTTTATGACGAATAGTATTAAAATCTCTCCTCAAAGAACCAGTTTCATACTTTCAGTAAGTGTCATCCTTTATTGGGCAACAGACTCCTATTTATATCTTAATTGCCATATCGACATGATGGAGTATTCCACTCCAGTTATTTTATATATCACGGCAATGATACTCGCCTGTGGAGTACTTCAGCGTTTCTTTTTCCAATTCATTACAAAGAATGAATTGAGTTTGTCTTTTGGCAAGCAAGTAAGACCTCTACCCGAACAAATTAAGGAGATTGATCCGGAGTGTCCAAAGGACAAGAATATAAATCCGGCAATTTTAGTTGCAGAAAGTGTTGCAAAACAAGATTATATGGATAATTATGAAGTACGTGTGGCTGAAATTGAACGTAAAAAAGCCGAAAGGCAGGCAGACATTAAGCGTGTCATCCATGAATATACCACATTTGTAATGACGGAATTTCTCTCAAAAGAAGATCTTGAAATTCTGCATGAAAACATAGAGTATTTCGCACACGGACAATCTGAATTATACAAGCCAATCCGTTCAAGATTAGATAATCCCCTCCGTTCTATCGACCTGATGCACTTTGTGTGGAACATCGGAGAGAGATTGAACATTTCCCTTATAGACAGAGCTACATTCATACATACGATATTCCCACATGAACTAAAAGATGCTTCGATTAAATATCTGGCTAAAAATCTCCGGACATGCGGAGTTTGCAAAATAGCCCTTGATATTCCTAAAACCGGAGATTATCACTTCAAATGTATGAAAGAAGCCCAAGAATAAAAAGCAAATTCAACCGATTAGGATTATTCAACACAGACTGAAATATTATTGCCTTCTGATAGTTGTCAGCATTACATCATTGTGTTGGTTTGCAGCATGTTTAACAAAAACAATGTTATATATGCAAAAAGACAAACTGACCTTTAATGACCTACCGGAAGTGGTAGGAGAACTTTGCGAGAGAATCTCAAGTATGGAAAATCTGCTGACAGAAAAACTTCATCAGCAGCATAACGAGGTAAAAAAGGACACTCATGTGCCTATGACCGTCAATGAAGTCTGCGAGTATCTGGGTATCTCAAAATCCTCTTTTTATTACAAAGCCAAACATGGAGGTATTCCAATCATTAAACAAGGCAAGCACCTGTTTGTCTATCGTGATGAATTGGATAAATGGTTGGAAAGCGGCAGAAAAGGAGAATCGCCTATAAGCATAGAGGAAGAACACGCCCGAATGCTTGCAACTATACGTCGCAAAGCCAATCCTAAAAGCTGGTGAGTATGGAAACGGTAGCACCCATTGAAGATCTTGCTCAGGTCGCTACAAGATGGCAAGATACCATGCTCAGTTTGGAAAAGGAGTACGAACAGGAGCCGGAAGTTCTGAAAATAGGCGAAGTGGCTATCGGGACATTGGGAAATTTCAGTGCATCTATAGGCAAGGCTAAAAGCAAAAAGACTTTCAATGTGTCGGCTATGGTGGCAGCAGCTTTGTCAGGGAAGGAAGTTCTTAACTACAAAACGGACTTCCCAGAAGGAAAGAGCCGCATCCTTTACATTGATACAGAACAAAGTCAAAACCATTGTATGATTGTGATGCATAGTATCATGAAACTGGCAGAGTTGCCGGCTAATGAAGATTGCGACCGTTTCTATTTTCTCGCTCTACGCAAGTTCAACCCCAAGGAGCGTTTGGCTATCATAGATGATGCAATCAGTCAGATTGAGGGTCTCGGTTTCGTGGTGATTGACGGAATCCGCGACTTGGTCTATGACATTAATTCTCCGAGCGAAGCCACGTGCGTAATCTCCAAACTCATGCAGTGGACTGACGAATACCAGATTCATCTTCACACCATCCTTCATCAGAACAAAAGCGATGAAAATGCCCGTGGACACATTGGCACGGAAATCAACAACAAGGCTGAGACTGTCATCCAAATCGAAAAAGACAAGGACGACAACAACATCAGCAAAGTGGAAAGTGTGCATACCCGTTCCAAAGACTTTCTGCCATTTGCCTTCTGCATCAATGACCAATCACTTCCCGAACTTCTGCCGGACTATGTGCCAACCAAGAAAAGCGTAGGTCGTCCCAAACAGGAACCCTTCTCCCCTTATAGGGACATCCACGAAACAATCCATCGCAAGGCTCTCGAACTGGCTTTTGAGGGAAGAGAAACTATTTCGGGATATAAGGCTTTGGAAGAAGAACTGACCACTGCCTACGAACTGGCAGGAACGAAATTTAATCACAACAAGATTGTGAAGATAATTAAGTTTCTCACGAACAAACGGATGGTGGTTCAGGAAAGCCGTGGCATTTATCGGTTCATGCCGGATTATCACTATTGACTCTCCACTTGACTTTATTCTAAAAGTGTCCATTCGTATATAAGTCAAAGTCTAAGTGCAACGACTGGTTTCATGATAATTCACGGAACTGGTCGCTGCCATTGATTGGGCTTGCCCGTTGTACAGACATTATCTTGTATGGGGAGCCTAATATCCTATATATGGATAAAAATGAAAAGAAGAGCCAAACAAAAGCAAATATATTTCTTATTATTAGATAGTTATGCTTTTACGTTCATTCCTTTCAATTCTTGAAAAATCCCATTTTAGATGTATTTTTGTTACCCGTTTTTGTTTCTTATTTCAAGAAAACAAACTATATTTGCGGTGTGATAACAACTTGAAATTTCAGCATGGCAGACAACGGAAACAAAGATACACAAAAGTCGCCTATCAAGATCAGGCTCAAGGCGATGAAGAACGGGTATCAGTCTATTTATTTGGACTGTTACCACGATGGTCGCCGCAGTTACGAGTACCTGAAACTCTACCTTGTACCGGAGATGGATGAGAAGGCCGCGCGTCAGAATGCAGCTGCCATGCGCAAAGCCGAAGCTGCCCTCAAAGCCCGCTTGCGTGAGTTGAAGAAGCTGCCGCCCTCCAACAAACGACTTATACCGGAGAATGTACCGCAAACCGACCTTACCTTGTCGGAATGGCTCGCGCGATTCAAGGATATACAGCGAAACCGGGGCGTGAAAGACCTCCACGCAATAGACCGGCTTTGCAGCATCTTCGCCGGTATGGGTAACAGCGATGTAAGACTCAACACGATAGACAAGGATTTCTGCCTGTCGTTCATGAAATACCTGAAAACGGGTTACAAGACAGCAGACGGTCGGTCGCTCAAATCCAAAACCGTATTCAACCGCCAATGCACCTTGGTAACGGCACTCAATGCCGCCGTCCGCGAAGGGCTTATACCTCCAACCCGATGGACAGGCTGTCACGTCACGAACGGGCAAAGACGACCAAAGGGAAAAGGGAATACCTGACTATCGACGAGGTGAAATCCCTTGTAGCGACTCCCTGCAAACGGGAGGACATCAAACATGCTTATCTTTTCGCCTGCAACTGCGGCCTGCGTCTGGGCGATGTGAGAAAGCTGAAGTGGGGCGACATCACGAAAGACGGGGACAGTTGGATGCTGTCGGTAGTGATGAACAAGAGCGAGAAGCCCGTTCATGTCCCGTTGGGCGTGCAAGCCCGCCGGTGGCTGACTGAGCGGAAGGGCGCAGATGCAGGCAGTCTTGTTTTCGAGAACCTGCCCAATGACACGAACCTTACCGCACACCTGAAGGCTTGGGCGGCAAAGGCGGGAATATCCAAAACGGTAACCTATCACACGAGCCGCCACACGTTCGCAACGATGCTGCTCACGCTGGGGGCAGATCTTTATACTGTCTCCAAGCTGCTGGGACATTCACAAATCAAGAACACGCAGATTTACGCCGAAATCATCAATCGGCGGAAGGACGATGCGGTAAACCTCGCCGACAAAGTATTCGATTAATGACAACACTTTTATATACGTACCCGATTATGGCAAGAACGATAAAGATACCCAAACAGCCCAAGGTCAAGGAACCCGTGCGCGTCCGTTACAAGGCGTTAAGTGACGGCAGCCAGTCCGTCTATCTCGATATTTACAGGGACGGCAAGCGTCAGTACGAATTTCTGAAACTATACCTTATACCCGAAACGAGTGCGGCGGCCAAGGCACAGAACAAGGCTACATTGGCCGCCGTGAACACCATAAAGTCGCAGCGCATCATCGAACTGACCAACGGCGTGGCCGGTCTGAAAAACACATCGCTGCGCTCCAAGATGTTATTGCTCGACTGGATGCAGACCTACAAGGAGAGCCAGGAGAAGAAAGGCGTGCGGGGAAGCGGAAAGCTTATCGGCAACACGATGAACATCCTGCACTCGTTCAACGAAAAGGCCGTCATGCGGGATATAAACCGTGATTTCTGCCTCGCTCTCATAGACTATATGCGCAACGTCTATGTCAGCGCGAACGGCAGGAAACTGTCGCAGTTTTCCTGCGTCTCCTATTTCGGTTGTTTCCGTGGTGCATTGAACGCCGCCGTGCGTGAAGACATTATCGCCGAGAACCCCGTAAACAAACTGAACACGGACGAGAAAATCAAGATGCCGGAAAGCAAACGGGAGTTCCTGACCATAGACGAGGTGAAGACGCTTGTCTGCACTCCCTGCAGGCGGGAAGACATCAAGAGCGCGTTCCTCTTCTCCTGCTATTGCGGGCTGCGTATCAGCGACGTGCTGGCGTTGAAATGGAAGAACGTGGACTGCACGGGCGAACAATGGCGTATCAATATCATCATGCAGAAGACACGGCAGCCGTTATACCTGCCCCTTTCTATGCAGGCGAGAAAATGGATGCCGGAACGTGGCGGGGCGGCCGAGGATGATCCAGTATTCGCCACCCTGCCGTGCGAGGACACCTGCAACGTGCAGCTTAAACCGTGGGTAAAGGAGGCGGGTATTACCAAGCACGTAACCTACCATGTCAGCCGCCACACTTTCGCCACGATGATGCTGACCCTCGGCGCAGACCTTTATACCGTTTGCAAGCTGCTCGGGCACACGGACGTGAAAACCACACAGATATACGCGAAAATCATCAACAAGAAGAAGGATGATGCCATTGGACTGATTGACACCGAGTTTGCAAACACCTGACCCCATGAGAAAATTGCCCGAAGATTTCAGGATAAACATTCTGCTGCCCGGCGCGGTTTGGTTGCTCGTCTCTACTCTCATAGGACGTGTTGCCGTGGCCCGGATGGAGACGGACACGATTACCGTTATACTCTTTGTCGTGATTACACTTGTAGTATTCGCCATCCCGATGGCCGTCTATATGGAATATCGCAGAAAAATCGAGGAATGTGTTTCACGGCACAAGCCGGGACATACCTGGCGCGTCGTGGACTGCCGGAGGGTGGAAGAAGAAACGGATGCCTCGTTACAGCCGGCCGCCTTACCGCAGGACTTTCCAGACGCGCTGAAAGGCGGGAAAACCCTCGCTTTATTGGATGCCTTGCGCCGGGAGGGGTTTCTGGACGAGGAATACCGCCCATGCAAGGGTTGCAACGCCACGCAGATGGCTTTCATAGCCGACAGCATCGCTGAAATCTGCAATGTCACCCGCCAATGGAAGACATTCGGAGATTACTGGCATTTGGAAAACATGCGCCAGTTGCTGGACGCGAGGAACCGGCGAGGTTCCAAAGTAGACAAGGAAGATGCCATCATTCAAATATTCAAAAGAACGGCAGAAGAGAATGAGTCCATAAACGATACCGACGCATTCCGACATTGGTTAAGAAACAAGTAGATATTTGCCCGTAACACACCCGGGAAATCCCGCAACCCAAGAGGCAGGCGGGATTTTTTCGTTAATCTCCTCCCTGTTTTTTCTCGTTCCCTCTTTCGGCTGGTTCCTGTTGTTTTACAGCAATGTATTCAAATGTTTTCTACTTTTATTTCCATTTGTTTTACAGTGCGCTGAAATCCTTTCAAGCATGATTTCCCATGACTTACTTTGCATTGTCTTCCATGAGGGAAGATGACTATCGCAATCCAAGAAATCACATTAAAAACAGAAAACATGGAACAAACGAACCAACTGATTCCGACGACCGAGGCGGCGAAATTTCTCGGCATCAAGGTAAGCTACCTGCACAAATTGATGATGCGCCGTGTTATCCCTTATTACAAGCCTAACGGGAAACTGTGTTTCTTCGACAAGAGCGAGCTGGAGGCATGGATAAAAAACATCCGCGTGGCTTCACAAGCGGAACTCGACCGTGAAGCACAAAAGTATATCGTCAACCGTGCCAAACGGTAGATCATGGCAGGCATCTACGAATACATCAACCGCTTTTGGGCGGAGGCGGAGCGCAGCCCGTTCAATCCCTCGGAGGTAGCACTGTACCATTACCTCCTGTACGAAGCGAACCGCTTGCGGTGGAACATGCCGTTCGCCTGCCATACGGCCATCATCTGCGTAAGGCTGTCAACGACCAAACAGAACATCTGCAAGGCACGCCAGCACCTCATGGAGCGGGGGCTGATAGATTTCCGGACGGGCAGCGGCATCCGTGCCCCCGCCATGTATTCGTTGACCGAACCGTATACCGTACAGTTGTCACCACGGTTGTCCCGTGAGTTGACCGTGCAGTTGACCCATTCTAATATAAAAGATAAAGAAACAGATAAAGATATTATATCCAACCAACACGCGCGGGAGGAGAGTTTGAAGTCATTGGATGAACTGGAATCGCTACTGCTCACGGATACGGGATGGCAAAACAGCGTGTCAGACATGCTGGCGAAAAAAGAAAACGGAATGATGGATACGGCACGGATACAAGGGTACATACGGGACTTTTTCAGAGAACAGCGCATAGGCGGGCTTTCCCAAAGGGAAGAAAGCGACTGCCGCAGCCATTTTTACCATTGGATAAACAAACAGTTGAAAAACAATCGACATGGAACAGATAGAAAATCCGGAGATTATCGGGACACTGATGTCACGGCTCGTTCAGCCAAGGATTACGAAGGGCCGTTTTAGACTGCCGTTCGATGAAGATACGGCGAAAAAGCTGCTCACGTGTGCCATTGAAGGCGAAGTGCGCGGTCGTGGCGGTACGTTCGCCTGTACCGCTCCGGTTGAGACGCAGATAGGCAGGCTTGCGGCAAGCCTGACCTCCGGCAAACGGTATGGCGTAATCCTGTGCGGGACGTGCGGCAACGGCAAAACCACCATGATGCGGGCCTTCCAAAATCTGCTCAATGTTCTTCGACTGCCTGACGATTACCACAAAAAGACATACGGTATGTCTGTCGTGAATGCCGGACACATCGCCTACCTGTGCCGGAGCAATTACGAAAGGTTTCTGGAACTCTGCAACACGGAAATGCTCGGCATAGACGACATGGGAACCGAGCCTTTGGAGGTGCAGGAGTTCGGGAACATGCACAGGCCGATGGTCGATCTGTTGACGAGACGTTATGAAAACGGGACTTTCTCGTTCATCACGACCAATCTTGTCCCGCAACAGATCCGCAACCTGTATGGGGAAAGGATTGCCGACCGGCTCAACGAGATGGTCGACAAAATCATATTTGAAAATCCGTCATTCAGAAGCATGTGACATGACTAATCAGTATAACAAGACAGTGGCACTTATAGAAACCAAAACGTGTTTCGGGTATCGGGCGCGTGCCGGTAATGGCGTGTGTTCGGGGAGCAAGTATAGGTTTTGTGTCCCACAAAACCGCCGGACGTGCCGGAGAGTTTCCGGACACGGCAGCAGAAAGGAGGTGGCATGACGACCCGAACACAACTCCAGACTAATGACCGCGAACGGAAGAAAGGCGGACGCCCCAGACTGCCCGACGGCGAGAAGCGCGACTGTCCCGTGAAGGTCTATTTCGACCGGGCGAATTACGCCAAACTGGTACGCCGCAGCAAGCGGACGGGACGGCCGCTCTCCGAGATTGTCTATGAACTGGCGGTAAACGGTTATGTCAAGGAACCCGTGCCGCAGGGTGTGGCGCGCAGCCTTCGTGCATTGGCAGGCATGGCGAACAACCTGAACCAGCTGGCGCACCTCGGGCACATACACGGGCCACAGTACATTGCCGACGAGAACAGGCGGCTGTCCCAAGAGATAAGCGGCCTGATTGTAAAACTCAACGAACAGTTATAACCATGATGGCAAAGATACGCAGCGGACAGGGATTCGCAGGACTGGTGGATTACGCCAACGACATACAGAACAAGAAAGCGGACATCATCGCTTCCGAGGGTGTGGACCTGACATCGAACAGGTCCATAGCGGCGAGCTTCAGCCTGCAGGCCAAAAGCCGCCCGTCACTGAAGAACTTCGTCGGGCATATCTCCTTGAGCTTCGCACCGGAGGACGCGCCCAGGCTGTCGGACACGTTGATGGCCGACATAGCCAAGGAATACCTGCGGCGCATGGGCATCGTGAACACGCAGTACGTCATGTCCCGTCATCACGACAAGCCGCATCCCCACGTGCATATCGCCTACAACCGGGTGGATAACGACGGCAACGCCATCACGGGTGACCAAGGATTCCGCAAGTCGGCACGCATCACCCAAGCCCTCACGCGGGAATACGGCCTTACTTTCAGCAAGGACAAGAAAAAGGTGAACCGTGACCGTCTGAAAGGCAAGACCGCTGTCAAATACCGCATCTACGACACCGTTACCGAGGTATTGCAGACCTGCCGCAGCATGGAGGCGTTAAAAGCCGCCCTTGCCGCACGGGGTATCGGCATGAACATCACCCTCAACGCGGAAGGTAAGCCCAAAGGCGTGGTGTTCACCTACAATAACATCTCTTTTGGCGGTTATCAGATCGACCGCTCCATGACATACGCCAAGCTCTGCCAAAGTCTGGGCATAGTACAGGATGTCGCCGGAAACGCCAAAGACCTGACCGCCCCGGACGTGCGGACGGAACAGCCCGGTCTCTCTTTGGGCCGGCAACCCTTCGACACGCATTTGGAGGCGGTCGGAACTGCGGACGGCATGGCCGCCACGGAAACGGTGGCGGATGGCGGGGCTTCCTCCGGAGGCGGCATAGGCGAAGCGGTGGCGGAACTCGTCATGCAGCCCCATGTCGTGCAAACCGGCGGCGGAGGTGGCGGCAGCAACGACCGGGACTGGAACGACGAAGACAAGGAGAAGAATAAGAAGAACCCATATAAACGGAGGAGATAACGATGACAAGCAAAAGACCTACCCCCTTGAAAGACGAGCCGGTAACACCGCTCGACGAGTTGCAGGAATTACTGGCCGCGAACCTCGCAGCGACGAAAGCCCTGAACAGAAACCTGTGCGGGCATTCCGATGCGAAGCCCGTCGATACGGAGGCTTTGAAAGAGCGTATCGCGACGGTGGTGAGAAACGCCGTCAAGGAGCTGCTGGAAGAACGGCAGCGTGGTTTCGAGCGGGAGGAAGAGGAAGCCAAAGCACGGGGCGCACTCACACCGCAAGAATGCTACACGAAACTTTCGGCAGACTATGCCGACGTGTTGCAAAAGTGTATCATCGTATGCGATGCCTACAAGTATATCGAGGAAGCTGCCAAGCGGCAGGAAACCCACAGCCGCAGGGTTGAAGCCAAACTGGATGTCCTTATCGCCAAACAGGACATCCAGGCGGCAAGGGTGACAAAAACAGCATTTCCGTCCCGTCCCAAGCGGTTAAAGGATGTGTTTGCATACCTGTTCAAAGATATACCGTTATACTGCCTGCATCGGGCATACCGCTCCCGTCACGTCCGGCAACTCATGTGGATATGCCTGCTCTGTATTTGGCTGATTACCGTTGCGATAGCTTGTTATATCATACACGACAATAACCGATTACGGCAAGAGATACGACGGTATTCGTTACAACGAGAGTATATAGAATATAATTCCACCCATACAAAGTAACATTTTATTGGCTGTTTTCTTTCACACAAAAGCAACAACATCCAACAAAACCGGATGCTGTTGCTTTCGCCTATTGCAAAATGGTTCGTTTATTTTCCCAGTTGACCGATAGCTTTCTTTATGGAATAAGCAACTGCCCCCATATTGCTCCTTACAGAGGAAAGGGCCGATGAAAGGCTCGATGCAGAAACGAACCGCTTGCCGTCTTTGGACAATAGGAGCTTACCTTTATCAAGAACGGACTGCCAATGCGGTTGAATAAGCGAATTTTCAAGAAGTGCATCGAACAGAACAGCCACATGGCGGATATTGTTCACCCGAATGCAGAAACCTTCCCTGCAGGCAAAGAGTGCTTCCATGTCCTCGATGCAAAGCATAGAAACGCAAAATAGATGATAAGCGGTGGCACAAGCCACGATACCTATCATCTGTTCTTGAGTGAAGTTGCAACCGAAAGAAAGCGGTGGGGCTTCTGTTACTCTATCGGTGTGATGCACAACAGGTATCGGCAACGGTTCCGACCTGTCATACTGCCTTTGCAGTTCCATACACTCCTCGAAAGAGAAGCTTGATGCGGTAAAGAGAGAGTGAATGTGGTGGGCATATTCTGTTAGCAGCCCTTTAACGATATGGATGTTCATTTCGTGGCAGTTTCTGCAAACCGCATCGTTGCAGTTGATATAACGGTGGCTGTTCACGAAATCGTTCACGTAACGGTAATACCGCTTGCCGTCCGTGATGACATCCTGAAGGTAAATAACTCTCGCCTCGGAAAGCAGGGCGAATAATTCTTCTGCTACATCGTGTTCAGTAGCAAAGTGGGTCAGGTGCTGTTTCCCTTCAAAAAAAGAGAAGCCTTTTTGATTTGTTCTTTCATATTGAATTACTTGTTTATGAGTTTATTTAATTGCTAAATTCATTGTTGTAATCATTTAAGAGAGGTTTTGGAGAATATCATTTCTCTGTCCGAATGTCTTTGTGTGTTGTTTTATTTACGATAAGAATACTTACCTCATACAATAACCACATCGGCAATGCAACCAGCGACAGCGTGAAGACATCAGAGGTCGGCGTAATAATGACCGCCACCACAAGAATGACCACAATGGCGTGTTTGCGGTATTTACGCAGGAAATCGGCAGAGAGGAATCCCAATTTGGCGAACAGCCACGAGATGAGGACGCAGTTCCTCAAAATCGTCACTGAATATACACTGACCGTTCATACCGCAACGGTTGCAGGCGATGCAAGGCGAGACCTTGCGTTGGGCGCAATCGAAACGGTACACCTCGTGTCCGGCTTCTTTTACTCCCTTGATGAATTGCCCGGCCAAATGGTTGGTATTCCCGTTCCGGCGCGGACTTCCTGTCAATACTACTATTTTCATTTTCTTATCCGTTTTATCATTCAACAATTCGGTGGCTTTGCTATCCCGACTCCGGAAAGCAGGGTTGCTCCGGCTGCTGCACCGACAGTCTTTATGAATTTTCTTCTGTCCATATCAGTTCAACTTTTTTCATTTAACCACTTTGATAGATGGTCTGCCACTTCTGATATTATTCAAGTCAGGCAACAGGAAATGCGTGTGACGCATAGTTCTGTTCCCGCCAACTGATATCCCGATACGATTTATCGGTTACCACGGGAAATTATCCGGGTCGTTCTGTTCATACGCGCGTTGGTTGCGGTTCAGACCGGTAATAATCTCCATTTCGGAAGACGAAAGCTCGAAGTCGAAGATGCGGATATTCTCGTCCGTGTACGTATCGTTGTCGCAACGTGGAATGGTGACCAGTCCGCGCTGCATGTGCCAACGCAGGATGACCTGTGCAGCGGATTTGCCGTGTCGGGCGGCAATCTCCCCGATTGCGGGGTCATCGAGCACGCCAGTAACGCCCTGTCCCAACGGTCCCCATGCTTCCACCTGAATGCCCTTGCGGAACGTATAGCCCACGACATCGTGCTGGGTCATGTACGGTTCAATCTCGATTTGATTGACAACGGGACGTATGCGTGCATACTCCAGCAACTCGTCAAGATGGTGCGGGTTGAAGTTGCTTACACCGATACTGCGGATTTTCCCCTTGTCCACGTATTCCTCCAATATCTGCCAAGTCTCCTTGATATGTCCTTTTACGGGCCAATGGATGAGTACAAGGTCGATGTAGTCCGTTCCGAGGTCGGCAAGACTTTTGTCAAGCGACTGGCGCACGGTGCCGTTGCGCATTTCCGTAGTGTTCACTTTCGTGGTGATGAACAGCTCACTGCGGTCTATTCCGCTCCGGCGAATGCCTTCGCCCACCTCTTTTTCGTTTCCGTAACCTTGTGCCGTGTCAAACAGGCGGAATCCGACCTTGATTGCATGGCACACTCTTTCTGCGGCATCGTCCTTGACCAGAAATGTGCCTACCCCCAGTTGTGGCATTTCCATGCCGTTGTTCAGTTTTACAGTTGGTACTTTATTCATTTCCTGTGCGTTTGTTTGAATTGCCATCCCCCATACAAGGGCAATGGCAAGGATTGTTTTTAATCTGTTTCTCATTCTATTTATTGTTTATTACATCGCCGTGTATCCTCCGTCCATCGCCCAAGTCTGCCCAATGGCAAAGCCGGCATAGTCGCTGCAAAGGAGCAGCACCATCGAAGCGATTTCTTCCGCCTTGCCGACACGCCCCAACGGGATGGCGTTGATGACACGTGCCATGTGGTCGGGCGACTGCTCGATGGCCTGACGTACCATCGGTGTTTCACAAGTACCGGGGCAAATGGCGTTGATACGGATTCCCTGCCGGGCATACTCCAACGCTGCCGATTTGGTCAGTCCCAGTACACCGTGCTTCGAGGCGTTGTAAGCCCCGATGCAGGGGATGCCTACCAGACCGCCCTGCGATGAGCAGTTCACTATGGCTCCCTTGCCGTGCTTTTTCATCTCGACAAGTTCGTACTTCATGCAGTTCCACACGCCACGCAGATTGACCGAAATCACATAGTCGAAATCCCAGCCTTCGGTTTTCGCAAGATCTTCCCGCACAGCGGCATGTATGCCCACGTTATTATAGGCTATATCCAACTTGCCGAAAACAGCGACCGCCTTTTCGACAGCCGCTTTCACTTGTGCCTCGTCCGACACGTCGCACCTGATACCGATGGCATTGTGTCCTTCCGCCTCCAATTCCTTGGCACGGTCTGTTATCTGACCATCCCAATCGACCATGACAACCGACGCACCGGCTTCGGCAAACATCCGTGCGGCGGCATAACCGATACCGCCAGCTGCACCCGTAATAAATGCTACTTTATTTTCAAAACGTATTTCCATAGTGAATCAAAGTTTTTCCGTATCAGACATATCACGTGTAATACTCACGCTTTGACGGACATAGAGCGTGTCATCATGTATAAGACGAACGGCAAGCCCGACAACGGAGGGGATGGTCGAAACATATCCCTTGGCCTGTTCGCCTTTGAAAGTCAATGTGTAATCATCCTTATCCCCATCCCGTAAATACCCCGGACGAAGTACCGTGTAATCCAGACCGCTGTTTTCTACAATATCCGCCGCTTTGCGGTTGGGTATTTGGTCGGGATTGTTTTTCACGTTGTCTTCATCGTCCATGTCCGCCGGAATTTCATCGTAGATTCCCACGGCTCCCATAAAGATAAGACGGCGTAAACCGGCCTTCCTCATGGCTGATACCGTGTTTTCAACGATGATAGGCAAATTGTCACCTGAAATGGCGCAATACACCACATGGCAACTCGTCATCGCCTGTTGTAAATCATCAGTTTTCATGGCGTCACAATCGATGACATGGCATCGCTCGCTTTCGTGGTAGAAAGCCGAGGCATGACGGGACGCAAGTGTCAGATGACACTCTTTGTCATTGCTCAGTTTCTCGACAAGAGCTTTCCCGAATGTTCCGGATGCTCCTAAAATCAGTATTCTTTTCATTCTTGAATTATTTTTGTTTTAACCAGTTGTTTCCGAATGAAGTCTGCTCGGTCTCCGCATGACCGCGTATGCCATATATCGGCAATCTGTCAAGCTCGGACTCCAGCCTGTCGAACTCTTCATCCGTCAGTTGCACTTCGCACGCCCGCAAATTCTCCATGATACGCTCTTTGTTCTTCGAACCGGGAATAGGCACGACATTAGTATATTTGCGGAGCATCCAAGCCAAAGAAACCTGCGCCGGAGTCGCCTGCTTTTCTGCGGCAAAACTCTTGAGCATTTCAACAATGGGCATATTGCCGGCTATGTTCTCCCGTTTCAGTTGTGGAACCCATACACGCACGTCATCGACCCGGCCAAACTCCGTATTCGGTGTAATTTTTCCGGATAAAAGTCCGCTGGCGACAGGCGAGAACGGCACAAATGCAATCCTGTTTTCCACACAAAAAGGAATGACATCTTTTTCAGAAGTGCGCTCCACCATAGAGTAGATATTCTGCACGGCACCTACGGGCGTTACGGCATGCGCCGCTTCAAGTTGAGCCTTGTCCACCGCCGAAATGCCCCATTCGCGGACAAGTCCCTCCTGAATGAGCCTGCCCATCGCATGGGCGACCTCCAGATAGTCCACCTCCATGTTGATACGGTGCAGGTAGTACAGGTCCACGTAACCGGTCTGCAAATTCTTTAAGGAGCGTTCAAGGTGGCGGCGAACGGCAGCATAAACGGAGCCGCAATCTTCAACCGTCTCAGGCTGGATATGCAGTTTTGTGGCAATCACGGCCTCATTGCGAAAACCTTTGACCGCACGCCCGACAATCTCCTCGTTATGTCCGGGATAATAAAGCTCCTTCCCGTATCCTTCTGCCGTATCGAAGAAATTGCACCCATAGCCGAACGCTTCCCGAATGGCTTCTTCGGCATACCCCGCGTCCGGGACTTGACCATACCCGTGGGAAAATCCCATGCAACCCATGCCTATTTCACTGACACTTAAACTGCGAATTTTTCTTGTTTTCATTGTTTGCTGTCTTTCTCATCAAAATGACATAACCTTAAATATCAATCTATAACGGCCTCACAGAGCAAGTGAAACAATCCGAAATCTGTGTAATGGAAACCGTTAATACCCCAACTTGTCGAGCCATGCACGAATGCTTTTCTCATCGGCACGATTAAGCAGGCGCCCCTCTTTCCAGTCCAGCGAGGGATAGGTTTTCTTCAACGCCGCCGCACTGCCTGCGAGCGAACTGCCTCCTGATGTGGCGAAAGGAATGACTGTCTTGCCTTTCAGGTCATGGCTTTCGATGAACGTATTGATAATACGTGGCGCAAGATCCCACCAAATGGGATAACCGATGAAGATGACATCGTAATCGGTGATGTTTTCCTTTTTGCTCTTGATTGCCGGCCGCGACTTCGGGTCGTTCATCTCTACCGAACTGCGCGACTGTTTGTCGTTCCAGTCAAGGTCGGCACTCGTATAGGGTTGTGCAGGCACAATCGCATAAAGTTTTCCGCCCGTATCGTTCGCCAGTTTTTCGGCAGCTCGTGCCGTCGTTCCCGTCGCCGAAAAATAGGCTACCAGTATTTTGCTGTTTGATTTTCCTTTGCTCATATCCTGTCTTTGTTGTGCGTCGGTGGCGGTCGCCATGCCGACCACCGACAGTAATATCAATAAGAACCTATACATGATGTTTACTATTTGAGTTTGTCATATTCTTCGTCGGTGACCGGTTCCAGCCATTCATTGGAAGTGTTCTCACCTGAGACCTCGAATGCAAGGTGAGCGAACCAACTGTCGGCTGCCGCGCCATGCCAGTGCTTCACGCCAGCAGGAATGTGGATGACCGTGCCGGGCAAAATCTCTACCGCCGGTTTGCCTTCTTCCTGATACCAGCCACGACCGGCCACACCGACAAGCATCTGTCCGCCGCCTTTCGTTGCTTTATGGATGTGCCAGTTGTTGCGGCAGCGAGGCTCGAAAGTCACGTTGGAGATGTTTACCTGCTCACGCGAAACCGGTGCGAGGTAGCTGTTGCCGGTGAAATATCTGGCATACGCCGTGTTGGGCTCGCCGATGGGGAAAATCATCTCGCGTTGGAAGGTTGCCTTGGCATCCTCGCCGGTCGTGTCTTCCGCCCATACGTCTTTTGCCAGACGGAATGCTGCCCATGCTTTCGGCCAGCCGGCATAGAAGCCGATATGGGTGATGATTTCGGCTATCTCGGTGCGGGTGATGCCGTTGTTCTTCGCCGACTGTAGATGAAATGTCAGCGAATTGTCCGTAATACCTTGACTGATAAGAGAGGTTATCGTTACCAAGCTGCGATCACGAAGACCGAGCTTGTCGGTGCGGCTCCATACCTCGCCGAAAAGGACATCGTCGTTGAGTTCTGCGAATTTCGGGGCGAACTCGCCTAACTGGTCGCGCCCGGCTGTCTGTACTATCTTTTCCTGTGCCATAACATTAAATGTTAAAACGGTGAATACTGTAATTAAAATAATTCGGTTCATGATTCTTTACTGAATGAAGCTATTGATTTTGTTCGCAGGGTTGAGCGGCGTCTGGTCAGCCAGCACTAATGACTTGACCATGTGCAGCGTTCCCTGTTTGTATTTCTGAAAGTGTTCCGAGGCGATGTGCTTCTCGTATGCTTCATGGCTTGCGTATGTTTCAAGGATTGTTACCTTGCAGGGATTCTCCTTTTCGCTGACAGCATACATCGTCAATACGCCCGGTTCGGTACGCAGGGAGACTTCGCCCACCTCGGTTGCGTATTTCATATACTTGTCGAGATGCTGCGGGTAAACTTCTATTTTCGACAGGCGCACGATACCGTCGGCGGTCATCGGCTCCTTGGCGCACATTCCCGGCTGCTTGTCCAAGTTCAGGCATTTGCCGATAATCTCTCCGGTGGCAATGTAGGAATAGGTCGGAAACTCGAACAGCACGGGTTTCAACCGCGTATAATCGAGTTTCCCGTCAGCGTCGAGTACATCGGGAGCGGCGTAGGTATTGGCGACGGAACAGATGAAGTTGTCGAAGCCTTCAGTTTCATAGATGTCCACAACGTCACACTCCATCGTCAACGGCGAGGCGTCGATTACGGGAGTGCCGTTCTCTCCCCAATGGTATTCGAATACGTTTGACTTATCGACCGATGCGCCGCTCACGCTGCCCACATAGTCGGCTTTCGGCAACATTTCACGACTGACAAGGTTGATCGAGAACTTCTTCGACTTCCTTATTCCTTGATTGGTATAATGGCTTTTGCTCATGCTCACGAGAATCCGGTTGTGACCGATAATACCCGTATGGCCTACTACGAGCCAGTTCACTTTGCCCTCTACCTCTGCACCGACGACGGTCATCGGTTTGGGATAGAGAGCAAGCAGGCTTCCGATATTCTTCTTTTCCATTTCCGTACTGTTTTGTTTGTTTCCCTCCTTTGCCGGTTGCGTATTGCACGACAATAAAAGGGAGAGAAACAAGATAGTTCCTATTGATTTTCTCATCCTCAAAATGGTATTAAAGACTTTGACGCAACACCTCGATTACATCCTCACGAGTAAGGACGACATAGCCGCTTTCGTTGATGGGGCATGCATCGGCCATGCCTTCGAGTTGCGACGTATCGGCACCGCAAGCCGTGATATTCATTGCCAGACCCAAGTCACGCATCCACTCTTCCATTTTCAGCAGTCCTTCAACAGCAATATCCTTTTCGGTCTTGCCGTCAGAAGATACGCCCCATACATTCTCCGCCAAGCGGCAGAATTTCTTCACGGCATCCTTTGAACGGCTGATGAGCAGACGGTAATAAGCCCCGCTGACAGCCGAGAGCGTATGCCCGTGGGTAGCGTCGGTATAGGCGGCTACAGCCTGTCCCAGCATGTGTACCATCCAGTCGGTGGGTTTACCGCAGGCGATAAGCCCGTTCAAAGCCCATGTCGCAGTCCACATGATGTTACTGCGTGCCTCGTAATCCTCCGGATTGCCGAGCACTTTCCGTGAACTGACAATGAGGGAGCGCATCAGTCCCTCGGCAATGTAGTCGGACGTGTTGTCGTCCGTCCCCGAAAGGTATTGCTCCAGGATGTGCGACATGATGTCGTAGATGCCCGCCACCGTCTGATACTGGGGTACGGTAAAGGTGTATGCGGGGTTGAGAATGGAGAAATCGGGATTGCGGAAATAATAGAACTTCTTCCGGTTCTCGCTGTGCTTGGAGATGACGGCACAACTGTCCATTTCCGACCCTGTTCCCGCCATCGTGAGCACGCAGCCGACCGGAACCCAACGGCAGGTCATTTCCCCGAAATTGTTGAAATAATACTCCCACGGGTCCTGTTCGCAGTACGCAGAACCTGCCACTGCCTTGCAATAGTCGCAGACAGACCCGCCGCCGACGGCAAGGATTAAATCTACCGCTTCTTTTCTGGCAAGTGCCACACCCTCCATCACCTTCTCGATGGTGGGGTTGGGCATGACGCCCGACAGTTCGACCGTCTGTTTTCCTGCTTTGCGCAGTTCAGCCAGTACCGCATCGTAGATGCCGTTCTTACGGATGGAACCGCCGCCGTACACCAGCATTACTTTTTCTCCGTATTTGCCCAGTTCTTTACTCAGATTCTCCAATGAGTTTTCCCCGAAGTATAGTTTCGTGGAATTGTGAAAAGTGAAATTACCTAACATATCAATTTGTTTTTAAGTTATTACTTACTGTTAATGTTCTTGATGAACCGTGCCGGGACACCGCCCACGACCGTATTCGCCGCCACATCTTTCGTAACTACCGCGCCTGCTGCAACAACGGCATTGTCGCCGATGGTCACACCTTGCAGAATGGTGGCGTTCGAGCCGACCCACACATTCCTGCCCAATACGATAGGTGCAGGATAAGTGGACTTTCGTTCTTTTGGTGCAAGACCGTGGTTGAGCGTGGCAAAGACCACATTATGACCTATCTGGCATCCGTCGCCTATCGAAACCCCACCGTGGTCTTGAAAATGACAGCAGGCGTTGATAAACACATTTTCGCCTACGGTGATGTTTTTACCGAAATCCGCATAGAGGGGTGGGAAAACGCGCAACGATTGCGGAACTTCATAGCCGAACAACTCGGACAACAGCCCGCGCACTTCATCCGGCGTATGATAAGCCGCATTCAGGCGGAACGTGACGCGACGGGCCTCGTTACTCATCTCGTCCATGAAACGGTGGATTTCCTCCATATCAAGAGGCTTCCGTGTCTTTACGTATGTCTTGAAATCTTCTATCGTCATATATTTATTGTCTTTCGAATTTTACTGCTATATCTCCTCCGATATTCAGAGCTTCGATACCGTCACCATCGATACGGCCTATTTTGATAAGGTCATCGCTATGCGACCAGCTCTTGCAGAAAATCGCCACGTTTCCCCACGGCACATAAATCGTGATGTCGCCGGGTGTAGGGGTGCAGCCGCGTGTCACTCCTTCGGTCGTCAGAGCCGGATCGGGATAAAATATTTTTTCGGTCGTGTTGTTGTAATCGTTCAACGTAACCTCTAACGGTAGACGGGTGAGGAAGTCCCTGCCTGCCGCATTGTCCTCCATCGTGGCGGTAATAGTGCGGTTGCCGACCGATATTTTTACTTTCATGGATGTTTCTCCAGGGCTTTCCGTTTCTTCCCGGGTTGCCCCGATTTCTTCAAGCCATGACGGGACACGTGTCGCCATTTGCGAAAGCCCCGAGGAGGTCAGCAACAGGGTTCGGTCAATTATCGTTGCATCAGGGCAAAGACTACGGGCTTCATTGACAGAAGTGGAAATACCGCTGCTGCCGCTGGTGGCGAACAGGGTGATTCGTTTTCCGGCAAGTTTGGAGGCATGGGAATGCAGGAATGTTTGCATCGGTGTCGCCATACTGCCGTACCAGATTGGATAACCGACGAATACGATGTCGTAATCGTCAAAACTCTCCATCGAGGTTTTGACAGGCGGATAATTGCCCTGACGGATGGCAGCCAGTTCTTCTTGCGACCGTTCCAACATGGAGTTGTAATCATTGTCGTATGCCGTTTCCGGCTCCACTTCAAGCATGTCGCAGTCGAGTGTCGTCTGAATCAGTTGCGCCACACGTTCGGTATTGTTCGTGCGGGAAGCATAGAGAACAAGGTAGCGACCGTTCCCACCGGGAACAGGCCTGTCGGGATTATCATCGGAATCATCACCGCTGCCCGGATTTTCCGGCTGTTCGGGCTGTTCAGGAGTGAACGGCTCGTCAGAACCACCTCCGCAAGCCGCCATGGACAAGACGGCAAACAATAAAAACGGAATCAATAAAAACTTTTTCATCATTTATACTCTTTATTTGTCGATTTGGCTTTCGGTAAACGGGTCGGCACGGTGTCCCATGAGGTCTATCCGGGCATATTCCTTGTCGAACTCTTCCATTTCGTAGGGAGTGAGACGAACGGTTGCCGCACCGAGGAAATCATCCAGATGGTCGGGATTGGTCGTGCCGGGTATCGGGGCTATCCACGCCTTGCGCGAGAGCATCCACACGAGGGCGAACTGCGCCGGAGTAATGCCTTTGCGCTCCGCCCATTTGCGGACAAGTGCCACGAGCGGCATATTGTGTTTCAAGGCTTCGGGTGTGAACTGCGGCAGGTTCCATCGGCGGTCTCCCTGTTTGAAGCGGCTGTCCTCGTTGATTACGCCCGTGAGGAAAGCACGTCCCAACGGGCAATAGGGAACGAAACCGATGCCCAGTTCTTCAAGCGTCGGAAATATCTTCGTTTCCGGTTCCCGCCACCAAATGGCATATTCGCTCTGTACCGCTGACAAAGGACATACGGCATGGGCGCGACGGATGGAGCGTGCGCTGGCTTCCGACAGTCCCCAGTGCAATACCTTTCCCTCCTGCATCAAATCCTTGACCGTTCCGGCAACTTCTTCCATCGGCACGTTTGGATCGACACGGTGCTGGTACAAAAGGTCAATATAATCTGTACGCAACCGCCGGAGCGACCCTTCCACTGCGCGACGGATATGGTCGGGACGGCTGTTCAGAGCGGTCGGTTGCCTTTCCTCGACCCCGAAACCGAACTTCGAGCCGATTTTCACTTTGTCACGGAACGGAGCGAGTGCCTCACCCACCCACTCTTCGCTGGTATAAGGCCCGTACACTTCCGCCGTGTCGAAAAAGGTCACGCCTTTGTCGTATGCACGCCGGATAAGGGCAATCATATCCTTTTTTTCATATTTCCCGCCATAATAGCCTACCATCGGCAGGCAGCCCAGACCGATGGCTGATACGGCCAATCCTCCGAGGTTTCTGTATTCCATATTCCCCGATGGATTATTCCCGTTCGAATAACCGTTTTTAGACCGCGACGTAGATTGGGCAAAGACTTTCGACAATCCCGTCCAATCCCCGGCTGCCAATAAGGCGGTCATTGATGACATTTTCAAAAAATCTCTTCTGTCCATAAATCCTGTAATTTTTAAGAATGACCTCCATAAGTCAAGCCTCGCATAATCTCCATTTCATTGTCTTCCAACCGGAAAGTTATGGGTTCATTTTCCTGTTCCGGGCAAATCCCGTCCTGTACGAGAAAACATCTCACCACATTTTCGGTAGAAGTATGATAACGGTCTGCAAAGAAGCACACGACTTCATCTTCATACAATTCCGCTGGAATGTCAATTCGTTCATTCATCATTTGATTTCTTTTGATGATGCAAAATTACCGGGTTACACGACAGCGGACTTAACGATAAGTGGGTAACTTGTATCACTTTTACTGAATTTCATGCCTGACATTCGGCTATGTGATTGAAATAATGTATCTTTGCATTCACAAGAAAAGAGTTATATAAGATGCTATGAACAAAATTCTGAAGGTCAGAAACGTGGGCGATTATAGCCGGTGGGTGGGGCATACCGACAGGCATCCGCTGGTCAGTGTCATTGACTACGCGGAAGTGTCTCCTGTACGTCATAGCCTGAACAATTACAGCATCTATGGCATATTCTTTCATGACGAAGCGGAAATAGACCTGGCATACGGTTGTGGGAAATACGACTACAAGAAAGGAACGGTCATTTGCGTCGCCCCCGGACAAATCGGCGGAAAAGAGGACAACGGCGAACGGGTGATGCTGACGGGCTGGGCGTTGCTGTTCCATCCCGACCTGTTGCACGGCACCCCGTTGGAAAAGGCGATAAAGAATTATTCCTTTTTCGATTACCGTGTCAATGAAGCCCTACACATGACCGACGAAGAACATGGTATTTTGACATCACTGATGCGCCAGATAAGGGATGAACTCCAGAAAAGGCACGATGAACTTCAAGACTCCATCATTGTGGGCTATATCGAGTTGGTCCTGAACTTCTGCCAGCGTTTCTATAACCGCCAGTTCATCACCCGGAAACTCGATAATTCGGATATGTTGATGAAATTCGACCGTTTATTGCACGATTACTTTGACGGGAACATGCAACTGGCACACGGCTTGCCGACGGTGCAGTATTGCGCCGAAAAACTTTGCATGTCGTCGAATTATTTCGGGGATATGATAAAAAAGACAACGGGTGATACTGCAAGCAATTATATCCGCCAATACATAATACAACTGGCAAAAAACGAACTTGCCACAGGTGAAAGCATTGCACGGGTAGCATACGGATTAGGCTTCGAATATCCCCAGCATCTCAGCCGGATATTCAAGAAACAGACCAGAATGACACCATCGGAATATTGCGAAAATCTGCGGAAGAAATAACAATAATAAATAACTATTGCCCCCAACTTCCATACCGTGCATTCATCCGTTGGCGCAGCTCTTCCTGCTTGGTGTTCTTGTAGTAGTGTTTCTCGATGGTCCGGGCAGCAGTTGGTGAGGTACTCGCTGGAAGCGGATTCAAAACTCTGGATTTCGTTGTTCCAGCATTTGTAAGCTCCGGTGATGCTGACGACCCGTGGAATGCGGGTGTAACCGGTCTTGTAGAAAATCATTTCCAGTTTGACCATTTTGGGGGCCTGGGGAGCGGCCTTAGAATGGGCATCGAACAATGCATATCGTTAATTTTTTAGTGGGCCATGTATTCCTGCCGGTTCCCTACATGGGAGCCTACATAAGAATAGAACTGTCCACCGTATTCGGGTGGAAACGGAGGTAATCCGTTACCCGATAAATCAATTAACTTGTTGATATGTAGTCGTTTTAGTCTATGCGGATTTTGACTTTATTGGAGTCGGAAAATCTATATTGATTTATTGCCATTATAATCACTTTACTTTGTTTTTCCCTATACGTACCCGGATTAAAGTAAACCTAATTTTAGTTGCGACTTAACTATGTGTGGATGTGAGTAGATTCCCTTCTATATCTCTAATTTGATTAATCGAACAATCCGTTTACAAGATTGACTGCGTCATCTTTTTCTAATTGATGATTTTAGCGTACACTTACTTTTACTTTGATGGAAACCTGCAACTGACACTCGGATTGCCTCCCGTAAAATATTTCGCTGACAAGATTTGTCTTTCTCCCAATTATTTCGGGGGATTTTAAAGCAGGAAACAGGTAAGACAGCGCAGGAGTATATACAAGTTAAAATGATAGAGATAGCCAAAGATGCTATTCTTGATTCGAACCTGAATACAAAACAAATTTCTGATATGTTATGCTTTCAATATCCACAGCATTTTCTGCATTTTTTTAAAAAGCAAGTAGGATGCACACCTAAAGAGTATCGGACACAAAATATAGGGATTTCGTAACAAAAGTATCTCTAAAAATGCAAAGGAGGGACTCTTCTGTTTATAGAAGAGTCCCTCCTTTGCATTTATGATGTTATTGTTTTCTTTATAACATGATACTATTTTGTTACTTAAAGAACACGAATAACAATATAATATATTAATAATAAATTATATAGGTTGTATCTTTGGATAAGAGCCTAATACCCCAAGCGGCCAATAGGTCGTTTGAGAGTGCCAAATCTCTCAGCAAGCTGATTGGTGAGAAAAAGGCGTTATTTGAGTCTTTTATCTTTTCGCCAGCCATCGGTATGCCTTTCTCGACAAAAACGAAATTTGTATACTTAATTGCTCACAGGGCTTGCCCATTATACAAACCTTATTGAGTTAGGGTAACTCAATACCCCAAGCGATAAATCGCTCGTGAGACTTTGCCAATCCTCTGCAAGCTGAAATTGGCATTATTGCGGTTTTGGAGTGTATTTCAGTAGTGCTTTTACGAACCATTTTATGAACCCTACTGGTTCTTTTATGAACTCTTATGTGAACTCTTTTCTTGCTTTTAAGTGGTATACTGGAGTAACGTCGGTCACCATAAATGCAGATACTAGATGATGAACACAGAACTGTTGTCCGAACACTTGCCAATTTAACGACATGAATCTGCCATATCCCAAAGGCGATTTTGCCAACCTCAAAATGACATTATAATTATTCAATATCTAATGCAGGAAGACTATTATCTTCAAATCTATCAAAGTCAGATTGAAAAAGACGGTCTTGAATGATCCTGTATTTTTCAAACTCTGATTCAGCAAACTCTTTGGCATATTCGGCAGAAACCTTTCCGCTATCCTGTAATATCGGGCTCTCAAATAAATTAATGAATTTGTCTATTCGCTTTGCCCAATCTTCCATTGTCATAGGTATATGACGCATAGCCATACTTTCTGCCATATCAAGGGACGCATTGACTATCCTGCCCATTTCTTCCAATTCTTTTTCTCGCAAATAGTTCTTTGCAACAGACACATCGGTCTTGACAATTTTTCCAGTCGGAGCATTCTCCCAAGTGGTCAAACCCATGTGTTCTTTATCTGCATTAGCCCGTTCTACAATCAGTTCCGCAGCGGTATGTCCATGCACAGCATAATGCATTTTGTTCTGTACCTTCTTGAAGAAAAGACGGGTTGTCGGAGCATTCTTGTTATAGTCTATTGCCGTAGCATAGATATCCGTGAGCTTCTGATAAAAACGACGCTCACTCAGCCTTATCTCCCTTATTTCGGCAAGCAAATGCTCAAAGTAATCCACACCCAAGAAAGCCCCGTTCTCCATTCGCTTATGGTCAAGCACATATCCACGGATGGCAAACTGACGGAGTACAAACGTACACCACTGGCGGAACTGAGTAGCACGAACAGAATTGACTCGATACCCGACACTAATAATGGCATCAAGATTATAGAACATTGTTTGATAATTCTTCCCGTCTGCGGCAGTTGCCGAGTTTTTCTCGGTAACTGAATCTTTGACAAGTTCCCCGGATGCAAATATATTTTTTAAGTGCAGTCCAATATTGTCAGTTGAGCAATCAAAAAGCTGAGCCATTGCCTTTTGCGTTGCCCAAATGGTTTCATCCTTATACATCACCTGAATCCCATCCTCTTTGCCTTCAAGCATGAAGATGAGAAACTCAGCCGTACTATTTCGTATTTCTATATTCTTTGCCATAACAAAATCATTTAATATATTGTGGTAATGGTTCACAAAACATTTTATTTACGACCCTATCACGCATTAGCTTCATGTCCGTAAAATTACGACATATATTTTGTGCTATTTCCAGATAGTTATCTGAGCCATCATCTTTTTGATAATAATATGGCTTTATTGAAACACAGTTTTTATGTTCAAACAAGGTGTTTAGCAGCGTTCTGTCCGAGTTACCACAAGAATGCCCCATGATATAAACTTGATATGGAGCAGATTCAATGAACTGAAGTAAATTACGATATTTTCCCGACTCTAAATACTTTATAGATTTGATGTTTCTTAAACACTCATTATCTGATTGTTTAAGGAAATCTTTATAATCCTCATCAAGCTCATCACCATAACCAAATATTATGCTATTAGGATTATTCAAGTCTCCATGAATATGATTTATAGCTGCAACTTTCAGCCCCCCATATTTGTCTGCTACTTCAGTATAATTAAAATTAAGTAACATAATATTCTCAGGAATTATTAAATCCTTTAGGTAAATTTCTTCTATCTCTGACGAACCTATAAACTGCTTTCTGAGCTGTTTGATATCTTCTGTCATAAAATGCCTATCGGAACCTTCATAACCATATCTACAGAGTAACTGTTGGTACGCATCGTCTTGTTGGATTAAATAATCTACATAGTCATAGTAAACCTGTAATTGTGAAATACTAACATCGTCTTTACGAATATTTCCATAAATTTGACGTTGTATCTCCTTATTGCACTTTATATTATCAGTTGTGATAGAAGAAAGATATTGAGCTAAAAGTTCCTGAGTATAATGTAATTGCTTGTTGAGTTCAGAAATTGTATAATCACAGTTGTCTGGATTTATAATTGAATTTCGCAATAAATCATAATATTCCTTTTCTATGTCAACCCATCCTTTGACCTCAATAGAAGTGCATATACTCTTAAAAAATGGAGACAATGAAAATTCAAAGGACTTAGAATCATTGGCAATACAATCAATTATCTCTTTACCGGACGGTTTGTTAAAATACTTAGGAAGATAAAATGCAAAGACATTCCAACAGCGATTGTAGTTGTCTGAAGTAATTTTGATAGAACAAAGACAGTCCTCTGATATAGATGTAATATTTCCTGTAAAAGAGTCAACTCGTTTTTCCCAATACCAGTTTATGAAATCTTCATATCTAGTAGGAAGCCCATGTGCCAAGTCAAAGCCGTTGCCGATAAGTATAATTCGATTCATAAGTGTGCGTTATTCTTTGTATGGTAGTGCTACAAATGCATTCAGTTTTTGGCGCAAAGTGCGCCAATTCGGAAGACGTTTGGTCATCAACATCTCGAAAATTTTATTATGATTATCGACTTTAAAATGACAGAACTCATGTACAATTACAAACTCAATGCACTCACGTGGTACTCGGGCAAGTTCAAGATTAAAGATAAGCAGACGCTTTGAAGGAATACAACTGCCCCATTCAGTCTTCATCTGCTTGACCTGCCATTCAAAAGGATTTTCTTCAAGTTTATTAGCCCAATATTGGAGCATTGATGCCAGTTCCTTTTTAAGATGCGACCTATACCAGGTACGCATTAGTTCTGCTCTTATTTCAATAGAAGTGCCAGGTTTCAAAAACATATAAAGTTTGTTACCTTTAAGTTCCATACTATTTGAATAGTGAGGTAGCTCTTCTACAATAAGTTGATACCGTTGACCAAATAAATAATGACTCTCGCCCGATACGAATTGTCGTTTCGTTTGTCGAGGCTGGGCGAGAACTTCCTCTATCTGAGTTCGAATCCATTCCAATTTTTGCAAGACAAAATTTCTAGCATCATCATCTGTCAGATAATCAGGCATAGAGATATGCACCCTCGCATCTGGAGGATAGACAGCCAAATGCAAATTTTTAATGGATTTGCATTCAACCTCAATTTCGATATCTGCTACTTTTATGGTGTGCATTAAAACTCAGGATTATTTATTGCAATACGGAGGATGTCATCTACATCAAATGGTTTAGATGCAGTAAATAATTCTAAGGCCCTACGAAGTTTAGCTTTCTTTACATCATTCGTCCTAAATCCTTGCTTAGCATTCACTTTGATAAGTTGATAGACCTCCAAAGTTAATGCAACATCTTCGCCTAGATTATCAAATAATGCTTGTTTACCTTGAGTGTCGAGTCTAGGGTCGAATGTACGATTCCCAAGTTCACGAGCCAACTCAGCTATTGCTTTGAGATATTCTTTATAGTCAAGAACTCCTTGGCGATACTCTGCGAGCAGTCGATTTATGCGTTCTGAGAACTTTCTATATTCTTCTGGATTACTCTCACGTTTACGGTTAACTACACGACGAACATTGGCTGTAATCGTTGAAGCGACACCATCCTTTCCTCCAAGTGCTTCCTCAGCCTCATGTTCTGCTTCCTCTGAGTTACCGTCAAGCACAAGGTCAAGAAATGAAAAGTCTTCAAGCATGGCGAGTACTTTTGAGGGCTTGGCATCTATATACATATCAAGTATGTTTCTCATCTGCTGATCATACAATTTCATGTCAACAATATCTCCGGCACGGCGCATTATGGCATTCCGAATATTATCAAAATTCTTGATACGCTCAAATATAGTCTGTGCCTCTTCAGTCGTATAACCAGCTTTCTCCATTTCAAGCGCAATTGCAGAATAACGAGTCACAAGAATTTTTACAGCATTATAGAAAGCTTCGCGTATGGGGGCACTTCGGATAGTTGCAGCTTCTTCTTCATCAGGCTCCGTACTGCGTTGGTCGAATACAAAGTAATCAAAAAATTCGTTGGTCGTTTTTGGATAAGCAACAGGCTCACAAAGATGCTCTACACGTTCAAGTGCCGTGTTCAAATCGCGCTTGGCATTCTCAAATCGATCCGTTAACAATCCTTCCACATCTTCTTTGTCGTAATCTGAAAATGCTCCAGTAGTGTAATCATTGATCGCATCTTCAATATTCTTAAAAAGCTGTTTGTAGTCGACTATATATCCGAACTCTTTTTCTTCATGCTCGTTGTTTGTGCGGTTTACGCGACAGATAGCTTGAAACAAATCATGCCCCTCCATTTTTTTATCAAGATAGAGATAGGTAGCCGATGGAGCATCAAAACCAGTAAGTAGTTTACTTACCACAATCAGAAGTTTCATGTCACCTGGATGGTCGACAAATTGAGTCTTAGCCCATTCCTCAAATTCTTCGGGAGTGCGGTCCTTAAACATCTTTTTAGCCATCTCTGCTTTATATTCAGCCTCGCTTTGTGTTTCGCCCGAAGATGATTCCTCCGGACTCGCATCTTTACCGTTAAAACTTGAAACGACTGCACAATGTCCTTTAAGTTGTGTTTCCTGAAAGACTTCCCAACAACGATAAGCCTGATAAATGCTATCGCAAACCAGCATTGCATTACCCCAACCTTCCCGAAGGCATGATATGAGTTGCATATCCTTTACAATGTCGGCTACAATCTTACGCACGCGGTCACGACTCGAAAAAAGATTCTTCATTACAGCCCATCGGCTTTTTAACTCTTCTTTTGCTTTCGGACTGAGATTGCGTGTAATGTGTTCAAAAAGTTGGTCAACGGCCTGCTCGTTTTCAAGATTCTGCTCTATTTCGCGAGCTTCATAACGTAGGTCGAGAATCACCTGATCCTTAACCGCCTCATTAAATTTATATGTGTGGATATAATTGCCAAAGTTTTCTCTTGATGTAAGTTTACTCTTTTGTTGTTTCAGCAATGGAGTTCCGGTAAAACCAATGAGCATAACATCATCGCCCATGATTTTTTTCATAGCTTTGTTGAGTATACCACCTTGTGTACGATGGCATTCGTCAACAAAGACAAATATATTGCCTTTAGCCTTAAAACCTTGGGGCAGTTTTTCGGCAAGTGCAGCCATATACTGTTCAGGTGATCGCTTTCCTCGGAGTTTCTTCTCCTCTGGAGAAAAAGCAGATTCCTCCTGTCCTGCAATACCGAATTTATGGATAAGGGTACAAATCAAATTCGGTTCAACTTCTGACAGCATCGAAAGAAGATGATTTCCGCTTTTAGCACGAATTGGTTTATGACCGGCATCTTTGAATCCATTCTCAATTTGTTTGTCGAGTTCATCACGGTCGGTGATAATAACAACACGCGGGTCATTTGGCATATTCTCCAATATCCATTGAGCCAGCCATACCATCATCAAACTTTTGCCGGCACCTTGCGAGTGCCAGATAATACCGCTTTGTTTATTGCGGATGCGTGGTTTTGCTGCCTCGAATGCAAAATATTGGTTTGGACGACAAACTTTTTTAATACCGCCGTCATATACAACGCAGTCATGGATAAGACGCAAAATTCTTTTCGGTTCAAGCATCTGAAGCAATGAACGATCAAGTTCATTAGGAAATTCTGATCTTGGAAATAACTCAGGAATTAGTTCGGGCGTGGACGTATCACTGGGATAACTTTGACCTGTTGGTTCCTTCCAACGTAACCAAAACTTTTCTGGTGTCAGTATTGTTCCATAATGCACTCCTTCACTATCGTTTCCGGCAAAAAGAAATTGAGCAGGCACAAAAAAATGGCATATTTCATTATCTCTACCATTATTACGAATCTGTTGGCGCACACCGTCCTTAACGCTAACAGTTGATTTCTTCAATTCAATAACTCCAAGAGCCATTCCATTGACATACACTACTATGTCAGGGCGCCGTGTATGGTATTCTTCTATATTACGGCGGACTGTTACCTCCTCTGCCAAAGAAAATATATTGTTGGCCACATTATCCTCAGGCCACTCAATAATCTTAACTGTTTTACTTTGTCCGTCATCACCTTGAATATTTACTCCATAGCGCAGATAGCTATAAAAGTTCAGATTGCTCTGAAACAGCGTATCCTTATCATGGCATCGGCTTATCTCCAAATCGAGCAAGCGAAGAACTTTATCAATCTCCGTATTCGAGGCGTGTTGTGTATCTTTTATAAACTTTCCAAGAATTTCGGGGATAATTGGAAGGTTATCGGCATCTTGCTTATATCCAAGATACTGATAGCCACAGTAATTGTGGAGGAGATTAATAACACGATTTTGGGTTGTGCGTTCTGAATCTACTAATGGTATCGTGTTCATATCAAACGAATTTTTCCTGTTAATAACTGCTGCATCATACCTTGACGGACTGCAATATATTTATCCCTTTTCACCTCAATTTCTTCAATTTCGTCATTCATATCAGAGAGAACTAATGCTATTTCATTCTGCTCATGTATATCTTTAGGAAGACGAATTTTCGAACTTAAAAATTTCCGTTTAGGAAGATTGTATCGAGTAGATCCTTGTGCTAATTCCATCATTAAATCTCTCCCAATTTTGCTGCGAAGAAGAAATGTTAGAAATCTTGGATTAATATTGGGCTTATAAAATCTAAAGCCAAAACAAAAACTATTAAGATACAAATCATCATATTCTTCCGTTACACATGAACACATTCCGACCTCATCCGGGGTCTCAGAAGACGTGTTAAATATAAGGTCATTTTTTTGAACCTTATTTTGTTTTTCGCCTTTGGAAACATTGACATGCTCAAAATAATTTGGAGATATAGTATCTTTATAAATTACATTTACGAACATAATGAATTTAGAATCGCCATGTCCGAAATCAAGACCAGTTTTCCCTGAAAGTCCGTTATAAGTATATCCCAAATCCTTAAACGCCATTTCTTTCCATGGTTCATCGAAACCAGGAAGTCGACGACGAGCGGTTAGAAGATCTTGCATTGCCGCCTGCATTATAAACCGTTTCTTTTCAAGCAGAGTATCAAATTCACGAATTAACGCATCAATATCGCTCAATGCTTCTGCAATCTTGCGTTGTTCATATACAGAAGAAGCTACTCTTATATATTGTCCTCCTATAATTCTTTGGGAAAGAGATGGTACTCCTGAAGCCTCATTCAATGAACGCCAATTTATACATAAAAAACAGTAATATACATATTTGGGTATGACGTCATTGAATGAATGAGTATAATATAGTGTATCAACCGTCCAAAATCTACCGCTATGAAATTGAGGTTTATCTATACTTCCCTTGCGACCAATACATACAGATTCTCCTTCATATAAGAAATCATTAATATGAGTAATAAGCCCTCCGGTTCCATAAACCGGATATATTCCACTATCTAAGTGCTTATAGTCTCTACCATTACCAAAAGACAAACATTTTGATATTGGAGTAACATCCCAATCCTCTGGAAGAGGACCTAACTCAGTTTGTTTGAATTTAGTTTCAATCATAATTCAAATCCCATTTTAGCGAGATGAGCATTAACCTTTTCTTCAAAGCCACGTACCGATAATTCAATGTCGGATAGGCGACGAGCATAACGATCAACAAGAGTAGTAACTTGTTGTTCAATGTCCATAGTTACATCGAAAGCCGCACTAATGGCTCCACCAACTATAGCTGTATGCCATTTATCATTGACAACCATATCCTTAATTTCCGATTCTTGTAAAGTTGGATATTTCGCAACAACAAGTTTGGTTAACTTTGATATCTTTCGTTTAACATCGGTCTTAGCATCAACCAACTCTTTGTTCAAGTCAATATATTGTTTATATAACTTAATGGTATCATCTGGCAATGCTGCATAATTGACAACTTCCTTCAACCGATATTTAATTGCACTTACACTCAAATCACTAAGACTGTCGAAAACATTCCGATTTTCAGCTATTATAACTTCGCGTTTCTCTTTTCCAATCTTTCCTTTTTCGTTAATAGCAAGATATGCCTCTAAAACTTCTTTTTCTCCCTCCAATGGTTTCGGGCATATAGCGTAAAGATATTTACTTGTAATTTCGTTAACAGTATCATTAAGTTCCTCAGAGTATTCCTCCTCCATCTGTTCTATCTCTCCTTTGAGTTGCAACACACGCTCTTCAGCTTTATTGACCGTATCGTTCTCTTTTTTGAAATAGTGATTGACAACAACATGAACCGGCAACAAATCGCAATTGTAATCCCTGAAGGTGGGATTCTTTTTAGGAACAAACTTTACCTCTTTAGATTTTTTATCGGTTGTAAGAACATCACACGACAATTCTACCGTCCAACCATAGCGAGAAATCAGATAACAATCATCTTGCATGGCTGAGTTCCAATAGTTGAGCAATATGTCATATATCGTGTATTTGTCAACGAGACCATCGATTTCGGAGAGCATTTCCAGGAGTGACTCACTCCAGTCTGCTATAAGTTTTTTAGGCTGGCATCCGAGAGCAAGCGCAAACATCTGTTGTGACACAAGTTTATACCATTCTTCTACTGCTTCCGAAAAGAATCCACTTAAAGTACTGAATTCCTTATTGTGTGTAATAGTTTTTGGAATCTCGTTACGTCCGACGCACAGTTTATAATAATTTTTCTCCAATGGCTCAAACAGCTCGTCTTTGAGTGTCGGACAGTGGCGCCAAAGATAGGAAAATCCATCTTCTACATCCTTGGCAGGTAATCCTCCGTTTAGTTTGAGGTGAGCATAAAGATCTTGCTGAATTTCAGTATCGACTGGTGTTATATAACGTGACACATTGAGATTGCAGTCATTTCGCTCGTTGGTAATTTCGGTGTAAGGTACGAATCGGGCAAAATGAGGTATGGTTTCCTCTTTATCATCAAGGTTACCATTTGCTTCGAGATTTTCAAGAGTTTCCCATGCATCAAATACACGACGAATATCCTGTTCACGAAGTCGATTCTTTGCTCCATCTTTTGCGAATCCAGAGCGAGCATCAATCATAAAAATGCCTTTTGATGTCGAAGTCTTAGCTTTGTCAATAATGATAATACAAGCTGGTATTCCAGTACCAAAAAACAAGTTTGCAGGCAGACTTATAATACCTCTGATATACCGTTTCTCAATAATTTTCCGCCTAACAGCCTCCTCTTCATTACCACGAAACAGAACTCCGTTTGGCAATATACAAGCTCCCCGTCCTTGGGAATTGATAGACTTGATAATATGGAGCAAAAATGCATAATCTTCATAGCCAACCGGTGGAATGGGCGGTAGATTGTCGGAGTTTCCCCATCGGCCAAAGGTGTCATTAGTCTTAATTTCTCCTTTTATCCATCCTTTCTGAGAAAATGGAGGATTGGCAACGACATAGTTGAATGTTTCCAGTTGATTTGATGTTGATTTGAAGAATGGTTTTTCAATAGTATCTCCAACTTCCAACTCTGGGTCGTCATAACCATGAAGATACATATTCATAACCGCCATACCTCGTGTTGCCCCATCAAGTTCTTGCCCAAATATAGAAACACCATCACGATGTTTGGTATATTCCGCAGCAGCACGAAGCAACAATGATCCAGAACCACAAGTCGGGTCATATATGGAAATCTGAGGTCGATTGTCTTTATGTATGCCTATCAGACGAGCCATTAAGCGAGAAACCTCAGCAGGAGTATAGAACTGACCTTTCTTTTTACCACTCTCTGCGGCAAAATTTTTCATCAGATATTCATACGCATCTCCGATAAGATCGTCATCACCTGCACGGTTCTTACTAAAATCAAGGAAATCACGCTGAAAAACAGAAATGAGGCTTGTCAATGTATCAACCTTAGCCTTCCCTGATCCAAGTTTTGTCGAGTCATCAAAATCAGCTTCGTTGATAATGTGATCCAATCGAGGATTCGCTCGGGCTATAGCATGGAGTTTCTTCTGAATCTCCTCGCCTATATTGGTTTTCCCTTTAAGAGCAACGACGTCATCGAAAGAGCATCCTTCAGGAAGGTCAAAGAATATGTCTGAATCAGATTTAACTTTGTCGCTGATATACTTCAAGAACAGCATAGTCAATACATAGTTCTTGTATTGACTTGCGTCCATGCTTCCGCGTAGGATATTGCAACTTTCCCAAAGTATGCTATATAATTGAGTCTTCTTTATTGCCATAACTAAATTTTTGTCTCACCATTTATGAGTTGACGAGGGTCAACATTAAGTAATTCTGCAACTTTAACCAACATATCAAGGGATGGCTGTGACTTATTAGAACACCATCTTGAAATTGTATTCTCGGACTTACCCATTTGCTCTGCCAACCATCTATTGGTTCTTTGCTTTTCTGCAAGTACCACTTTTATTCTATTCAGCATCATTTGTTGATTATTCGACATTGGTATTTAAATTATCCTCGTTAAAATGCAAACAAAAATACATCTAATTCTCCATATAGCCAAGTACATGAGCAAAAAACATCATTTAAAGGAATGACTACAATTGGCATCAAGCTATGCACAAAAACACATTTACCGCTTTTATCTATTTCATCAATGAATTTCATCTTTCAAAAAATTATGCTACACAAACATTATGTTCGCTCAGCATAACACAAAACTTCAATCGCATCTTATTATTCAATCACATACAAATCAACCATCTATCTCGTATCGTTTGGCAATTTGGCGCATTTTTGCTTGGTAATTTGGCACACTATAATAGTCATTCCACCTTATATCGCCCATCCAACACTCCGGCAAACATATCCGCTTCTCTCTTGGAAATACTTAATCGTGTTGCCAATTCGCGCCATCCTTTTACAGCTTCAATAACCTCCGAAATAATCTTTTCTGCTGTTTTACGGTTTAGCATGTAGTCTTCGCAAGCATCCAGCAAAATACTCAGCTCTGCTTTATTAGAAGTTAATGAAACAAGCAAACTTTGATACTCACTCAGCGTGGGATTCATGTCATATGCAGGAGATAGTGTCCAACCTTTTGCAGTCAAAAGAAAACCGTGATTGCGAAAATGGTCATCAGTATTGCCGATACAAATATTGAAAGCCACACGGCGGTATAGTTCCTGTAGGTTTCGCTCCACATCGGTACAGCTCTGAATAATAAAGTCGACTATATCCAGATAACCATGCCCGGTAGTTGCATTGTCACCATCACTCAGCCCCAATAAGGTCATGGCAGATGCAAAATGAATACGTTTGCTATCATTAGTTCTATCGAAGCGTTGTGACAGCAATGTATGATATTTTTCTCTTGTAGCCAATACTTTGGTTTTTGCTGCGTTTATCCCTGCTTTTTTAGCAAGTAAGTGACTAAAATGCTCCCAAAACCCAACATCATAGTCATCCTTACGAGACGGAAACTTAGCAACATAAAGAGTTTTATCCGTATCTATTACATTAGCTTTAGGCCTTGCTCCTCCTAATGATGTCCCAGGTTGCACAAGTTGTGCAATCCATTTCCTATCGGGGAGCATATTGTTTTCTTCGCTCTTCTCAATCTCAGCACTGGCTGCAATCAACTCCCGAATATCTGTCAGAGGTGGGATTTTCAACGATTCACTTACATTTATAAATTCACTATCAGGGGTTTCCTTAAAACGGAATCCACCCATTCGGGAGAAATCATCGATACCAGTCAAAAAATCGAAAGAAGACAATCTTCTTACAGGTCGCTTTTCTTCCGCTGCCGCAATTTGCTCACGACGCAACAACAAAGTTCGTCCCCAACGATCCGGCAAGGCATCAGAAAAGCATCCAAATATATCCTTGTCCGGTTGTGTATATTGTTGTCCCGGGTAATTATTCAGGTCGTCACTCAAAAACAGATTGCTGTGCTGCCTTAACCATTCATTATTGAACGTAAAACTATAGCTGTCCGCACCACGAAGAGACTCATAGCCTAATTCACCAATGAGTTCCATTTCTTTGAGCCAATCGAAATCGGCATATACATACAACTTTTTCATAGATTATTCTTTCTTGGATGCACGTTCTCTTGTTTTCAAACTCAAATCTTGCAAAGCTTTTCCCATTTTATCTTCTTTGGCAAGCAATAGAATATCATCGTCAAGTTGCAATGCGTACAAAACACGTAGATAGATCCCTATTGCAACAGTAGGAATCCCTTTTTCTATTCGGGACACAGTAAGCGGTGAACAGGTGGCACGTTCAGCAACCTGAGCCACACTCAGATTCCGACGTAAGCGAGCCAACTTAATCTGCTCACCTACAATCTGCATCTTCTGCTCCAATTTTCGGGGAAGCTTGGTTCCCATTGTATTCTTTGCCATTACTACATCAATTTAAGGTGCAAAGCAACTATGTTGATGACTTTGCTATAACCAACCTATCATATAATATGCAAAAGTAATACTATTTATTTATTTAATGATGTATTACACATAGAAAAATGCACGTCTTGGCATAATTAACCATATACATAATCTATTTTGAGCAAAAACTTCCAAAAACTAAATGCTATAATGTTGTTTGTAAGCACCATATACACCTATCAACAAACAATATGTTATTCGTTACAAACGATGCAAATTGTTTATCATACACTCATCATATCAAAGAACTATTTTGCTTGCCAAAAGAAAAAGATATAACTCCACTCTCAACTTGACTTTAATGACCGTTATTATATACACGGGCAATAAAGTCAAGTCAAACAGAGGGGAAAAATGGGAAAAGGCTTCGACTGATTTTTTCTCTTTTGGTCAGCAAACAATATCCATGAAAATCTATTGCATTTAGTTGACATTATCGGTGAAAACATCACGGAATTTTGTACTTTTGTAGTCGGATAGAAGATAGGTGAGCTTCATTGAGGATGCAAAATTTCCTCATGGTTCTGATTCATTGAGAAAAGAGTGTAAAACAGCCTCAAAAACAAGTCTCAGAGGTCTCAAAAACAACTTTTCTACCGATTAAATTGCAATAGTCTATCATTCAAGCAGCTATGTATGCTGTATCGGCAAGTAAAGCTAATCATATATACCCAGTTATCCCCAAAACGAAAACGATGAGAGATTTTCCTTTATAGATAGCTTAGGATGTTCAGTTCTCCTATCTCCCATTTCAAAACAAAGGCTGTCCATTATCTAATATGTGACAGCCTTTCTATGAAAGTTTTCTTCAGATAAATATCATACTTTTTTCATAAACTCCTTCGGTGTTTTTCCAAAATACTCCTTATACCTGCCTCTGAAGTTTTTCAGATTTCGCATACCCACCATTTCAGCAACCATAGTCACAGAAAATTTTCCGCTTTCCAAAAGTTCCCGTGCCTTCTCCATCCTGATTCTCGAAATCAAATATTTGGGTGCTTCTCCCGTCAACAACTTCCACTTATTATAAAAGGTTGTCCGGCTCATGCACATCCTGGAGGCAATATCATCTACTGTCAAATCCTCTTTATCCATATTCTCCATAATGTAAAGCTTCACTTCATTCAAAAATGCCAGATTGGCATCCTGCTGAGCCCGCTCCATAGGTTTCGTTAAAAAATCTTCTCCAAAAACTTTCTGAAGAAATGTCTTCCGAAGAAAACGGCTATTATTTATCAATATGGATATTTCCACTTTAAGGTCCTCCAGATTAAAGGGCTTACATACAAAGAGATCAGCCTGAGAAGAACAACGCTTTTCCCGCCGTTTCACATCAATGTGCGCCCCCATCAATATCACCGGAATAAAGGAGGTGTCCCTCGACGTCTTCAGTTTAGAAGAAAGTTCCTCACCGCTCATACCTTTCAACATGATATCACAAATCACCAAATCCGGATACTCTTCACATATTACCTCCAATGCTTCCTGACCGTCATCAAAGCTCCTCACTACAAAACATTCCGATAAACGTTTCTCAAGATAATCCTTGAATCCCTTGTCATTATCCGCAAGTATCACTAAAGGTCTATCCATATTTTTTTTCTTCGAGAAACCATGGAAAGCTATTTCCGACTCATTCACCTGAAAAGTGTCCGGAATATTTAAGGATGTATACCCCCCCGAAACCGCACACGAACATCTTATGGGAAATCGAAGCAGAGCCTCCTTTTCCAAAGTCAGTATTTTCCCGTCACATATATTCATCAACTTGTCAAAAAACACACCGCCCATGCCATACTGCTTGCCATGCAGAGGTCGCAGAATAGGAAGCCGCGACGAGTACCATCTGCAACATTTCAGAAATCGCTTGTTGCCTGTATCCTTAATCCTGATTGCCCAGTAATCTCCCTTCAACGAAACCTGCATCGAGAGATGCGTTTCCGGCAGAGAACACTCGATGGCACTCAATACAAACCGGTCGATAACCGGAGATATCTTTCCCGGATCAAACCAAGCGCTTGCATAGTCAAAATCCGGAACCAAATCCAGCTTCATCTGTAACCCGGCCACATGAGACTGTAAAAAAGACACTTTCTTCCTCATAAATGCGCCGATTTCATGTTCTGCAACTACCAGGCTACCAGAATTGCCAAATAGTCGTTTCAACTCCATCAACGCTATCAAGTGCTGCTCCAGCCCGCCTATATGATGAAGTGCAACAGCCAGTTCCTTCTTTATGTCTTCCGGACAGTCTCCTTCGTAAACTGCCCCTAACGGTGTCTTAATCAAAGAAATGGGATTACGTATGTTTTGAAAGGTATCAATGAAATACTGATTTCCCTCTTTCAGTAAATCTCTTTCTTCACTGATACAGAGTAAATGGAACAAAAGCCAACATAATATACAGATTCCACTAGCCACTATTGGCAGAACAGACCAGGGAACCTTATGATATACGCCGATGGATAGCAGGAAAACGCATAATGACACTACTATTATTATTATCGATAAATGTTTCATACTATTATAAGTTTAAGTAATAATGATTCATACTAATATATACCCGAGTTTTCAGTCAATAGCAGGATAATCCCAAGTATGTCATCAGGAGGCGGTCTAATGGGGGAACGGTAGGTTCCTTGAGTCATCGAATTCACCTTACCAACCCTCGTTTGCTAGCAGAGCCTGCATTTCGTCCACCTGTATTTCATACCCAGCAACTCTCTAAACCATTCATTTCCCATGCCCAACGTATCTTTAAATATCAATACAACATTCCGCTTATCCAAGATAGCTCCAATCAATTATTCTCAAACAAAATAATAGTATAACAAACGGAAAGGCTAAAAAGATGATACCACTTCACACATATTCTTATCATACTCACATATCTTGCGCATGAAACAGAAAGACATTATCTTTGCAGCATGAAACAAGAACTGAAAGAAAACGGAGGATTACCGGCACATATACTCTGGACACTTGCTATCGTAGCTGGCGTGTCCGTAGCCAACTTGTATTACAATCAACCCCTGCTTAATATCATGCGGCATGAATTGGAAGTTTCTGAATTCAAAACGAACCTCATTGCCATGATTACACAAATCGGATATGCGCTGGGATTATTGTTCATCGTCCCATTAGGAGACCTCTATCGACGCAAGAATATCATCCTAACGAATTTCTTCCTACTCATATTTTCCCTTCTAGCCATTGCCATGGCACCGAACATCTACATCATCTGGGCAGCATCACTCATTACCGGCATCTGCTCCATGATACCCCAAATATTTGTACCGATTGCCTCGCAATTCTCACGCCCCGAAAACAAGGGACGGAATGTAGGTGTCGTCATCTCAGGATTACTGACTGGAATACTTGCATCACGTGTTGTCAGCGGATTTGTGGGTGAAGTGCTTGGCTGGCGTGAAATGTACTTCATCGCCGCTGGAATGATGTTACTATGCGCTATCGTTGTATTAAAGGTACTACCGGACATACAACCGACTTTCCAAGGCAAATATTCCGGGCTGATGAAGTCTCTTTTCTCATTAGTAAGAGAATACCCCTCTCTACGAATCTACTCGATACGTGCAGGACTGGCCTTTGGCTCATTCCTTGCCATGTGGTCCTGCCTTGCATTCAAAATGGGAGAAGCCCCGTTCCATGCATCCAGCGATGTCATCGGCATACTAGGGCTCTGCGGCATTGCCGGAGCCTTAACCGCATCTTTTGTAGGAAAATATGTAAAAAAGGTAGGCATACGCAATTTCAACTTTATCGGTTGCGGAATGATTCTGCTTGCATGGGCCTCGCTCTTTTTCTGCGGAAACAACTATGCAGGTATCATTACCGGTGTCATTCTTATAGACATAGGCATGCAATGTATCCAACTCAGCAACCAGACCAGTATTTTCGACATCTACCCGTCTGCCTCCAATCGGGTAAATACGATTTTCATGACCACTTACTTCATCGGCGGCTCTTTGGGTACCTTCCTTGCAGGAAGCAGTTGGCAGACTTGGGGATGGAGTGGCGTGGTCGGCACCGGCGTTATTTTAACAATAATATCGTTGTCCATCACCCTTTACAGCAAGAAATAACAAGGATACTATCATTTTTCCAAGCAAACGCAAAGATTTGATAATTTTTATTTGTCATGCAAAGGATAAGGAAGATATTGAACAGAATTGTTATACCTTTGTCGCATCAAACTATAAACGACAGATTGATAATAGATTCGTCAACCAAGCATAGTCAAAAACAACCCTATGAATTCAGCAAAGAAAATACCCTCTCCACTCGTTTCTCTATTTCCCATCGCTTTTCTCGTAGGAATGCTGTTCGCCACCATCCATACTTTCGGAAGTGACGCCTTGAGTGGAGGAAGCCAGATTTCCCTGCTTGCCACCACTGGTATGTGTGTCTTTATCGGCATGACTTTCTACCGCATCCCTTGGAAAGATTATGAACTTGCCATCACCAACAACATTTCAGGTGTTGCCACAGCTATCATTATTCTATTGATTATCGGTGCTTTGAGCGGCACATGGATGATAAGTGGGGTGGTACCTACCCTTATATATTATGGTATGCAGATTATCCATCCGAATTTTTTCCTTGCTTCTACCTGCATTATTTGTGCATTGGTATCAGTAATGACGGGAAGTTCATGGACCACTATCGCCACCATCGGTATCGCCCTTTTGGGCATAGGTAAGGCACAAGGTTTTGAAGAGGGATGGATAGCCGGTGCCATCATTTCGGGAGCCTATTTCGGAGACAAAATTTCACCGTTATCGGATACCACGGTCCTTGCCTCATCCGTAACGGAAACACCGTTATTCAGCCATATCCGCTATATGATGATCACCACCGTCCCCTCTCTCCTCATCACCCTTGTCATCTTTACAGTAATGGGACTCACACACGAAACGAACAATACACAACAGATCGCGGAATTTACGGCAGCATTGGACGCCAAATTCAACATTACTCCCTGGTTACTGGCTGTTCCCGTGATTACGGGAATACTGATTGCCCGGAGAGTGCCTTCCGTCATCACACTCTTTCTCTCCACTCTGCTGGCAGGGATATTCGCCTTCATCTTCCAACCGGGACTACTGAATGAGATAGCGGAAGGTGGGAATATGTTCAAAGGGATAATGATGACATTCTATGGCAGTACCAGTCTACAAACTGACAGTGACATGTTGACAGAACTGATTGCCACACGAGGTATGGCAGGAATGATGAATACCATCTGGCTCATCATCTGCGCCATGTGTTTCGGTGGAGCCATGACGGCAAGCGGCATGCTAGGAAGCATCACTTCCCTATTCGTCCGCTTCATGAAGAATACAGCCAGCATGGTAGCATCCACCGTATGTTCCGGATTGTTCCTGAACCTTGCCACGGCAGACCAGTACATCAGCATTATCCTCACCGGAAACATGTTCAGCAACGTTTACGCAAAGAAAGGCTACGAAAGCCGGCTACTTAGCCGTACCACGGAAGATGCCGTTACCGTCACCTCCCCGCTTATCCCATGGAACACCTGCGGCATGACGCAAGCCACCATTTTGAGTGTACCCACACTGACCTACCTTCCCTATTGCTTCTTCAACCTTATCAGTCCGGTAATGAGTATCTTTATTGCTGCTATCGGATATAAAATAATTAAAAAACCGGTGAACAATCCTGGATAGGCATTGTTCTTGCAATAAACTTATAACGAACAATTTATTTAAACCTAAACAAAAAAAGATTCGATTATGAAAAAGTTTATTGCATTAGCAGCAGTAGTATTGGTAAGCATGGCAACAACGACCATGTATGCACAAGAGAGTAGAGCTGAAAAGCGCGCAGACCGTAAAGCCCAAAGAGACGCAGAACGTGCACGCCTGAAAGCTGAAGAACAAGCACAGGATGCCATTTCGTACGATGACGCAATGGCGGCCTTGAAAGCTCACCAGTTCGTAATGGAGGCAGACCAAGTGATGTTCCGCAACGGACAGACCGCATTTGTAAACTCCAACACCAACTTCGTATTGGTCAACCAAGGACGTGGCACCGTGCAGGTAGCCTTCAACACCGTATACCCAGGTCCTAACGGCATTGGCGGTGTAACAGTAGACGGAACCGTATCGGACATCCAAATGACTACCGACAAACGGGGCAACGTGAATTGTAACTTCAGCATCCAGGGTATCGGCATTTCCGCCCAGATATTCCTTACGCTGACCGATGGCGGGAACAACGCAACCGTAACCATCAGCCCGAACTTCAACTCCAACACCATGACTTTGAGCGGGAACCTGGTTCCGCTGGAACAATCCAACATATTCAAGGGACGTTCCTGGTAAAACCCTTATATAAATATATATATTCCCACTCCGCCACAAATCACACTAAAAAGTGTACATTTGTAGCGGAGTTTTTTATATACCAATGTCATGAGAGAATTTATCATTGCAGACAATCAAGATATCACCAAAGCAGGCATGATGTTCCTATTGGGCAGACAGAAAGACACCTCCCTGCTGCTGGAAGCCGACAACAAGGCAGAACTGATACAGCAACTACGCCTGCATCCCACCGCCGTTGTCATTCTGGACTATACCCTTTTTGATTTTTCGGGAGCTGAAGAGCTAATGGTACTTCACGAACGCTTCAAGGAAGCCGATTGGCTACTCTTTTCCGACGAATTGAGCCTACCGTTCCTGCGCCAGGTATTGTTCAGCAGCATGGCATTCGGCGTAGCGCTGAAGGATAATTCCAAAGAAGAGATACTGACCGCACTACAATGCGCCTCACGCAAGGAGCGATTCATCTGTAATCACGTCAGTAACCTGCTGCTCGCAGGCAACGGTTCCTCCTCCCCCACTCATCCTACCATCAAAGATGATTTACTGACTACTGCCGAACGGAGCATCCTAAAAGAGATAGCCCTGGGGAAAACAACCAAAGAAATAGCTGCCGAACGAAACCTCAGCTTCCATACGGTAAACAGCCACCGGAAGAATATCTTCCGGAAACTGGGTGTAAACAATGCGCACGAAGCCACCAAATATGCCATGAAGGCAGGCATCGTAGACTTGGTGGAATATTATATATAAATCTCCCCGCTCCCGACACACAGCCGGGCATCAGCATCATACACCACTCCGAACTGGCCCGGAGCAATGCCTTGCAGCTTTTCTTCCGAAACAATGCGGTAACCCTCCGCCTCCTTTTGCAACCTGCCTTTGACAAACTCCGGCGTATGGCGTATCTTGAAAGTCACCTCCACCTCTTCCTGCGCTCCCTTCCAGGGATTATCCGTAATGAAATGAAAATCGTACATACGGAATTCATAGCCGTATTGCAATGCCGTATCACATCCGCGGGACACGTAAATCACATTCTCCTCCACATCCTTGCGGACAACAAACCACGGTCCTCCACCCAACCCCAATCCTTTACGCTGGCCGATGGTATGAAACCAATAGCCCCGATGCTTGCCCAACTTTCTACCCGTTTCCAACTCCACAATATCCCCTTCCCTTTCGCCAAGGAAACGGCGCACAAAATCATTATAATCAATCTTTCCCAGAAAGCAGATGCCCTGACTGTCACGACGTCTGGCGCTGGGCAATCCGGCACGCAGGGCTATGTCACGAACCTCATTCTTCATCAGTCTGCCCAATGGAAACATCAGTTTGGAAACTTGCAGATAATCTATCTGTGCCAGAAAGTCGGTCTGGTCTTTCACGGAATCGGCAGCGGTACCGAGCCATGTCTTTCCATCCCTCAACACCGTAGTGGCGTAGTGCCCGGTTGCCGTGACATCGAAATCCTTCCCCACACGTTGCTCAAAGCACCCGAACTTTATCAGCTTGTTGCACATCACATCCGGATTGGGAGTCAAGCCACGTCTTATTTTATCAATGGCATAAGCCGCCACCTGGTCCCAATACTCCCGGTGCAGGTCCACTACTTCCAACGATAATCCATAACGCCGGGCAATGGCAGAAGCCATCTCCATATCCTCTTCCGCAGAGCAGTCCATATAATCGGCATCGTCCCTCCCTATTTTGATATAAAATAGAGAAGGACGGTAACCTTGTTCGCAAAGGAGATGTACCACCACGGAGCTGTCTACACCTCCCGACAATAATACAGCAATATTCATTCTATCGTATACTGTTATTCTTTTAAATTCTGTCAAATGCCTGGGACAAGTCGTCCAGCAAATCATCGATATGTTCTGTCCCGATGGAGAGGCGGACCGTGCCCGGTTTGATGCCTTGTTCTTCCAATTCCCGTGCACTCAATTGGGAATGGGTAGTGGTGGCAGGATGGATAACCAGGGATTTCACATCAGCCACATTGGCAAGCAACGAGAATATCTGTAAACTGTCAATAAACGTCTGCGCTTCCTTCACACCGCCCCGCACCTCAAACGTAAAGATAGAACCGCCTCCATTCGGAAAGTATTTCCCGTAAAGCGCGTGGTCAGGATGCTCGGGCAGGGACGGGTGGTTCACGGCAACCACTTTGGGATGCTTCTTCAAGAATTCAACCACTTTCAAGGCATTCTCCACATGACGTTCCACGCGAAGCGACAACGTCTCCAATCCTTGCAACAGAATGAAAGCATTGAAAGGACTGATTGTGGCACCGGTATCACGCAACAATACGGCACGGATACGGATGGCATAGGCAGCAGGACCGGCAGCGTCGACGAAACGTACTCCATGATAACTCGGGTCCGGTTCCGTCAGTTGGGGAAACTTCCCCGAGGCCACCCAGTCGAACTTGCCGCTATCTACAATAACACCACCCAAGGACGTACCATGCCCTCCGATGAACTTCGTTGCCGAATGGACTACAATATCTGCCCCATGCTCTATGGGACGAATCAAGTAAGGAGTACCGAAGGTGTTATCTATAATCAGAGGAATCCGGTGACGGTGTGCTATTTCAGCAACGGCATCAATGTCAATGATGTTGCAATTCGGATTTCCCAGCGTTTCAATGAATACTGCCTTGGTATTCTCCTGAATCGCTTTCTCGAAATTGTCCAGATTGCCCGGGTCCACAAAAGTAGTGGTAACCCCGTAGACAGGCAATGTGTGGGCCAGCAGATTATACGTTCCACCGTAGATGGTCTTAGCTGCCACGATATGGTCGCCTGCACGGGTGATATTCTCAAAGGCATAAGTGATGGCTGCCGCACCCGAGGCTACGGCCAATCCGGCAACACCGCCTTCCAGAGCCGCCACACGTTTCTCGAACACATCCTGGGTGGAATTCGTCAACCGCCCGTAAATATTCCCCGGGTCCTGCAAGCCAAAGCGGGCTGCCGCATGGGCCGAATTACGGAATACATACGAAGTTGTCTGATAGATAGGTACGGCGCGGGCATCAGTTGCCGGGTCGGGTTGTTCTTGTCCAACGTGAAGTTGTAGAGTCTCAAAGTGCAATTTCTTTGTTTCCATTGTCGTTTGTATTTTAGGTGAATAAACCGTTTCTCATTCGGATGTTGCAAAGATAGAGCGATAAGCCGGGGCAGACAATGACACAGATTAGGGAATTTTATACCACAATTGTGGTAGATAAGCAAGCTATTTTCTATCTTTAGATAAGATAGACTGCATTTCGGCAAAACTTTTTCATGCAAGCATGAAAGTTCTGCACTCAATTTGCACTATCTTTGCCCCCATGAAAGCAAGAAATATACTGATACTCATATTGGGAACCCTGATTCTTCCCATTTATCTGACTTCCTGCGGGGTGGACCGCTGGAAAGAGTATGCCGGACAGACCCAGACAGACCGCTGGATTGACGATACCATGCGTGTGTGGTACTATTGGGTAGACGCTATCCCCCATACCAACGACTTGAACTATTTTCAAGCCCCTTTCACTTTCTTTGCCTCGCTCAAATCCGAAGAAGACAAATTCTCCACCATCGACAGTCTGGTCAGCATCACCACTACCCGCAGCATCCCCTATACGGATTACAGCTACGGATTCCAGTTCACTACCAACCAGATAGAAGTAGAAGGAGAAGAGAATGCCATTGTTGCACAGATTCTTTACGTTGCCGACGGAAGCCCGGCCTCGGAAATCGGGCTAAAACGGGGTGACTGGATTATGAAGATGGACGGGAACTTTATTACTGAACAGAATTATAAGAAACTGTATGGAAGTAGTGCCATGGAACTTACAGTAGGTTATTACGACGTGGAGAAAAATGCCATCGTTGCTTACGACAAACCCAGACAGATAGCATCGGCGCGTCCCGTCAACGACAACCCGGTGCACTATAAGAATGTATATACATCAGGCAGCAAGAAAATAGGTTATCTGGTCTACAACCACTTCAGTTCCGGCCCCACGGACAACAGTAATGAATATGACAACGACCTGCGCAGCGCATTCCAATATTTCGCATCACAGCAAGTCAACGAATTCATCCTTGACTTGCGCTACAACAACGGTGGATTACTGAGTTGCGCAGAATTGCTGTGTACCATGCTTGCACCTTCCTCCGCCTTGGGACAAGAGTTGGGGTACCTGGAATTCAACAACCGCTTCAATCCGCAGATAGTACCGTTCACCCTGAATTCCGGACTCATCGGAAACGGAGCAAACCTAAACCTGAATACTCTCTACGTACTTACCAGCAGCCAGACTGCCTCCGCCTCCGAAATGGTGATTAACTGCCTCGACCCGTATATGGATGTTGTCATAATCGGCGGTACTACCGTAGGCAAGAATGTAGGTTCCAGGAATTTCTCCAGCCCCGAACTGATGATAACGATGAATCCCATCGTCTGCAAGATATACAATTCGGAAGGGAAATCTGATTATGAATCCGGATTCCAACCGGCCTACTCGGGATATGTAGTGAATGAGATGAGCGACATGTCACGTTTCCTGCCCTTTGGAGATACCAACGAAGCCTTATTGAGCACTGCACTCGGCGCCATCGACGGAAGCATACAACCGCCCGCACAAGAAGATACCCGTTCTTTAAGAGTGACCACTCTCGCAAACTCCATTGAACGTCGGGCAAGCCATGCCGTACGCATCAAATAAAAAGACAAATAGGATGAAACTAAACAGAAGAGTTACAATCATCACCCGATTTTCGGGAATCATGTTCAGCCTGCTGTTGCTCGGCGGACTGGCAGCTTGCAGCGATGATAACAATGGCAGTGATACGCCAGAACCGGAGCCGTCAACCTACCCCACCACTCCTTTCTCCAAAATCGAACTCAAAGAAGTGATAGAGAGCGATGCGCAACCGGTTACTGCCACCCACACCTACCTTTACAACAGTGCAGGCAGGCTGACCAGCTACACCGGCAAACAGAGCTTTACAGCAGGAGACGAACTCTTCGAGATAGAGAATACCACTACTGTCGAATACAAGGACCATCAAGCCGTGATAACCGACGAAGCAGGTACAGTATCAACCTACACGCTGAATGACAAAGGTTATGCCACCACTTGTACCAGTCAGGATATGGCAGGAAATACCCGTACTTACACCTTCTCCTACCTCATCAACACCGAAGACAAATACTATCTGGAAAACATCACAGAAAAGCTGGACGACGGAAAAGAATACTCATTCATTACAATAGACTACAGCAACTTCCGGGCATTGCGCATACAGCAAAAGGTTGACACTTTTGAGCACAACAGTACGGCTACCACACCATCAGACAATGAAATTGCAAATATCTCCGAAATACCAAGCCTATTCATTACGGACATGTATCCGCTTTCCATGCATGCGGTTGCCATATACGGGAAGATATTGGGAGAACCTGCAAACTATCTGATTACCCAACTCATCCCGGACAGCAACGGAGAAAGTGAAGAGACCACCACCTATACTTATACGTTAGATAACCGGGGTATCGTCACTTCCTGCCATGCAGTCGTCAGGCATATAAGGAACGGCTACGAGCAGGACTACACACGCACCGTGAACTATACCATCGAATAATAAGTTACTTACTTCTTAAAGAACTTGTCGAAGAAAAGGACGTGATAGTCTATGGAGTTGTTCCAATACGTTCCGGTATGTCCACCGGGACGGGTGATGAAGTCATGGTCTATCTTCCTTGCCAGCAGCCGGTTGTGCAAGTCCTTGTTCACTTCAAGAAAGAAATCGGCCTCACCGCAGTCGATGATTAGCGCCAAGTCTCCATTTACAATCTTATCCAGCTGGTTGACCACCGTATGCGCATCCCAAGATGCCTTGTTGGCAGCAAACTCTCCCAACTGCTTGTTCATTTCCCAATTCTGGGGGAACGGCCGTATATCCACTCCTCCACTCATACTGCCCGCTGCACCGAACACATCCTTATGACGGATAGCACTCCACAAAGCACCGTGGCCGCCCATACTCAATCCACTGATGGCACGCGCCTTTCTATCGGGAATGGTAGCATAGTTCCCGTCTGTATACTTCACCAATTCCGAGGTGACAAAAGTCTCATAACGGTAGGCAGGATTCTCCGGACTGTCCCAATACCAACTGTTCTTGCCGTCCGGACATACAAATATGATTCCTTTCTCATCTGCCATCTGCGGCAATTCCGGCTTCAGCTGCACCCAGCTCCGCGCATTGCCGCCATAACCGTGCAACAGATAAACCACCGGACAAGCCTGCTTGCCGATAGCCTTATCAGGCAATACATACACAACTTTTACATCCTTATTCATGGCTGCACTTCTTACCAACACCGTGTCTACACGTGCCGCCTGCAACATCACGGCAGACAGACACCACAAAAGCCCCAAGGCAATAATTCTTTTTTTCATCTATTTATTGTTTATTTTTTCTAACGGATGGCAATATTAACAATAAATACTGAAAAATCATTATCTTTGCCTCACAAACTATTCAAAATCCACTATGGAGTTTATTATCATTCTACTTTTACTTATTCTGAACGGCATTTTTGCCATGTATGAAATCGCTTTAGTCTCCTCAAGTAAAGCACGCCTTGAAACTCTTGTCGGAAAAGGGAACAAAAGAGCCAAAGGAGTATTGAAACAACTGGAAGAACCCGAAAAATTCCTCTCCACCATCCAAATCGGTATTACTCTTATCGGTATCGTATCCGGTGCCTATGGTGGTGCCACCATCGCTGATGACGTAGAACCGCTGTTCGCCCTCATTCCGGGAGTAGCCGCCTATGCCAAGACTCTCGCCATGATTACCGTAGTAGCCATCATCACCTATCTGTCGCTCATCATAGGCGAACTGGTGCCCAAGTCCATCGCCTTGAACAACCCGGAACGATGGGCCACCATGCTCAGCCCCTTCATGATTGTGCTGACCAAGATTTCCTATCCGTTTGTATGCCTGCTGAGCGCTTCCACCAAACTGATGAACAAACTCATCGGACTGAACAGCGGCGAAGAACGCCAAATGACACAAGACGAACTGAAGATGATTCTGCACCAAAGCTCGGAACAAGGCGTCATCGACAAAGACGAAACGGAAATGTTGCGTGACGTGTTCCGCTTCTCGGACAAAAGAGCGAATGACCTGATGACCTATCGCCGCGACATCGTCGTGCTCCATCCCACAGACACACCGGAAGAGGTGCTGCGTATCATCCACGAAGAACACTTCAGCAAATATCTCCTGGTGGAGCGGGGAAAGGACGAGATTATCGGTGTGGTTTCCGTAAAGGACATCATCTTGATGATGGGCGGCGAACAACCCTTCAACTTACGTAGTATTGCACGCCCTGCTTTGTTTATTCCGGAAAGTTTGTATGCAAAGAAAGTTTTAGAGCTGTTTAAGAAGAACAAAAACAAGTTCGGAGTTGTTGTAGACGAGTATGGAAATACAGAAGGTATCATCACCCTGCACGATTTGACGGAAAGTATCTTCGGAGACATCCTCGAAGAGAATGAAACGGAAGAAGAGGAAATCGTTGTTCGTCAAGACGGTTCCATGCTGGTGGAAGCTTCCATGAATCTGGATGACTTTATGGAGGCGATGGGCATTATGAACTATGATGACCTGAAAGAAGAAGACTTCACCACCTTGAGCGGTCTTGCCATGTTCTTGATAGGACGGGTGCCGAAAGCCGGAGACTTGTTCAGCTACAAAAACCTGGACTTCGAAGTGGTGGATATGGACCGCGGACGGGTGGACAAGCTGCTCGTCATCAAGAAAGAAGAAGATGAATAACAAACGCTATTGCGTCTTTATAATTAACTTAAACCATTAAAGCAATGAAAAAAGTAATGATGATTGCAGCCCTTGCCGCTGCATTGGTATCCTGCCAATCAAAAGGAACTCAGAACAATGACGCCGTCGCCATGGACGAAAGTGTAATGGCTGTTACCGGCAATGACTCGTCTGCCGTAGCCGTATACGAAGGAATCCTTCCCGCCGCCGACGGTCCGGGCATCCAGTATGTATTGAGCGTAGACAGTGTAGGTCCCGACGGAGAAAGCGGCTACACGCTGGTAACAACTTATCTGGATGCCGAAGGCCCCGGAAAGAACAAGAGCTTTACTTCCAAAGGAAAGAAAGAAGTTATCCAGAAAGACGTCGACAACAAGAAGAAAACAGCCATCAAGCTGACCCCGAACGACGGGGACACTCCGGTGTACTTCGTAGTAGTGAACGACACAACCCTGCGCCTTGTCAACGACAGCCTGCAGGAAGCAGTGAGTGACTTGAATTATGACATCATCCAGGTGAAATAGTCCATCCATACTTATAAGAAAGAACGGTACAGCCGGAATTACTGAATTCAGTGGTTCCGGCTGCTGTTTTTTCAATGAGGGGGCATTTCAAACAAGAGAACAGAAGGCTATATCAAAAAGTTAGTGCTATCTTTGTCGCTTCATCAAAGTATATATAAACATGAAACATTCTTCCGAGAAACCTTTAGCACCTGCCAACTACTCACGCTGTTTCAACAACCAATGCCCGAAAGCCGACAACTGCCTGCATCGCTTAGCCGCCCTTCGCGATACCCCCGAGTACCCGTCCATCCGCATCATCAATCCACTGTGTATTCCAGAGGATAGCAGCCAATGCGCCTATTTTCAATCGACACAAAAGATACATGTCGCGTGGGGAATCAGCCACTTGCTCGATGAAGTTCCCTACAAGAATCTCCAACCTCTGAAAAGCCAGTTGATAGCCCATTTCGGCCGCGGAAAATACTACCGCTTCTACCGGGAAGAATCTTACCTTTCCCCCGAAGACCAGAACTATATCCGCAGAACTTTCCACCAATACAACATTCCGGGAGAACCGGCTTTCGACTCTTACAGCGAGGAATACAAATGGTAGAAAGGTAATCTTCAGCCCCCTTTTCATATCATTTTATCACTGAAAATATAGATAACACTTTAGTTCACAACGGTGAACACTTTGTTACAACAGTAAGAAACAAAGTGTTCACATACTATGAAACAAACTGTTTTCTTTAACGGAACAAACTGTTTCCTACTAATGAAACAAACTGTTCTCCATATTGAAACAAACCGTTCTCCTTAGGGAAACAGACGGATTCCCTTTTGAAGCCCTACAAGGGGAATAATTATCGCCTGCGAAAATATAGGAGGAAATACAGCGACATAGTGCGATACCTATTCTCTGCAAAACGGGTGAACGTGTTCGGGAGGATATTGCAGCAACACGGGATGAGGTAAAGGAAAGAGAGGGGGAGATGGTATATTGTGTGGTAAAAGTGGAGAGGTAGAAAAGACGGAAAGGATTACAGTTGAAATAAATTCTTTTTCTTAACTTTGTGAAATAGAAACATCGAATATGACGATGAAGAAAATAAAAAGATGAAAACAACACTATCTATAAATCAACCGTTCAAGGATTGGGTAAACCACCTAAAACAAGACATTCGTAGTGCACAGATTAAAGCGGCTGTACGCGTGAACAGCGAACTGCTTCACCTTTACTGGCAACTGGGGGCAGAAATTATAGAACGGCAGAAAGAAATGACTTGGGGAAGCGGATTTCTCGAAGAGTTGAGTCGTGAGCTGATGGCAGAATTTCCTGATATGAAAGGGTTCTCATATAGAAACATACGCAGTATAAAGCAGTGGTATCTATTTTATAATGAGCCATATACAATTTGGCAACAAGTTGTTTCCAAATTAGGTGAAGAGAAATTTTTCTCCATCCCTTGGGGGCATCATCTCTATATCATCTCCCAATGCAAGGAAGTGAACTTATTCGGAGAAAGACAGTTAAACAATAAAACCGGAAACATATATGGCCGATAATTATCTTGAAAATCAGTACGAGCAATACCGGGCACGCAAAGCAGCTTGGGAGAAAGCGAAAAAATCCGGTAAGGCACAAACGCTACATAAGCCGACACTTCCCCTCAAAAAAGGCGGAAAGAAAGTTTTCGTGACCGGAGGTGCCGGGGGTATTGGCAAAGCCATTGTAGAAGCCTTCTGCAAGCTTAATTACCAAGTAGCCTTTTGTGACAAGAATGAACTGGAAGGACAACAAACCGCCCAAGCCACCGGAGCACAATTCTATCCCGTCGACCTAAACAGCAAAGAAGCATTGGAACTTTGCCTGCAAAATATTTTCAAGGAATGGGGGGATATTGACATCATTATAAACAATGCCGGCATCAGTGAATTCTCTCCCATCACAGAAACGAGTGTGGAGACGTTCGATAAAATATTGTCTGTGAATTTACGTCCGGTGTTCATTACTTCACATGCGTTGGCAGTACACCGCAAAAGTCAAAACAGCACGAATACCTACGGAAGAATCATTAATCTCTGTTCTACCCGCTATCTGATGAGTGAACCGGGCAGTGAAGGATATGCAGCTTCCAAAGGAGGTATCTATTCATTGACGCATGCGTTGGCTTTATCGCTTGCAGAGTGGCACATCACGGTCAACTCCATCTCTCCGGGCTGGATTCAGACACACGATTATGAACAATTACGGGCAGAAGACCATTCACAACATCCCTCCGGACGGGTTGGCAAACCGGAAGATATTGCCCGTATGTGCCTATTCCTATGTCAAGACGAGAACGACTTCATCAATGGCGAAAACATCACCATTGACGGAGGCATGACCAAAAAGATGATTTATCGGGAATAGCCCTTTTATAAAACAATCTGTCCAACATAATAATGATAGGCTTATGAACATGAAAAAGTCTTTTATAGGAATCCTGGCAGCAACCATCATCCTCAGCGGATGCGGCACAAGCCAGATGGCTGCAGGCGACCCTAACGCAGTGCTTGCAGGAGCTGCCATCGGAAGCAATGTAGGCGGTGCCATCGGCGGGCTGATAGGTGACAGTAACGGAGGCTGGCGAGGAGGATACCGGGGTTCCGCCATAGGCACCATCATCGGGACCATTGCGGGAGCTGCCATTGCCAATGCAGCCACAGCCCCCCAAAAGCAGGAGGAGTACAGCTACCGGATAGAAAGGACACAGCCCTATCCCCCGCAATCCGGAAGACAGCCGCAAGCATCGGCCATCGACCACTTGAGGATACGGAATATACGTTTCATTGACGACAACCGCAACCACGTCATCAATTCGGGCGAAAACTGTAAAGTGATTTTTGAAATCATGAACGAAGGAAACAAAACAGCCTACAACGTAGTGCCGGTGGTGGTGGAAACCACGGGCATGAAGCGTATTTACATATCGCCGTCGGTCATGATAGAGCAAATAACTCCGCGCAACGGTGTGAAATACACCGCCAACATCAGTGCCGGAGAACGGATAAAGACGGGTAACGTCACCATACGCATAGCCATAGCCGACGAGTACGGAGACGAATATGACTGGCAGGAGTTTTCGTTGCCCACACAACGGTAGAACAATGTCTTAACAGTAGTTTTTAAAAAGAAATGGAACAACAGCAATCTTCTTTCAAAGAAAAAGAACGCATAGAATTACGGGAACCCCGACGCTTTAAAGTCACCATCTACAATGATGACTTCACCACCATGGAGTTTGTGGTAAAAGTACTCACCACCGTCTTTTACAAATCATCGGTAGAAGCGGAAACACTGATGCTGCAGGTGCACAAGAGCAACTCCGCGGTAGTGGGCATCTACTCATACGACATCGCCCACTCCAAAGTACAGAAAGCCACCCGCATGGCACGCAATGAAGGTTTCCCCCTCCGGCTCACCGTCACCCCGGAGGAAGAAGAATAAGAAGAAAGAAACAATATGGATATAAAAAATACGATATTCGTAAACCAAGCATTCGCTTCCGCACAAAGAAAGGCCGAGTCTTACCGGCACGAGTTCATCATGCCCGAACATCTGCTGAGCGCCATTATAGAGCAGGAACCCTTTATCCACACCCTGCAAGATACCTTCTACAATTATGTGGAGCTCAGCATCTCGCTGGAAAACTATCTGACGGAAGAAGTGGACACTGTCCCCGACAATGTGGAATACGAGTTGGGACTTTCCGTCCAGCTCAGCTCACTCCTGCAACATGCCTATACGGTGACAGAGTATTCCAGCGCCGAAGAGCTGGATGTTCCTCATCTGATACAAGGCTTGCTGCAACTGGAAGATTCCTGGGCATGCCATTTCCTGAAGGAAGCAGTCGGCGGCGACCTGCCCGAATTCCTCAGCCTGCTCATCACCCACTACGAAGAAGCGGAGCTGGCAGAAGAAGCAGGCGGTACGCCATCTCCCGATGAACAAGAGAAAACAGAACCGTGGCGTAACTACGTGACCTGCCTCAACGACCATCTGGCAGGCCACAACCCGCTTATCGGCAGGGAGATGGAGTTGGAGCGAACCATACAAGTGCTCTGCCGCAAAGAAAAGAACAACCCGTTGCATGTGGGCGAACCCGGTGTAGGCAAAACAGCCCTTGCCTATGGGCTTGCCGCCCGTATCGAAGCGGGCAACGTCCCCGAACGGCTTGCCGGCTTCCGCATTTATGAGCTGGACTTGGGCAGTCTACTGGCAGGCACACAATATCGCGGCGATTTCGAGAAGCGGCTGAAAAGTATCATGGAAGGCATCGGTCGTGAGGGAAATGCCATCGTCTACATCGACGAGATACACAACCTGATAGGCGCCGGACGCACGGGTGAAGGCTCCATGGATGCCTCCAACATGCTGAAACCCTATCTGGAAACCGGGGTAATACGTTTCATCGGCTCTACCACCTACGACGAGTACAACCGCTACTTCGCACGCAGCAAGGGACTGGTACGCCGCTTCCAGCAGATAGACATACTGGAACCGAACATTGAAGAAGCCATACATATCGTAGAAGGCCTGAAAGAGAAATACGAAACCTACCACGGCGTCACCTACGAGCCCGACGTCATCCCCTATGCCGTAAAGGCAAGCGCCCGCTACATCAGCGACCGTTTCCTGCCCGACAAAGCCATCGACCTGGTGGACGAAGCAGGAGCTTACCGGGAAATACATCCCACAGACTCCGGAGAACAGACCGTGGACAAGGCACTGATAACCGACATACTGGCACGTACCTGCAAAGTCAATGCCCTCGCCATGAAAGAGGACGACACCACCGCCTTGGAAAGCCTGCACGAACGCATCAGCTCCCGCATCTACGGGCAGGAAGAAGCCGTCCGTCAGGTGGTGGAAGCTGTGCAAATGTCCAAAGCCGGACTGCTGGACGAAAACAAACCGCTGGCAAGCCTGCTCTTTGTAGGCCCCACCGGAGTAGGAAAGACCGAAGTTGCCAAAGTGCTCGCCGCCGAGCTGGGCATCGCCCTGCAACGTTTTGACATGAGCGAATATACCGAAAAGCATACCGTAGCCAAACTGATTGGCTCGCCTGCCGGCTACGTGGGTTACGAGGACGGCGGCCTGCTGACCGACGCCATACGCAAGACTCCAAACTGCGTACTATTGCTCGATGAAATAGAAAAAGCGCATCCCGACGTATTCAACATCCTGCTGCAAGTAATGGACTATGCCGTACTGACCGACAACAAAGGACGGAAAGCCGACTGCCGACACGTGGTCCTCATCATGACCTCCAATGCCGGAGCACAATATGCCCGCCAAGCGTCCATCGGCTTCAACAGTCAGGTCACCGCCGGAGAAGCCATGCTGAAACAAGTCAAGAAAACCTTTAAGCCCGAATTCATCAACCGCCTCTCTGCCACGGTGGTCTTTCATGACATGGACCGCCCGATGGCATCACTTATCCTCGACAAGAAACTCGGAGAACTAGGCAGCAAGCTGTCTTCCCGCCAGGTGGAAATGGTATTGAGCCAGGAAGCACACGAATGGCTGCTCCAACGGGGTTTTATTCCCGAATACGGCGCCCGGGAGATGGACCGCGTGATAGCCGCCCACTTGAAACCCTTGCTGATGCGCGAAATTCTGTTCGGTACATTGAAGGCAGGAGGAAAAGTCCGCGTGCAAGTGGAAAACGGAGCATTGAAACTACAACCCGCAACCGAATAACGATATGGTCTTTCAACTGACGGATAAACTTGCTTTCCCCGACCCTCACTACGGCGACCCCGACGGGTTGCTCGCTGTGGGCGGTGACCTATCCATTGACCGCCTCATCCTGGCGTACTCCAACGGCATCTTCCCCTGGTACGCATTTCGGGAAGAACTGATACAATGGTGGTGCCCGATGGACCGTTTCGTCATCTTTCCGGACGAAATCCATATCTCCCACTCCATGCGTACGCTCATCAACAAAGGAAAGTACGAAATCACCTTCAACGAAGCTTTCCAAGACATCATACAAACCTGCGGAGAATTGCGGATGGAACAAGAAGGAGCCTGGCTCGGAACGAAGATGATGGAAGCCTATACGCACCTGCACGAACAAGGATTCGCCGCCAGCGTGGAAGTATGGGAAGAAGAGCAATTGGTAGGTGGGCTGTACGGAGTGACCCTGGGACGTTGTTTCTTTGGAGAGAGCATGTTCTCACTTGTTCCCAGCGCCTCGAAGCTGGCCCTCATCCATCTGGCCCAATTCTTCAGGGAACATGGAGGCGTCATGATAGATTGCCAGTTCGAAACCCCTCACCTCAAAACAATGGGAGGCAGGCACATCAGTTACGACGAATATATGACATACATCGAACAAGACTGCCGCTTCTAAAAGTAAAAAGGAATAACGAGGGGCTCAGAACTATCCGCGCCTAAATATAGCATAATGAAAGTACTCATATACTTTTGACACTCTCCCATTCTATTTGAAGGCCGGAGCAGGAAGATGCATACCTGCCATCGTCAATTGGTTGTCCTTGGCATATTGGAGGAAATACTTGCGTGCTTTCACGGCAGCTTCCTTATCCATATCATAGGAAGCGCAGTATTCCGGATGCTCCAACTGAAGGGCCGCACCATGGATGAGGTCACCAATCACCAGTAACTTGCCACTCTGGAAAACCGTATGACCGGGAGTATGACCGACTGCCTCCATGGCAACCACATTACCCGGCAAGGTATCGCCAAACTCAAACAGATGCAGCCGTTCCTTATAGGCATCCATCGTCTTTACGACCTGCGCCTTCCTTTCGGCAGGCATTGCCATCCAGGCATCATATTCCACTTTTGATGCGTACACTTCGGCATTCGGGAAGACTACACTGTCTCCCTTCATCATTCCACCGATATGGTCGCCATGGAAATGGGTAAGATACAGATATCCAATATCTGCCGGAGAGATACCCAAAGATTGTAATCCGGGCAACAGACGACTGCCGGGAGCTCCCATTCCCGTATCAAAAAGGATACGGATACCATTCGTATCTACCAGGAAGGTGCTCATGGAAGAAGGAATACCGCCTTGAAGCGACAAACTTTCCATCAATTCATCGCTTGCATCCGGGAAAATCGTTCTCGGCATCAAATGCTCACCAGCATTATCCTGAATCCAAGTGACCTGCACTCCCTCCAGTTGCAAGGTCTTTACGCCACTGCATGTTACACCGACACTATCCATACTTACATCTTCATTTGTTTGTTTCTTTGTCCTGCTGCCGCAACCCGCCATCAGCAATGCTGCTGACACAACAACCAGGCACGTCCATGTCTTGTTTTTCATCGGTACAGAGTTTTTTATCCATAAATATTGAAGTTCGCACAAATATAGGCAAATAAAATCATTCGGCACACGGATGTCTGAACCAAAAACGGCTGCCGACTCCCAATTCCGACTCAGCACCGATAGTCCCGCCAAGATGCTCAATGATACTTTTACAGATGGACAAGCCTAAACCCGTGCCCTTCGCAAAGGTATTAAGCTTTACAAAGCGGTCGAACACAGTAGCCACGGCATCCGGAGCAATACCCATACCGGTGTCCGTCACAGAAAACTCTATCTGACCGGTACCTTCCACCGGATGATATTCCAAAAGGATCTGCCCTTCACTGGTGAACTTCAAAGCGTTGTTTATAAAATTGGTGACCACCTGCATCAGACGTTTCTTGTCGGTATAGATACGGTAATCGGGCAAGTCGGGAGCCAACAGAACCGGTACAGCCTTGTCTTCCTTTATATCATAGTTGCGCATCACGTCCTTACAGAAGTCACTGACATCCACATACCCCATATTATAATCAAGTGTTCCCGCTTCTATCTTTGCCAAATCCAGAATGTCGGATATCAGTTGCAAGAGCAGTTCCGTATTCTCCTGCATGATGGCAAGGTATTCCTGGCGTTCTTCCCTATCGTCCAGTTCGGCAATGATGCTTGCAAAACCGACAATGGAATTGAGCGGAGTACGGATTTCATGACTCATATTGGCCAGGAAAGCAGACTTCAAGCGGTCCAGATGTTCTGCCTTATCCTTGGCGACCCGCAATTCCTCCTCTATCTTTTTCTGATGGTCGATATCCACACTGGTAATGACATGCGCCATCTGCCCGTCCACCCAAGCAAAGGCTGCACTGAACACGCGAAACCAACACTTGTCAAATGGCCGTTGATAATCCCACGAATAGACTTTGGTGGGGTGTCCGTTTTCATCTATCAAATGCCTCTTTGGGCAGAACTCACACTCCCCCGTCTTGTCCGAGTAGAGGGCCTCCCAGCATTTTTTCCCCCAGAAATGCTCGATACCGCCATATGGTTCCACCATAGACCTATTGGCATACAACATATCGTGGGAATCGAAAGAGTTGACGTAAATATCAACGCCCATATTATTCATGATACTGCCTAATGTATTGCTGGCCCTCACTTCCCTTTCCTTATATTCCCTGACCGCAATTTCCTTAGAGAACGAGCCCAGCAAGAGATGAATGATTTGCAACTCCTCTTCCGTGAGATAGGTCTCTTCCTCCCTGCCTGCAAAACCTATGAATCCGATGATTTTACCCTCAGTATCTTCAAAATGCCTGATTAACAAAGAATCCTCACCGTAGAAATCAAGAATGTCAATATCGTCCCATGAAGCATCCGCATTTCTGTTTCCATAGAAAGGTTTATCCCGAGCTTTCATAGCATCGACATGCTCCTTTTTTCAACTCTCCCATATCGAAACGGGGTTTCATAGTCCCACCTTCATTTCCAATCGTTTCTTTCAATAAGAAATAACGGAATCCGTCAGTCTGATAGATAAACCCTTTCGTAAAGTCATAGTAGTTGCAGAAATCGGTCAACGATTCAATAACTTTCCTTTCATTGGGTTCATTGCTATTCAACCGTTCTAAAAAATGAAGCAAGAATATGTTTAATTTCTCTTTGTTTTTGCCCATATAATCTTTTGAAAAACTTTAAGGCGCTAATATACAACTTTTTAAAGAGAAATAAGTTTCTTTTATATATCCAGGAAGTTTAAAAAACAACCATTCCCCAATAAAACAAAAAAGGCAATAACTTAATTTATTTTACAAGTATCACTAAGGCAAAAGCTCTTCATCCGTATTCATACGACAGCATAACATCTAAAGTATACAAAAAGAAGTCTATGGAAGAAGAAAATATCCGAGACAGATTAATAGTCATTTTTTAAGGATAACAGAGTTGCCAATTTATCAAAAACAAAGTTAATTCACACATATATACATATTTGTATAAACGGAGAATAAGTAAAACTTTCCCAAAGATGTTTTTTTCTTCATAAGCGCTACAACCTATATACAACGAAATAAAGATTTGCAGTACAAACGGTCTGTTATGAGAGAAATATAGTATCTTTGCAACATGATGTTGCACCGTTTTACTACTTCCATAACCGACATTCCGCTTCCGGAAAGGTTCACCTATCCTTTCTGCTATACTCCGCACCCATTATGTATATTGGCAGCCAAAGAAGTACAAAGCTATCTTACCCGACAAACTGCATGGAAGGACGAACTGCGCCAAGGCAAAATGTTCGGGGTACTGATTGTACAAACCGAGCATGGAGAAACCGGATATTTAGCTGCATTCTCAGGCATATTGGCCGGAAAGAACCTACATCCCTTTTTTGTTCCTCCCGTATATGACTTGCTACAGCCACAAGGCTTTTTCAAGATAGAAGAAGAGAACATCTCTTCCATCAACCGCAACATCCGGCAACTGGAAAATGACAAAGCATATGCCGCCTTATCAGCAGAGCTTGCCCGGACCATTCAGTCAGCAGAAAACATACTGGCAACAGCCAAAGCACAGTTGAAAGAAGCCAAAACAGCCAGAGAACAGCGCAGAAAAGAAAAAGAACTCAATGCGCAGGAAGAAGCCGAACTGATACGGGAAAGCCAGTTCCAAAAGGCAGAATATAAACGCCTGGAACGTTCATGGAAAGCAAGGATTACCACACTGCAAACGCAGACAGAAGACTGGGAAAGACGGATTTCAGCATTGAAGTCTGAACGTAAAACCCGCTCTGCAGCATTGCAGCAAAAGCTATTCGAACAGTTCGGGATGCTGAATTACCGGGGAGAAGTCAAGAATCTCTGTGAGATATTCGGGCAGACCGTGCACAAGACACCTCCTGCCGGCGCAGGTGAATGTGCGGCCCCCAAACTGCTGCAACAAGCTTATCTGCACGGATGGAAACCTATTGCCATGGCCGAGTTCTGGTGGGGTGATTCCCCCAAGACAGAGATACGCCATCACGGCCACTATTATCCGGCTTGCAAAGGAAAGTGCGAACCTATACTGCAACACATGCTGCAAGGTCTACAAGTAGAGGAAAACCCCATGTTGAAAAGAATGCAGGTACCCTCCCAAAATTTGGAGATTGTTTATGAGGACCCATGGCTTTCGGTCATCAACAAACCGGCAGGAATGCTGTCTGTTCCCGGCAAGGAAGATGCAGTCTCCGTCTATAGCCTGATGCGTGAGCAATATCCCGAAGCTGACGGTCCCCTGACGGTGCATCGTCTCGACATGGCCACTTCCGGTTTAATGCTCATTGCCAAGACCAAGCGTGTACACCAGAACCTGCAGGCCCAGTTCAAGAACCGCCTGGTCAGGAAACGTTATGTCGCATTGCTCGAGGGTATTGTCCCAAAGGACAAAGGTACGGTCGACCTCCCGCTTTGCCTGAATCCACTTGACCGCCCACGGCAAATGGTACACACCGAACACGGAAAGCCCGCCATCACCGATTATCAAGTTCTGGAACGTCTGGACGGGAAACGGACCCGTATCGCTTTCTATCCGCGCACGGGAAGAACCCATCAGCTACGTATACATGCAGCACACCCGCTTGGCTTGCACTGCCCCATCATCGGTGATGAACTTTACGGGGAGAAAGCAGACCGGCTTTATCTGCATGCCGAATACTTAGAATTTACCCACCCTATAACGGGAGAAACCGTAAGGATTACCAAAGAAGCTGAATTCTGACTGCCTACTGATTAATAACCAGCAAAGTAATGCAATAAATGATGATACTCCGACCTACCCCACAAGATTATGACGAACTGTTGACCGTCTGGGAAGCCTCTGTCCGCAGCACACACCACTTCCTGGCAGAAAAGGATATACAGTTTTACAAACCACTGATAAGAGAGCAGTACTTTCTTGCCGTAGAGCTTTACATCATCCGCAACGAAAAAGAAGAAATTGCCGCCTTTATGGGACTGAGCGATGAACTCATCGAGATGTTGTTTGTCCGTCCCGACCAACAAGGTAAGGGATACGGAAAACGGCTCATGGAGTACGCCGTCCACCAAAAACACATCCACAAAGTGGATGTAAACGAGCAGAACGGACAAGCTTGCCGATTTTACCAACATATGGGATTCCAAGTGGCCGGCCGGGACGAAACCGACCCGATGGGAAAGCCTTTCCCTATTCTGCACCTGCAATTACCAACCCCACCACAGATTACTCAGATTGAACACAGATTATAATTTAGCAAACTTATGAAGATACATCACATCGCCATCTGGACCTTCCAACTGGAAGAGATGAAAGAGTTCTACACACGTTACTTCAACGGGAGCAGCAATGAAAAGTACATCAACCCCAAAAAAGGATTCGAATCTTATTTCCTTCACTTCGATGAAGGAACGGATTTGGAACTGATGAGCCGTACGGACATACAGAATACCCCTATTGAGGAAAACAGACTGGGACTGACCCACTTTGCCTTTGCCTTCGACAGCCAGGAAGCTGTCCTCCGACAGACAGAACGGCTACGTACAGCGGGATATACCATCGCAGGAGAGCCCCGTACCTCCGGCGACGGATATTTTGAAAGTGTCGTCCTCGACCCGGACGGTAACCGTATAGAATGTGTATTCAGGGCATAGTCTCTCAATCAGAGGAGACAAAGCTTCTCAACAGTTTTATCTCCTCTGCCCAAAGCGATTCATCGGGCGTCTCCAAAATAATAGGTATACCGTCAAAACGCACATCTTGCATAAAGCGCCGGAAGAAATCCATACCTATCAGCCCCTTGCCGATGCTGTCGTGACGGTCTACTCTGGAGCCGAGTGCTTTCTTGGAGTCATTCAGGTGTATACCACGCAGATAGCCGAAACCTACCGCTGTGTCAAACTCCTCAAACACCTTGTCATACTCATTCACTATATCATAGCCTGCTGTATACGTGTGGCAGGTATCAAGGCAAACTCCAACGCGAGACTTGTCATCCACCCGGTCAATGATATGTCCCAGCTGCCAGAACTCATTTCCCACATTGCTACCCTGCCCGGCTGTGTTCTCTATGACAGCCACCACATCGTGCGTCTTGCCCAATATAAGATTAATGGATTCAGCGACCTTGTCCAGACACTCTTCCACGGAAATCTTATTCAGATGGCTGCCCGGATGAAAATTCAGTAACTTCAGCCCTAATTGTTCGCAGCGCTGCATCTCATCCAGAAAAGCGGCACGGCTTTTCTGTAACCCTTCTTCTTCGGGATGCCCTAAATTTATCAGATAACTGTCGTGAGGCAGGATATAGCGGGAATCGAAGCCAAGCTTCCCACAATTTTCCTTAAACACCCTGATACTCTCCTCCGTCAGCGGCCTTGCCACCCACTGACGCTGGTTCTTGGTAAACAAGGCAAAAGCATTTGCCCCTATCTCACTGGCATTGACGGGAGCCGCTTCCACTCCCCCACTGGCCGATACATGTGCACCTATAAATTTCATAATCTTATTGTATTTGCTCTTTCATGAATTCCCACTGGCATTTTTTCATGTCCACACACCCATTCTTTCTGAACGTCACGCCCTCTGCCTCCAGCAAAGCCCGCTGTTCCGCCCAGCACGGTGCCAGCCTGCCCTGGCTGTTCACTACCCGATGGCAGGGCAAACACATGCCGTCGGGCACATCGTGCATAGCATGTCCCACCATGCGCGAACATTGAGGTCTTCCGACAAGATAGGCTATCTGTCCGTACGTCACCACCCGCCCCGGAGGGATTGCGGCCACTACATTATAAACCTCCTGCTGAAAAGTGTCTTTGTCCATAAAAGTCTGGTTTGGGAAGGCAAAGATATGATAAATTCAGCAGGTATGCGAACAGACGTTACAAGAAAGTGGCTGCGCCGAGCGGATTGTATGTATAGGTGACATTACGGGCACGGATGATTTCGCCCGTCGGGGTAAACAATATCTGATATTTCGTCTGGAGATTTGCCATCCCTACCTCTACCGCCACGATGGACTGCCATTTGGGAAACTGTACCCAAGTGACATTCTGCACCATCCCTCCGGAATATTCACTGGCGGCAAAAGCATTGTAAACGGCAGGGGGCACTTCGTCCATTGTCTCCCAGTCCGTCTGTTGCATTACCCATTGCGCCTGCCCGTCAAACCAGACTTTCGTATCAAAACCGTTCATCAGGAAATCTGCCACATAATAAGATTCATCATGTGACCAGGCAACATCATCTACCGTAGGATACATTTTCTTCAGTGCAGCCTGTACATCAGCAGGTGCCCAATCGGCAGAAGCCGAGACTGATACCATCAGCATCAAAACCAGAAAAGAGAATTTCAACTTACTCATAACTTCATCAGATTATCATGTTATGAGAAGAACGGCGTATGGCAGATTTTGTTCACCGGCAACTCTCAACCATTCAACAGTTAAAAAGAGATATCCATTGTAATTCAATAGAAAATGACTAACTTCACACCAGAAATTCAGAAATATGATAAGAATACATCCCATATCCGGCAACAAAAAGCAATATCTTGACCTGCTGCTGCTTGCCGACGAACAAGAGTCCATGATTGACCGTTATCTGGAACGGGGAGAGATGTTCATCCTATCCGATAATGATACAGTCAAAGCGTCTTGTGTAATCACCTGCGAGGATAAAGGAATCTACGAAATAAAGAGCATAGCTGTCTATCCGGAATACCAGCGCCAGGGATATGGAAGACAACTGATAGCATTCGTTCTTGAACATTATAAAGACCGGTGCCATACTATGCTTGTCGGCACTGGAGACAGTCCGCTAACCATCCCCTTCTATGAAAGCTGCGGATTTGCATACTCACACCGGGTACCCGATTTCTTTATCGATAATTACGACCACCCCATATTTGAAGGAGGCAAGCAACTGAAAGACATGATTTATCTGAAAAGGACGCTTCAACCAAAATAATATTCTATATTTGCATATCACTTAACTCCACACATTATGGAAGCTAAACTTTGCCAAAGCTGCGGAATGCCCTTGTCATCTGCAGAAGTACTCGGAACCAATGCCGACGGTAGCCTCAACGAGGAATATTGCACCTATTGCTACCAGCACGGCAATTTTGCACAAGACTGCACTATGGACGAAATGATAGAACATTGTGCACAGTTCACCGACGAATTCAACAAGGATTCCGGAATGAATTTCACTAAAGAGGAAGCCATTGCCGGTATGAAAGAATTCTTCCCGACCTTGAAACGCTGGCAGTCCAAACAATAAACATGCCATCCCGTATCGAGCAGGAAAAACAGACAGTAGAACGGATGGTCCGCCTCTACTGCCGGAAAAAGGAAGGTAACAAGCAATTGTGTCCCCGATGCGAGGAATTGCTGGGATATGCCCGCATTCGTCTTTCACGCTGTCCTTTCGGTGAGAATAAATCCACCTGCAGGCAATGCAGCATTCACTGCTACAAGCCCGAAATGAAAGAACGGATGCGTGAAGTCATGCGGTATGCCGGACCACGGATGCTGTTGTACCATCCCGTGGCGGCACTCCGCCATTTGTGGCAGGAGTATGTCCATCAGTATTTCACCAAACGTTTCGGAGTCCCGCGCCAGGAACAGCACAAACAATAAACCGTATCCTGGTCGTATCCCTCCAACGAGGAGGTGCCGTCCTTAGGTACAATCTCACCTTTGTCAGAGATGTAGACCGGCAGGCGCTCACCTTGTCCGTTCATCACAAAAAATGCCCCCACCTTGCATTGGGGGCATACCATCTTACGCATAATCAATTGAAATAATACAAAAATATAGCCACCCCTTCCAGTGCCTTCTTCTTTTCACCTTGTATTTCGATGGCAAACTTTATTTCCGCCTTTGCCACACCGCGCAGATTCGACAGAGATTGCAAATGGGCAACCAGTCGGATGCTCTGTCCGGACAATACCGCCTGACCGAACTTCATCTTGTCCATACCATAATTAATCATCATCTTCAGGTTGTTCACTTCAATAATCTGGTTCCACAGATATGGCAACATGGACAAGGTGAGATACCCATGTGCAATAGTGCTCTTAAAAGGACTTTCCACTTTGGCGCGTTCCGTATCGACGTGTATCCACTGATGGTCCAATGTCGCATCAGCAAACAGATTGATACGCTCCTGAGGGAGCTCTACATATTCCGAAACACCGATTTGCTGGCCTACCAGCTTTTCAAAATCCTCGTACGAGTTGATAATCACTTTTTCCATTACTCTCTATTTTATTGATAAATTATAAATTCACGCGCTTTATCCACATATCCGCCATTCGTTTATGCCCTGCAGGAGTAGGATGGATACCGTCCCAAATCCAATAGGTGTCCTGAGAAGCCGGAGCAGTGCCGAGAATTTCATCGAACATCGCATTATAAGGAAGAAATACCGTCTGATAGTCCTTCGCTATCCTCTCTACGATGGCGGCACAGCGACGCACCAGACTATCACGTTCTGCAAAGTCCTCACTCTTACGCATATTGCCGACATTGACAACAAAAGGAGTGCCCAGCACTATCTTCAATTCCGGATTGGCCTGCAAAGAACGGTCAAGCAAGGAACGGTAACATTTCTCCCATCCTTCAAAATCAAAAGGCTCTTTTTTGTCACCCTGCAGATAGTAATGTACATCGTTTGTCCCCACCAAGACGGAAAGCACATCCGGTTTCATTCCAATGACATCCTCTTCCCAGCGTTTCTCCAAATCCCGGAGAGTGTTTCCACTGATGCCACGGTTAAAAAAAGCATATTCCTTTTCCGGGAAATCTCCTTGATAATGACTTGCACACAAATACATATAGCCGCTACCGTAAATATGGTTCATATCCCAAAGGCTTCGTTCCGCAGTCGGTTTGGGCATCCCGCAGGCATTTCCCCAGTTACCGTCCGTGATAGAATCTCCGATAAACAAGACACGCGGGCCGCTTGCATGGAGTAAGAGTGATATGCAGAAAAAAACTATTACAAAGAGTCCAATACGCTTCATGGCATTTTCTTGTTAGAATGTAAAAATTGCAACAAATATACGTCTTATTCCGGCAAGTACAAAAACTCGGGTACCTTTTTCCCATTTCCCAAAAACACATATAACCCTTATTTTTATTTCCGTTCATCACAGATTAATTTGGAAATAATGTATCTTTGTCAATATCTTAATTGTTGTGACAGAACAAAAACATCACTATCAAAGATTCCGGTATGAATTCTAAATTTGATTATGACTTACTGTCAGCAATGATGACCAATGCCAATATGGGATGGTGGGAAGCTGATTTAAAGACCGAAAGCTACATTTGCTCCGAATATATCTCCCGGTTGCTGGGACTGGATGAGGATGGAACCATCAGCTTTAAAGATTTCAACAAACGTATCCTGAAAGAGGAACAACGGCATACTACCACACATTCCTTCGACAATATCCGGCAGACACAAGAGACTGTATATCTGCTCAACACAGTAGAGGGTCCAACGTGGATAAGAAGCAAGATATGCCTGCAGAGAACCGATGAAAACGGTAATGTCAAAGTCTACGGCATTGCCGAAACACAAGACGGTCCCGACATGTCATCGGCATCCCAAGCCTTACAAGAGCGTAACCGTCTCCTCCATAATATTTATAAATATCTTCCGGTAGGAATTGAGCTCTATAACCGAGAGGGAATATTGATAGATATGAATGACAAAGAGCAGGAAATGTTCCATCTCAAACAGAAAGAAGATCTACTTGGAATTAATATTTTCGAGAATCCGATTTTCCCGGAAGAGATGAAAAGCAAGTTAAGAAAACATGAAAATGCAGACTTCACTTTCCGGTATGACTTCTCTAAAATAGGCAATTACTACAAGACACAGAAGAAGACGGGCACCATAGACCTTGTAACCAAAGTCACAAGCCTTTACGACGATAATCACAACCTAACCAACTATCTGCTAATCAACGCAGACAAAACGGAAACGACCGTCGCTTACAACAAAATACAAGAGTTCGAGAGCCACTTTGAGCTTATAGGTGACTATGCCAAAGTGGGATATGCCAATTATGACCTTCTTAATGAGCAAGGCTATGCCCAACGCAGCTGGTACAAGAACTTGGGTGAGAAAACAGAAACACCGTTGTCCGAAATCATCGGAACCTACAATCATCTTCACCCTGACGACCGTACTATCATGCTTGACTTCCTACAGAACGTAAAGAGAGGACTGGCACACAAGCTCAGCCGGGAAGTACGTGTTCTTAAAGAAGACGGTTCTTTCATGTGGACCCACGTCAACATCATTGTAGAACGCTACATGCCTGAACAGAACATCATAGAGATTATCTGCATCAATTACGACATCACCCAATTAAAGCAGACGGAGGCAATGCTGATACAAGCCAAGGAAAAGGCCGAAGAGGCAGACCGGCTGAAATCCGCTTTCCTTGCCAATATGAGCCATGAAATCCGCACGCCGCTAAATGCGATTATCGGTTTCTCCAGCCTGCTGCACTATGTGGAAAACGAGCAGGAAAGGGAACAGTACATCTCTTTGATAAACCACAACAACCAACTGTTGCTCAAACTAATCAACGACGTTCTGGACCTTTCCAAAATAGAGGCCGGACACATAGAGCTCCATTCCGAATGGTTCAATCCGGCAGAACTCATCAAGGAAAGTATTACCGAGTACGAACGGAACGTTCCGGCAGGAGTGAAACTCTTTGCCAGGTATCCGGTAACCCCCGGCCAGATAGAGCACGACCCGATGCGCATCAAACAGATACTGAACAACTTCATATCGAATGCACTGAAAAACACCGTGCAGGGACATATCGAAGTGTACTACGAAACGGACACAGACGGAATAAGAATCAGTGTTTCCGATACTGGATGCGGTATTCCCCCCGACAAACCGGGAATGATATTCAAACGGTTCGAAAAGGTGGACTCTTTTGCCCAAGGTGCCGGATTAGGACTCTCCATCTGCAAATCCATCGTTGAGAAAATGAATGGAGTGATTACCGTAGATTCGACAATGGGAGTGGGAAGCACATTCACCGTGGAACTGCCCTGCCGGACAAGACCATCCTGACAACAAACGAAAAACAATGATTTATGACCGCACAGAAAGAATTTACCCTAACCCCTCGCCGGCGTGGCTTTCACCTGGTGACAGAGGAGATTATACGCAACCTTCCACCGCTTCCGTCTGCCGGAATCCTGCATCTGTTCATCAAGCATACAAGCGCAGGCCTCACCATCAACGAGAATGCAGACCCTGACGTACAGACAGATATGGAAGCCATCTTCAACCGCCTCGTAAAAGAACGGGAACCTTATTACCAACATACATGCGAAGGCGATGACGATATGCCCGCCCATGCCAAGGCAACCCTCAGCGGAACCAGCCTCACCATCCCCATCACCAATGGGCGTCTGAACATAGGTATCTGGCAAGGCATCTATCTCTGCGAGTTCCGCAACCGGGGCGGAGGAAGAAGAATTGTAGCAACCGTCATCGGATAATCCCCTATCATCATGCAGAAAGCCATCATCATCGGTGCCACTTCAGGCATCGGACAAGAAGTAGCCAGGATACTTGTACAACAAGGCTGGCATATAGGTATTGCCGGCAGAAGAGAGGAAGCATTGCATGCCCTGCAAGCCACCGCACCCGACCGGATAGTCACGGAACAGCTGGACGTTACGGAAGAGACAGCGACTCTACACCTCCATAACCTGATAAAAAAGCTGGGAGGCATAGACCTGTTTTTCCTCAGTTCCGGCGTGGGACATCAAAACCGGGACTTACAACCGGACATCGAACTGAACACGGCACGTACCAATGTAGAGGGATTTACCCGCATGGTGACTGCCGCCTTCAACTATTTCAAGGAAAAAGGCTCCGGACATATTGCTGTCATCAGTTCCATTGCAGGCACTAAAGGACTGGGCGTTGCACCGGCCTACTCTGCCACCAAACGCTTCCAGAATACCTATATCGAAGCGCTGGCACAACTTGCCCGGATGCAGCATCTTGATATACACTTCACCGACATCCGTCCGGGATTTGTTGCCACCGATTTATTGAAAAGCGGGAAATACCCGATGCTGATGAAAGCAGACCGTGTAGCACAGCACATAATCAAGGCTTTAAGAGAAAAGAGACGGGTAGTTGTCATTGACGGACGCTACCGGGTACTGGTATTTTTTTGGCGTATGATTCCACGATGGCTATGGGAAAGGTTGCCTATAACGAATTGATTTCGTATCTTCACGTCTCCAAACAGAAATATACATACAGACATGAAGAAAAATTCAAAATATATCGTGCTTACCGCTGCCATTGCACTGTGCGCAGGTTCCAGCCTCCCCTTCCTCGCAGGCAGCAGTACGCTGAATCCCGAACGCGATTCCGTGAAATCCGAAGTTCCCTACTGCGTGACCTCCCCCAGCGTACCGGACAAGATCACTTTTGCCGGACAAGCTATTGACCTGCTTCGCTACGACCACCGCGAACGTATGGACCGCGAACTGATGTCCTTCACCTACATGCACTCCACCACCATGCTCATGGTGAAGCGTGCCAACCGCTACTTCCCCGTCATAGAGCCTATACTAAAAGCCAACGGCCTTCCCGATGACTTCAAGTACCTCGCTGTGATAGAAAGCAACCTGAACCCGCTTGCCAAATCGCCTGCGGGTGCCGCCGGCCTATGGCAGTTCATGCCTGCCACCGGACGCGAATTCGGACTGGAGGTGAACAGCAACATCGACGAACGATACCATATCGAGAAAGAGACCAAAGCAGCCTGCAAGTACCTGAAAGATGCTTATCAGAAATACGGGAACTGGCTGTGCGTAGCCGCCGCCTACAATGCCGGGCAAGGACGCATCTCCACACAGCTGCAGAAGCAAATGGTGGACCAGGCTGTCGACTTATGGCTGGTAGAAGAGACTTCGCGCTACATGTTCCGCCTGCTGGCAGCCAAAGCAGTCATCAGCAATCCACAGCAGTACGGCTTTCTGTTGAAACGGGAACATCTTTATCCGCCCATCCCCTACACGGAAGTGACCGTCACAACGGGCATCGGCAACCTGGCACAGTTTGCCAAAGATAAAGGCATCACCTATGCCCAACTGAAAGATGCCAATCCGTGGCTGCGGGATACCTCGCTGATGAATAAAAGCGGACGTACATACATACTAAAAATACCGACACAAGCCGGAATGCATTACAACCCCAAGAAAACAGTGCCCCACAATAAGAATTGGGTCATCAATTAATAAAAAAGAAAGAGAGGATACGATGATGATGTTAAACTTTGATTTTGTGCTCAGGTTGCTGGTAGCCGGAATATTGGGTGCCATTATCGGACTGGACCGGGAATACCGTGCCAAAGAAGCAGGCTACCGCACCCATTTCCTGGTATCATTGGGAAGCGCGCTCATCATGATTGTATCCCAATATGGTTTTCAGGAAATCATCAAGGAAAGCAGTGTGACGCTGGACCCCAGCCGTGTTGCCGCACAAGTAGTCAGCGGTATCGGATTCATCGGTGCGGGTACCATCATTTTCCAGAAACAGATAGTCAGGGGACTGACAACAGCCGCAGGAATATGGGCTACTGCAGGCATCGGATTGGCAGTAGGTGCAGGAATGTACACCATCAGCATTGCCGCCACCCTGCTGACTCTGGCAGGGCTCGAACTGTTGAGCCTTATTTTCAAAAGCATTGGCATGAAAAGTTCCGTGATAACCTTTTCCACTTCCAGCAAAGAGATACTGCCGCAAGTGTCCCGGCGATTCAACTCCAAAGACTATCTGGTGGTGTCCTACAACCTGGACCGGCAAGTGCAGGGAGAGTACACCAACTATCAAGTGACCATGGTCATCAAATCCAAGAAAAGCTATGATGAGGGATATTTGCTGCAACTGATGCAGGAATTTCCCGAAGTGACAGTGGAGAAAATCGAATAAAGGGAATCACTGCTGTTTTTCCGTCAGATATTTCCAATAGCGCACGGGCATGTCCTGCTTGTGCTTCCGGGGATTGAGGCGTTCCTTGATGCAGATTGCCTTGAAATAGGTTTTCCAGAGAGACTGGAAAAGCTGTTCGTCTCCGTCCATCAGACTTTCGTCGAGCATGCCGGTGACAAGATGTCCTTCGCGACTGTCCTCACCAAAAGTCACCTGGCGCACCTCCTTCAAGTCGTAATAGTACCCATAGGCTCGCCTGATGTCATAAATCAACCAACGCTGGTCGGCAAAACGGTCCTTGAAATGCCCCGTCACCAAAGGAAGGGCATTCTTTTCGGGCTCGATGGCAGCAAAGAAAGTACCGTCCGCAGCCTTCTGGAAGCGGACAAACTGAAGCAGGCGTATACGCTCCCAATCCACCCGCTTCCACATACGGGAGAACTCTAGCACATCAGGGTCGGCAAAGTTCGTTTCAATGGAGCGAGGAGCATCTATCGCCTTGCGGATATAGCGGAACAGCAGCATGGGAGTTTCCGGTTCCTCTGCCAGCCAGCATTGGGCGAGGCAGGCAAGTGCCGCAGACGACAGCTTCTTCTGCAATCCGCGCCAGACGCGACCGGACTTCTCCTCATCGGTTATCACTGTAAATATTTCATCGTAGAACAATGGTAGAGGCTCTCCCTCCAACAACAGTGCATCGGGGAAAATGCGGCGGGAATAGGCTTCAAAAACAGAAGTCAGCAATCCCTCAAAAGTCTTATCGTATAAAAAGATATTCATTCGCCAAAATCAAGCATCAACTGCCTCTCATCCACTTTTTTCTTGTTCGGTTTGGGCAACAGCAGACTGCGTACCCCTTGCGGAGTCAGCTCATTGACCGTGCGCATCGGCAACTCGCAGCAGGTAATGAAATACTGCGCCTTCTTCATCACCACCCCTATCTTCTTCAACTGGTAGAAACCTATCTTGGAGAAACGTCGGGAAGCCACTATCAGCCGTGCCGACTTCACGCCGATGCCCGGCACGCGGAGCAACATCTCATAATCCACCTTGTTCACATCGATTGGAAACTGCTCGGGATGGCGCAAAGCCCAGGACAGCTTGGGGTCAACCTCCAAATCAAGGTCTGGGTAGGCATCATCCACTATTTCCTCCACCTTGAACTGATAGAAGCGCATCAGCCAGTCGGCTTGGTAAAGGCGGTTTTCGCGCACCAAAGGGGGCTGTTTCAATGCCGGCAGGCGCTTATCGTAGGTATTGACGGAAATATAGCCCGAATAGTAGACACGCCGCATCGTAGGTCCCTTATAGAGGGCCGACGAAAGATACAGAATATCCTTGTCCGTCTCGGCGGTAGCGCCTACTATCATCTGTGTGCTTTGTCCTGCAGGAGCGAAACGAGGAGCGTGGCGGTGTTTCTTGCGTTCTTCCGAACTTTCAAGGACTCCCTGCTGGATGTAGCGCATAGGCGCATATACACTCTTATGGTCTTTCTCCGGGGCAAGCAGTTTCAGGTTCTCCTCCTTCGGTATCTCGACATTGACGCTGAGACGGTCGGCATAAAGTCCTGCCTCATTCACCAGTTCGCGGCTGGCACCGGGAATGCTCTTCAGATGGATATATCCGTTGAAACGATGGATAGTGCGGAGGTCCTTGGCAACGCGCACCAGGCGTTCCATCGTGTAATCGGGATTACGCACCACCCCACTGCTCAGGAAAAGCCCTTCGATATAGTTGCGGCGATAGAACTCCATGGTGAGGTCTACAAGCTCGGCCACCGACAGCGTGGCACGCGGCAGGTCGTTGCTGCGGCGGTTGATGCAGTAGGCGCAGTCGTAGATGCAATAATTGGTAAGCATCACTTTGAGCAGGGAGATACAACGGCCGTCCTCGGCAAAACTATGGCAGATGCCCCAGCCACCCACAGTGTTCCCCAGCATGCCTGCCTTGCCGGAGCGCACCGTACCACTGGAGGAGCAAGAGACGTCATACTTTGCCGACTCTGCCAGTATCTTCAGTTTATTGAGAACGTTTTCATCCATAATACCTGCGTCAAAAGTAGCAATAATACTTTTCAAAAACAAAAAAGACCGCCAGTAGTGGCAGTCTTTCGCAGCATCAAATATGCTTTTTTTCTTACTTCTTAGAAGCTTCTAAAGATGCTTTGCGGAATTCCTTCATAGCTTTTTCGATTTCCAAAGAAGCCTTACGAGCGCGAGTTCCTGCTGCCTTGTTACCGTTTTCCAACTGAGCGTTTGCATCTTTTGAGAAGTCTGCATACAATGCAGCTACTTTTTCAACTAATTCTTTCATAATCCTTTTTAAATTACTTCGTTAATAATGTCTGGCAAAAATACATTCTTTCTTGAAATAAATGCAGAAAAACGATATTTTTTTTGAAATATTCGGTAAAATCGCCGCAAAAAGGGGCTCTTACGCATTTTTTATCTACTTTTGCAAGCATGAAAACGCTTACTGACACCGAATATATACACGCTCTCATAGCCGAAGGAGAGCACCAACAGCAGGATTTCAAGTTCGAAATATCCGACGCCCGCAAGATAGCCAAAACCCTTTCAGCCTTTGCCAATACAGACGGTGGAAAACTGCTTATCGGAGTGAAAGATAACGGGAAAATTGCCGGTGTCCGTTCGGACGAAGAACAATATATGATAGAAGCGGCTGCCGGACTTTATTGCAGCCCCGAAGTGAACTATACCATGCAGACCTATCAGGTGGAAGGCCGTAGTGTGCTGGTGGTACAAATCGAGGAAAGTGACCGGAAGCCGGTATATGCCAAGGACGAAACGGGAAAATATCTTGCCTATCTCCGTATCAAGGATGAAAACATCCTTGCCACTCCCGTCCATCTACGTGTCTGGCAACAAAGCGAAAGTCCGAAAGGAGAACTGATAGAATATACCGAACGGGAACAGCTGCTGCTCAATCTGCTGGAAGAGAACGACCGCCTGTCATTGAACCGTTACTGCCGCCTGGCGCATCTTTCCCGACGCGCCGCCGAACATCTGCTGGCAAAGTTTGTTCGTTATGACATAGTGGAACCGGTGTTTGAAGGACACAAATTTCACTTCAAGCTGAAATAGGCAAGGAGATTCCGTCAGGTTTGTCCAGATTTGTCCATGGTACAAATCGCAGCACACGAGTTTATACCACGTTGATTATCACCGACTTGCAAGAAATCTATCTCAGTTAACGACAGAGGTAGCCTAAAGTAACGACAGAGACCACCTTAGATAACGACAGAGGGTAGCACTTGTTTTGTGTGAGTTTTTTACTACAAATAGATAACTGTACATATACATTATGGGAATAATAAATCTGATAAACGACCTGCTCTGGACCTACATCCTCGTTGCCCTGCTGTTGGGATGCGCCGTATGGTTTACGCTGAGAACCCGCTTTGTACAGTTCCGGATGATAAAGGAAATGGTACGTCTGCTGGGCGACTCGGGCGGGAAAGGCGATGCCAAGGAAAAGCATATCTCATCGTTCCAGGCATTTGCCATCTCCATTGCCAGCCGTGTAGGTACGGGCAATCTTGCAGGGGTTGCCACCGCCATTGCAGTAGGCGGTCCGGGCGCTGTATTCTGGATGTGGGTGATTGCCCTCCTGGGTGCTTCCAGCTCGTTTGTAGAATCTACACTGGCCCAATTGTATAAGATAAAGGGCAAAGACTCCTTTATCGGCGGCCCGGCCTACTATATGCGTAAGGGACTGAAACAGCCGTGGATGGGGGCACTGTTTGCCGTACTTATCACCATTACCTTCGGATTTGCATTCAACTCGGTACAGAGCAATACACTGTGTGCCGCTTTCGAAGGCGCTTTCGGGTTCGACCATGCCGTTGTGGGAGGGATCATCACCGCACTCACGCTGACAATCATCTTTGGAGGCGTACAGCGCATAGCCAAAGTCAGCAGCATCATCGTCCCCATCATGGCGTTGGGATACATTGCACTGGCACTTATCATCGTTCTGTTGAACATCAAAGAGCTGCCGGGAGTCCTGGCACTCATTGTCGGCCACGCCTTCGGATGGGAGCAGGCTTTGGGAGGGGGTGTCGGCATGGCGCTGATGCAGGGCATCAAACGCGGGCTGTTCAGCAACGAGGCCGGTATGGGGTCCGCCCCCAATGTGGCGGCAACCGCACACGTCAGCCACCCCGTGAAGCAAGGCTTGATTCAGACGCTGGGAGTATTTACCGATACGCTGATTATATGTACCTGCACCGCTTTCATCATTCTGTTCAGCGGTGCTCCACTGGATGGTTCCACAAACGGCGTACAGCTTACCCAGCATGCGCTGACCAACGAGATAGGACCTTTGGGAGCCATCTTCGTTGCGGTAGCCTTGTTCTTCTTCGCATTCAGCAGCATTCTGGGAAATTATTATTACGGAGAAGCCAATGTGCGCTACCTTACCCACCGTAAATGGGTGCTCAACATCTACCGTATACTGGTGGGCGGCATGGTCATGTTCGGTGCTGTTGCCACCCTCGACCTGGCATGGAGCCTTGCCGACGTCACTATGGGACTCATGGCGCTCTGCAATCTTATCGCCATCAGCCTGCTCGGAAAATACGCTTTCAGGCTGCTTGAAGACTACCGCGCACAGAAAAGCGCCGGTATCAAAGACCCCGTTTTCACCAAGAACCGCCTGAAAGAGGTAGAAAAAGACATAGAGTGCTGGTGATAACCAACTTATTTCGTACTTTTGCAGCCGGAACCGCTGGATGACCTGCGGTCTTGTAATTTGTAATCAGTAATTCGTAATTTGATATGAGTTTATTTGCCAAACTATTCAACAAGAATACCGGAGAAGTATCTTCGAAGAATGTGGAAGACTTCGTGTCACTGACACGCGTCTACTTCCAGTCTGTAATAGCCGCCAACCTGGGCATCACCAATATCCGCTTTGTGCCGGATGTAGCCAACTTCAAGCGTCTGTTCAAAATCCCCACGCAGGGAGGCCGCCTGGGACAAGCGGAAAAGGCCGCTTCGCGCAAGATGCTGATGCAGGACTACGGCATCAGTGAAAACTTCTTCAAGGAAATTGATACTTCCGTCAAGAAGCACTGCCGTACGCAGAACGACGTACAAGGTTATCTCTTTATGTATCAAGGCTTCTCCAATGACTTGATGATGCTGATGGGAAACCTGATGCAGTGGAAATTCCGCATGCCTTCCATCTTCAAGGGAGCACTGCGCAGCATGACCGAAAAAACCGTACACGACGTCTGTACAAAAACCGTATGGAAAAAGGACGATGTACACAAAACGGCAGCGGCAGTACGCCAGTACAAAGAGCGTCTGGGATATTCGGAACAATGGATGACCGAGTACGTTTACAACGTAGTGATGCTGGCCAAAAAGGAACCGAAACAGAAAGCCAACGAAGAGAAATAAAAGAAAAAGAATTCTAAAGAACTTTAGAAACAAGAAGGCGGGAAAGAAATTTCCCGCTTTTTTTTGTTATTTTTAGCAAATGAAATCATTTTCCCCTCACGGAACACAAGGACGCACCCCGCGTCAACCATCATAAATATTAACTTCAAAAAAACAACCGCTTATGAAACAAAAGAAAATGCTTGCACTCACTCTCTCACAACTGGAACAACTTTATCGGCACGAACTCCCTGAACTGGTCAGCATCGCCGTTCAAAGCGACGATGCGGAAGCCTTCAAAGCCAACCTGGCGGAGTACATTGCCGGACATCCGGAAGTGGACAGCGAGGCCGGTAAGCAAATTCGACTCTTGATTGAATTTGACGGGCAGGAAGTACACGAGCTCTCCATCGGAGAACAGCTGCCCATATCAACTTTATCAATGCTGCATTCCTTCCTCACGGGACAATGGGAAGAGGAAACGGAAACGGACCTGTTCATCGACTTGTTCCAGCAGTTCAAACGCCTCCACCAACCCGCCCCCGCTCTGCCCTCCGCACAGAAAATCAAAACCCTGACCGAACGCTGGCCCAGCGGACTGGATGAAGACGTGCAGCATATCCGTGCAAAGAACAAGGAACGCATCCTGCATGCACTAGTGCAGAAGATTGAGCACCGCAAGAACCCGGCTTCCCGCTTCCATTTCGAAGAGGGACTCAGCTACGAGGAGAAGTTCAACCTCGTCAGCGAATGGTGGAATGACTTCCGTTTCCATCTTGCCATGGCCGTCAAAAGCCCTACGGAGCTAAACCGTCTTCTCGGCAACTCCCTTTCTGCCGAAACCATGTACCTGCTCTCAAAAGCCCGCAAGAAGGGAATGCCTTTCTTCGCCACCCCCTATTATCTGTCACTGCTGAACTGCACCGGCAGCGGATACGACGACGAGGCCCTGCGCAGCTATATACTCTATTCACCCCAACTGGTGGAAACCTACGGACAGATACGTGCCTGGGAACGGGAGGATATCGTAGAACCAGGTAAACCCAATGCCGCCGGCTGGCTGCTGCCCGACGGGCATAACATCCACCGCCGTTATCCGGAAGTGGCCATCCTCATCCCCGACACCATGGGACGCGCCTGCGGAGGACTCTGCGCATCTTGTCAGCGTATGTACGACTTTCAAAGCAAACGGCTCAATTTTGAGTTTGACACCCTGCGTCCCAAGGAAACATGGGAAAAGAAGCTGCGTCGGCTGATGGCCTATTTTGAGGAAGACACGCAACTGCGGGACATTCTCATCACCGGCGGTGACGCACTGATGAGCCAAAACAAGACGCTGGGCAACATATTAGACGCCGTCTACCGCATGGCAGTCCGCAAGCGGAAAGCCAATCAGGAACGGCCCGAAGGAGAAAAGTATGCAGAGCTGCAACGTGTACGCCTCGGCTCACGCCTCCCCGCCTACCTGCCCATGCGCATCAATGACGGGCTGGTGGAGATTCTAAGGGAATTCAAGGAAAAGGCGTCTACCATCGGCATCCACCAGTTCATTATCCAGACACATTTCCAAACCCCGCTCGAAGTCACTCCGGAAGCTGCCGAAGGAATACGCAAACTGCTGGCGGCAGGCTGGCTCATTGACAACCAACTGGTATACAACGTAGCTGCATCCCGCCGGGGGCATACTACCCGCCTGCGGCAAGTGCTCAATCAGTTGGGAGTGGTTTGCTACTACACCTTCTCCGTGAAAGGTTTTGAAGAAAACAATGCCGTGTTTACCCCCAACAGCCGTTCCGTACAAGAGCAACGGGAAGAAAAGCGCTTCGGGAAGCTGACCAAGGAAGATGCCCATAATCTGTCCGTACTGCTTGGAACCGTCCATGACCCGGCAGCCTGCATCCGGCGTTTCCTGAAAACGCACCACCTGCCTTTCCTCGCCACCGACCGCAATGTGCTCAACCTGCCCGCCATCGGCAAGAGCATGACCTTCAACATGGTAGGCATCACTCCCGAAGGCAAGCGCATCCTGCGTTTCGACCATGACAGCACCCGGCGCCACAGCCCTATAATAGACCGGCTGGGACAAATATATATCGTAGAGAACAAGTCCATAGCCTCCTACCTCCGCCAACTGCAGGCCATGGGAGAAGACGCCGAAGAATATGCCACCATCTGGAACTATACGGAAGGCAAGACAGAATCCCGGTTCAGCCTCTACGAATATCCTGATTTCCCCTTCCAAATCACCGACAGAATGAGCAATCAGGACATTGCAGGATAGCATATCCAAGATATATTCCGTACTTTTGCAGGCAGAACAATGAAATTGGAAAGTATGGAAATAGAACAACACCCTTTAGAACCCTTCCTTCCCGGCAACGCCCGTCTGCTGATGCTGGGAAGCTTTCCTCCGCAGAAAAAGCGGTGGTCCATGGAGTTTTACTACCCCAACTGGAACAATGACATGTGGAGGATTACCGGGTTCCTTTTCTTCAATGACAAGGATTATTTTGTAGACAAGACGAAGAAGGCTTTCTGCAAAGAACGCCTCATCAGTTTCCTGCAGGAAAAGGGTATTGCCTTGTTCGACACAGCCTCTGCCATACGGCGCCTGCAGGACAACGCCTCGGATAAGTTTCTGGAAGTGGTGCAACCCACGGACGTCCCTGCCCTGCTACACCGGATACCGCAATGCAAGGCTATCGTCACCACCGGTGAGAAGGCAACGGACACGCTGTGCACGCAGTTCTCCATCGACAAGCCCAAAGTAGGTGACTTCACGGAGTTTCTTTTCGAAAACCATCCGATGCGCCTCTACCGGATGCCTTCTTCCTCAAGAGCCTACCCGCTGGCACTGGAAAAAAAAGCAGCAGCGTATCGCATTATGTATCAGGACTTACAGATGTTGTAAGCAACTTTCTTTATAAAATAAGTACGTCTGTTACTTGCATATTTGAAAGTTTGCATTACCTTTGCAGCCGCAAACACGGGAGTAGCTCAGTTGGTAGAGCACCGGTCTCCAAAACCGGGTGTCGGGAGTTCGAGCCTCTCCTCCCGTGCATGAACGAATAATGGCTGTAAGCATTGCTTACAGCCATTATTCGTTTTATAAATGCCTACCGGATATCTATCAGCTTATGTGTCTGCAAACTAAGTCTCCACTTAGGATGCTTCATCACGCAATCCACCGTTTCGGCCGTATTGCTGCAAGAGCAAGGCTGAAGAAAGAAATGCCCGGCGGGCAACTGCTCATAAACAGTAATATCCTGCCCTTCATACACCACCTTCACTTCATTCATACGCGTAATTTCCAGCTTTACCCCCTGCTTGGGAGAGCAGGTCACCCAATCTATATTATCCGGCAGCGGATGGGTACCGTTTGTTTCAATGCAGACATACTTTCCCGCCTGGTGCAGACAATCCACAAATTCACGGTCAATCCAAAGGGAGGGTTCTCCACCGGTCAGTATCACGGTAGCGGCAGGGTATCTACTAACTTCTGTTACGATATCTTCATCGGACATCAGTATGCCGTCCTCATGCTGCGTATCACAGAAGGGGCACTTCAGGTTACAACCGGAAAAACGGATAAAGACAGCCGGGGTACCCGTATGGTATCCTTCTCCCTGCAAACTGTAGAATATCTCATTAATCTTCCTCATAGACGGCAATGTTTGATTCCGACTCCTGCACCTCTACCTTGAAGCAAGTGGGTATCTGGTCGCATATCCAACGGGCTATGTTCTCGGCTGTGGGATTGAAGGACAGCACTTCATTAAGATTATGATGATCCAGCTGTTCCTTTACCACCTGCTTGATGTGACTGAAGTCTACCACCATTCCGTCCGCATTCAGCTCTTTGGAACGGCAATAGACAGTGATAATCCAGTTGTGACCGTGCAGATTCTCACACTTACTGCGATAAGAAAGTTTCAGGCTATGGGCAGCCGACACTTCCATACGTTTGATGACTGTGTACATATTGTTAATACGCTAATTAATATAATAAGTTGCCGCATCTAATGTCACCTCGATGCGACGGCAAAATTACAAAAAACTTAAGATTTATCCATTTACTTCCCTAACTTATTCGTACACACAAAGAGAATTGGCAACCTTACGCTCTGCACTGCCACTCGGGGTATTGGCTATTCCCTTATCCGGCAACGCCCCACTCCACAGCGTAGAAGAACCGCCGCCGTCCAGATTCAACGCATCCTCCCCGCCCAATATACGAATCATATGGGCAAGCTCGGGTATATTGATACCTTCCGCTTTTCCCTTCCGACGTCCGTCAACAACAATAAGCAGGATTTTTCCTTCTCTTGTCAGCGCCACAGCACTGCGGGGATGCTTGGTATTTACAAAATTCCGATTAGTCCCGGACAAGTCGCACACTTGCCCGTCCTTCAGCATCAAAGGGCCGGAAGCCAGCACAGTGCCTTTTTTCAAAGTACATGCCTTTTCTTCCTGCTTGCTCCAGGGAATCAGTTCCAGCCTGCCCTTCTTTATAAGTACAGCTCCATTGGACACTGTTGCCAGAACCCCAGTAGAGGTAGTATCTATCACCACCCCGTCCTTACGCAGATAGCAGACGGAATTTCCGGCTTTCATATCAAAATAGGAGCCATTGATGGCCGCCACCGCACCTGCATGCCGGGCGGCTATACTGGTCTCCTCCTTGGGATTGTGGACGAGCACATCGAAACGGTAGCGCTTCGGGGATATTTCAAAAATAGACACTTCCTGAGGAACTCCATACAAAGAACTGAATACTGCCTTTTTATAAAGCATCCCTTTCTGCAGGGGCTCAGTCTGCCAATCGGCAGAAACGATGGCAAGAGAGTCGGCAGCAGTCTGCGCCATTGCTGCAAACATGCCGCAACAGAGAAACACTGCCAGGAATATTTTCTTTTTCATATAGAATAGATGGGATTGGTTTAAATTAATTCATAGCTGCAGATTTGAATCGGCATGTCGAGATTATGCAACACCTTTTCAAGCTGTATACCTTCACGGTTGTCGTACTCGTATCCGAAAGTAGCACGGATACCTTGCAGAATGAACTGCGTGGCACGGTCCAGGGCAATGGGCAAACTGTCGCCTTGCAACAGTGCTCCGGTGATGACACTGGTAAACGTATCCCCCGTTCCGGGATAATGGGCCGGCAGGTAAGGACACGTAACCTTCCAGTAGCGGTTACCGTTCCGGTTATAGGCATACACGGACGTCTTATGCTTATCATCCCGTACGGGCACACTGGTAATAATCACCACTTCGGGACCACAATCGGAAAGCCGGCGAAGGTATGACTTCAATTCCTCATCCGTATTCATCTCCTTATAAGGAATACCCAGCAGATAGAACAGCTCCGTCAGATTGGGAGTAACGACATCGGCCTTGGTGATGAGATGTTTCATTTCATCAATCATGGACTCGTGGAAGTTCGCATAAAGCCGTCCGTTATCACCCAACACCGGGTCTACCACAACCAGACCGTCCGGTCGGCGGAAGTCATCAATAAAGTCAGAAACAATATGTATCTGCCGCGGAGAACCCAGATAGCCGGTATAAAAGGCATCAAACTGTACTTCCAGCTTCTTCCACTCGGAAATAATCTTCGGCATTTCATCCGTCAAGTCCAGAAAAGAGAACTCCGGATACTGGGTATGGCTCGACAATACGGCTGTAGGCAACGGACACACCTGAAAGCCCATAGACGAAAGGATGGGAATGACCACCGTCAGAGACACCCGTCCGACTCCCGACAAGTCGTGGACGGCAACAACCTTCTTTACTTTATTCGCATACATATTATCTATATTATTATTTTTCCTACATTTGCCGCATGAAAACCGTCTGCATCATTTTGGGAACAGTTTCTTTGGCACTCGGCATCATCGGCATCTTCCTGCCGTTGCTGCCCACCACGCCTTTCCTGCTGCTCACGGCAGCACTCTACTTCAGAGGCTCACCCAGACTGTACCAATGGTTGCTGAACCACAAATGCCTCGGTCCCTACATCCGCAGCTTCCGCGAGAACAAAGCCATCCCTCTACGTGCCAAAATCATCTCCCTACTGCTGATGTGGGGAACAATGGTTTACTGCATCTTCTTCCTGATTCCACTAACAGAAATAAAGACAGTATTGTTCCTTGTCGCTGTGGGGGTGACTTGGCATATACTGTCATTCAAGACGTTGAGATAAATGAATGTGCTAATGTGGTTAATGTGCTAATGTGCCAATGACCTGCGGTGTGAGAGTCTAATATACACATAGCGCAGCCAATTAGCACATTGGCATATTAGCACATTAATCAAACTCCTTCCAATTTTTCGAAGAATTCTCCCAACCCCTTCCGAGCATCGGCAAGCTTGTCTTCCCAATGTTTCACGGAGTTCTGCCCGATAATATCCGTCACGTACTTCACCGAAATGAAAGGAACATTCTTGGCACGGCATACCAAAGCCTGGGCATAGGCTTCCATATCCACAACATCACCGGACACATCCGAGAGTTCTGTCAAGAAAGTATCCCCCGTATTGCATACACCGCCTGCCGGCCAGTGTAAACAATATCCTTTTTGGGACAACAAATCCATTGAATCAATCTCATACTCCATACCAAGCTCCACCAGCTTCTGCATATCACGGTCTACAAAATGACGGCATACGAAAATATCTCCTACCCGATGACGGATAGTCCCTGCCGTACCTACATTGACCACCAAGTCCGGTTGCGCATGGCTTATCGCTTCAGAAAGATAAAAAGCCGATTTCACCTTTCCCACACCGGTACGGAGATAGCCTATCTGCACCTCTTCCTCCCCTATCAGTCCGGGAAATTTCAATTCCGTAAATTCGCCTTGTACGGCATAAGTGACTAAAATTCTCATATCATTCTATCTTTTTAGAGTCTGTTTAAATTTTGTCCGGCATGAGGGTGGCAAAACGGTTGATGACACACCCTCCTCCTTCTCATGAAAAAGGCAAAGATAGAAACCTTTTTCAGAAGATTTCCATCTTTACCCCATAAATGTAAAGTCACCCACACTCACAACCTCCCTGCCAGATAAGATTTCAATGACTCTACATATTCCTCAAATGCGTCTACTCCTTGCGGAGTGATCTTACAAATCGTACAAGGCATCTTTCCTTTAAAAGTCTTTGTCACCTCCACATATCCCGCCTTGCTGAGTTTGTCTATCTGCACGCTCAGGTTTCCTGCCGTAGCTTTGGTCTGCTGGCGGATATAGACAAAGTCCGCCTCCTCGACACTAATAAGCAACGACATCACCGCAAGCCGCAGTTCGCTATGGAGCAAAGGGTTCAGTTCTTTAAACATATATCATCCTCTTCTTTTATTGTTTGTGACGCTTCGCCACACTGTTCATGTAATGTCCGGGAATCACCATCATAAAGACGAACGCCAATGCAAAAAACAGTATCTGGTCTATGCCGGGCATATAGAAACATCCCAACGAGAGCAAGGCTCCCAGCACTCCCCCTATCGTAACCACTTTCGTGTTCACAATCAGTCCCGTCAGGGCAGTTCCCATCCCCATCATCAGCAAAATGACAAACAGAATAGGAATCTTCCATACAAATATGGCGGTACACGATACCAAGAAAGCACCCAGTCCAAATACCGTCCACACATAATCCACAACACGGTCTATGTAGGTCTTCAACATTTTCCGAGCCTTCCGCTGACTCCACAACGTAGCAGGAAAGGCTATGACTGGAAGCAGGAACCATAGGAATTGCCAATTGTTATTGCCCGTTTCCTTCAATAGAAACCAAACCAGCAACGAGATAATTACCGTTACATATCCCCACAGCAAAAAAGGTGTCCCTGAATTTTCCGCCATTCTGTCCTTCGTGTTCTGTATCATCCGAGTGATGAGTTCTAAACTCTCTTTCTCATTCAATTTTCTTTCTTCCATTTTCCTGCCGCCTTATTTGTTGCTTCCTTTTAATACCCGCTTAAGTGCTATCTCCACCTGCTTCGTGTCGGCGCTCACCTCCACATCCGCTATCGCGCAATACTCAGATGGAATTCCGTCTTCCCTATCCAACTGATAATTGTTGTTTTCATCATGATAGACATAAAGCTTATATTTACCCACTGTCACATCTTTCAGTTCCAGTACCGCCTCCGTGCCCTTGGCATCTACCATACCATACTGCCCCTTGTCAGTGGCAATCATTATCTTTCCCACAGCAGAAGGTATGTTCATCACCTTCACTTTCAGAACATCTTGCGCAGACACCCCCAATGCAAATACACAAAGAAGAGCTGCCGCCATACTTCTACAAACAATCGTTTTCATAATCATTCTCTTTAAGTTATACATACCAAAATCACATTTCGGGTTCGAACTCCGATACAAAGATAAAAGGTTTATTTTATAAACCAAATTATTATATAAATTATTTTATTTATTTCTTAGCATCTCCTCCTTCCTTTACTACATACTATTCCAACCGCACCTAAAGAGTAGTGCCTAAAACAGCAAAAAGTAATTTCGGCCTTACTAAACAGTAATCGTCCAACAACCGTTCAATTATCGTCCAACATCTGTTTAATTATCGTCCAACAACTGTCGGACGATAATTAAACAAGCGTCGGACGATTACTATTTAGTAACGGAGATACTAAGCTTTCGAAAAGCAAGAAATAAAATCCTTCTAAAAAGCAAATTGTTCCATACCTATCCACATCTCTTGAAAAGCCAGCCTCCGCCACCCTTTTTCAATCCCTCAAAACCAGTACTTCATAGGCCACTTCGGTTATTTCGGCACTTCTACAGCATATTTTCCCCGAAAAGTTTTTGTAATCTCCAAGTAAATTGTATTTTTGTGTACAATTTTGGTGTAGTGATGACAGACGAAGAAAAGAAGCTATTAAGTACCTTTGAAGCCAGACTGCGGCATTTAATCTATCTGCACGATGAATTAAAACGCGAAAATGCTGAGCTAAAGCAACTTCTTGAAGCCAAAGAGGAGGAATACGGGAAGGTACAAGCTGAATACCGGGAACTGGAACTTAACTACACGAACCTAAAAACAGCTACGACAATCAGCCTTAACGGCAGTGACGTGAAAGAGACGAAACTGCGATTGTCCAAATTAGTGCGTGAAGTCGATAAATGCATCGCTTTGTTGAATGAATAAAGAGAAGAGGATGTATGAACGATAAGATAAAGATAAACCTGCAGATGGCAGGAGCCTCCTACCCTCTCACAATCAACCGTGAGGACGAGGAAATGGTAAGAGAAGCCGCCAAGCAGGTAGATATCAGGCTCAATGCGTATCGGGAGCATTATCAGAATGTGTCTCTAGAGAGAATTATAGCCATGGTGGCCTATCAGTTCGCTTTAGAAAACCTTCAGTTGAAGGACCGTAATGATACTGAACCCTATACAGCTAAAATAAAGGAACTGACAGAGGTATTGGAGACCTATTTCAAGGAACAATAAGCTGCAATCCCTCCGTCGGGTCGGTAAAAGAGAGAAATTCGCGCACTGTACAAAAGTTTGCCCTTCATCAAAGCAAGCTTTTATGCAGTGCTTTTTTATTTATATACTAAAAACAAATTAATAAAATGACAGTAGTTACAATAGTATTATCCATTGCCTGCTTCATTGTCGGAGGGTTTGCCTCGTACTTGTTCTTCAAGCACGGGCTGAAAAACAAATACGACGGTATCCTGAGAGATGCGGAAGCGGAAGCGGAAGTGATTAAGAAGAATAAGTTGCTGGAAGTAAAGGAAAAATTCCTGAACAAGAAGGCAGACTTGGAAAAAGAAGTGGCCCAACGTAACCAAAAGATACAGCAGGCAGAAAACAAGCTGAAACAACGTGAATTGGTACTGAACCAACGCCAGGAAGAAATCCAGCGCAAGAAGATGGAAGCAGAAGCCGTGAAAGAAAATCTGGAAGCCCAACTGTCCATCGTAGACAAGAAGAAAGAAGAACTGGAGCACATGCAGCGCCAGGAAATAGAAAAGCTGGAAGCCATTTCCGGACTTTCTGCCGAAGAAGCCAAAGAGCGCATGGTGGAATCCCTGAAGGAAGAAGCCAAAACGCAAGCCCAGTCCTACATCAACGACATCATGGACGACGCCAAGCTGACGGCAAGCAAAGAGGCCAAGCGCATCGTGATACAGAGCATCCAACGTGTGGCTACGGAAACAGCCATTGAAAACTCAGTAACCGTATTCCACATCGAATCAGATGAAATCAAGGGACGTATCATCGGTCGCGAAGGCCGCAACATCCGCGCCCTGGAAGCTGCCACCGGTGTGGAAATTGTGGTAGACGATACTCCGGAAGCTATCGTATTGTCAGCTTTCGACCCGGTTCGCCGTGAGATTGCACGTCTGGCATTGCACCAGTTAGTAACAGACGGACGTATCCACCCAGCACGCATCGAAGAGGTAGTTGCCAAAGTACGCAAGCAGGTAGAAGAGGAAATCATCGAAACCGGTAAACGCACTACTATCGACCTGGGCATCCACGGTCTGCATCCGGAACTTATCCGCATTATCGGTAAGATGAAATACCGTTCTTCATACGGCCAGAACCTTTTGCAGCATGCACGCGAGACAGCCAATCTTTGCGCTGTGATGGCATCAGAGCTGGGACTCAACCCGAAGAAAGCAAAACGTGCCGGACTGCTGCATGATATAGGTAAGGTACCCGATGAGGAACCGGAATTGCCGCATGCACTCTATGGTATGAAGCTGGCAGAAAAGTTCAAGGAAAAGCCAGACATCTGCAACGCCATCGGTGCCCACCACGACGAAGTGGAAATGACCAGCCTGCTGGCCCCCATCGTACAAGTATGCGATGCCATTTCAGGAGCACGCCCGGGAGCACGCCGCGAAATTGTAGAAGCATACATCAAGCGCCTGAACGACCTTGAGCAACTGGCCATGTCCTATCCGGGAGTGACAAAGACATATGCCATCCAGGCAGGCCGTGAGTTGCGTGTCATTGTCGGTGCAGACAAGATTGACGACAAGCAGACGGAGAACCTTTCCGGTGAAATCGCCAAGAAGATTCAGGACGAAATGACTTATCCGGGTCAGGTGAAGATTACCGTTATCCGTGAGACACGTGCGGTGAGCTACGCAAAGTAACATCAGAAAAGAAAATAAATGCAGAAAAGGGTGAATTCGTATTCACCCTTTTCTTATTTTTGCACCACAACCATAACTTTACAAAATGAAAGATTATCAGTTTGAAGTTTGTGCCAACTCCGTAGAGAGTTGTATTGCCGCACAAGCCGGCGGAGCAGACCGGGTGGAACTATGCGCAGGCATCCCCGAGGGAGGAACAACCCCCTCATACGGCGATATCCTCATCGCACGGGAAGTATTGCAGCAGACCAAATTGCATATCATTGTCCGTCCCCGTGGAGGAGACTTCCTTTACTCCTCCACCGAACAGCGCATCATGCTGAAAGACATAGAGAATGCCCGCCGCCTAGGCGCTGACGGAGTCGTGTTCGGTTGCCTGACGGCAGAAGGAGATGTAGACATTCCATTGATGGAGCAGCTTATGAAAGCCTCACAAGGGATGTCCGTCACCTTCCACCGTGCTTTCGATGTATGCAGAAATCCACAAAAAGCAATAGAAGATATTATCGCATTAGGATGCAACCGCATCCTAACTTCCGGACAGCAATCTACAGCAGAGCAAGGCATTCCCCTTTTGAAAGAGCTCCAACAACAAGCATCAGGCCGAATCATTCTATTGGCAGGCTGTGGGGTGAATGAAGCCAACATAGCCCACATTGCCCGAGAAACCGGTATCCGCGAGTTTCATTTCTCCGCCAGGGAAAATATCGAAAGCTCCATGCTCTATCACAATTCCGCCGTCTCTATGGGAGGAACGGTACATATTGATGAATACACACACACCATCACTACTGCGGAGCGGGTAAAGCGTACAATCGGAGCATTAAAAGCCTCTCCCCTAGCCCCTCCCCCGTAGGGAGGGGGACAGAGATAGTCCTACAAAATACAAACACTTCAAAACTCCCCTCCCTACGGGGGAGGGGGCGAGGGAGAGGCCTATAAAAAAAGGATGTACTTTTCAGCACATCCTTTTTTATATCATAGGATAAATATTATTTCTTCACCGGAGAAGAGTATCTTGCATTCAGACCATCCAGAATCTCACGGGTGATGTTGTAGACACTGTCTGCATAGAGCAGGTTGTCAAAACCCGTATTGCTGATAATCATGCTGTAACCTTTTGTCTTATTGTACTCCTTCAGGAAAGCATTGATAGAATCACGCAGTTGCAGGCTGTTCTTTTCATTCTCACTCATCAGCTCAGACTGCAGCTTGTTGCTCAGGTTCTGCAAATCCTGCTCCAACTTTGCAATGCGGTTGTATTCCTGCTGTGCTCTCTCCTGAGAAAGATAAGCGTTGTTCTGATACTTTGTCTGGAATTCCTGCTTCTGCTTCTCCAGTTCGCTGGCTTTCTGGTTCAATGTCAGACGGACATTCTCGCCCTTCTTCACCATAGCCTCATTCAAGTCTATGCAATAGTTGTATTTTGCCAAAAGCGTATCTATTTCAACATAAGCAATTTTCATTTCCGATAATCCGCCGGCTTGTGCAGGAGCGCTTGTCGTCTGTTTATCAGTATTGCCGGCACATTGAGCAAATAAAACGATCAGTGCGAGAGCTGCCAGACCGTTCATGAGGTAGTTTAATCTCTTCATAATTGATAAATATTGTTTTTTAAAATTAGTTCATACTATCGTTTAAGGCTTTTTCCAGTTCATCAATGGAAAAACGGGACTTGCGTTGTGCTTCCCTATCCTGCGACTGCACACAGCCGATACCTCTATCGCGCATTGCCTTATTGCCACTGACATGCCCGTTAGGGAACCTGCCGCCTTTCACAAAAAAGACCTTTACACCCAATAAAACAATGCAAATAGCAACTATTAACAGAGTTATCAATATTGTATCAAGCATTTCCATTAATTTTGTTACATGAAAATAGTGTTTTTACTATTTTTGTGGGTGCAAATATAGGGCTTTGGTTGGACTAACTCGCCTTTTTTACTCTAAAAAAAGAGAAAGGGGAATAAAATAGTCAATCAATTTAACCATATTTAGCAATAAGTGGTTAATTTAATGGAGAATTGATATTTGACAATTGATAATGAAGGCTGCATAAACACATGTAAGGCAGCCGCTAATTCAGATAATTATGGAAAAAAAAGACTTGAAACCGGCTGGTGTATTTCACTATTTTGAGGAAATCTGCCAAGTGCCGCGCCCTTCGAAGAAGGAAGAGAAAATCATTGCTTACTTAAAAGCATTCGGAGAAAAACATAAGTTGGAAACGAAGGTGGACGAAGCCGGAAACGTTCTGATAAAGAAACCCGCTACTCCGGGTATGGAAAACCGCAAGACTGTCGTACTTCAATCGCACATCGACATGGTATGTGAAAAGAACAACGACGTGAAGCACGACTTCCTGACCGACCCTATCGAAACCGAAATTGACGGTGAATGGCTGAAAGCCAAAGGTACAACCTTGGGAGCCGACAACGGCATCGGTGTAGCCACCGAACTGGCTATCCTTGCCGACGACAGCATCGAGCACGGTCCTATCGAATGCCTCTTCACCGTGGACGAGGAGACCGGACTGACCGGTGCCTTCGCCCTGAAAGAAGGCTTCATGAACGGAGACATTCTGTTGAACCTCGATTCCGAGGATGAAGGCGAGCTCTTCATCGGCTGTGCAGGCGGTATAGATTCCGTTGCCGAATTCACCTACCGGGAAGTGGACGTACCGGCAGGGTATTTCTGCTGCAAAGTGCAGGTAAAGGGGCTGAAAGGCGGACACTCCGGCGGCGACATACACCTGGGGCGCGGCAATGCCAACAAACTGCTGAACCGCTTCCTGAGCCAGGCATCCCAGAAGTACGACATGTACCTTTGCGAAATAGACGGTGGTAACCTGCGCAACGCCATTGCCCGCGAAGCACACGCGGTAATTGCCATACCCGATGCCGACAAGCATGCCCTGCGCACAGACTTGAATGTCTTTGCCGCCGAAGTGGAGGCAGAATATGCCGTCGTTGACCCGGACCTCCAATTCGTGCTTGAATCGGAAGCAGCCCGTCCCAAAGCCATTGACAAAGATACCGCCAAGCGCTTGCTGCAAACCATCTATGCCACACCTCACGGTGTGTATGCCATGAGCCAAGACATTCCGGGGCTGGTGGAAACCTCCACCAATCTGGCCTCCGTAAAGATGAAACCCGGCCATATCATCCGTATCGAGACCAGCCAGCGCAGCTCTACCGCCTCCTCCAAACAAGACATTGCCAATATGGTGCGTACTGTATTCGAAATGGGTGGAGCAGCCGTATCTTTCGGCGACGGATATCCGGGCTGGAAGCCCAACCCGCATTCAGAAATCCTGGAAGTGGCTGTTGAGTCCTACAAACGTTTGTTCGGTGTAGATGCCAAGGTAAAAGCTATCCATGCAGGTTTGGAATGCGGACTGTTCCTTGACAAATACCCGGCACTGGACATGATTTCCTTCGGACCTACCCTGCAGGGTGTGCACTCTCCCGACGAACGGATGCTGATTCCTACCGTACAGAAGTTCTGGGAACATCTGCTGGATATACTGAAGCACATTCCGGTGAAATAAATATCCCGCGTTCCTTAAAGGGGAACGGGAATCGTTTGTATGAACGTTATCCATAAGATAGGAGTTATACTCTTCCTTCTCTGCCCGTACATCAGTCTGTACGGGCAAGAAGGAAAAGATACCCTCACGTTTCGGATAGTAAGCTACAATGTAGAAAACCTATTCGACTCCCGACATGACACACTAAAGAATGACTACGAGTTCCTGCCGGATGCCACCCGGCATTGGAATTACTCTAAATACAGAAAGAAACTGGATAATATAGCCCGCGTCATCATCGCCACCGGAGGATGGACGCCGCCCGCCCTTGTTGCCTTGTGTGAGGTGGAGAATGACAGTGTGATGCGCGACCTTACCCGCTACTCTGCCTTGCGCGAAGCAGACTACCGGTATGTGATGACACAATCTCCCGACGAACGCGGCATCGACGTAGCGCTGTTGTATCAACGTAATCTTTTCAAACTGCTTTCCTATCAGAGCTTCCCCGTAGAAAAGCCCCGGAAGAATAGCCGTCCCACACGGGACATTCTTCACGTCAGCGGATTGTTGCTGAACCGGGATACGCTTGATGTACTGGTAGCTCACTTCCCATCCCGTTCGGGAGGGGCAAAAGAATCTGAACCTTACCGGCGACTGGCTGCCCGAAAGGTGAAGCATGCCATAGACAGCCTATACACGATACGCCGACATCCGCAAATTGTCCTTTTAGGGGATTTCAACGATTATCCGGAGAATAAATCGGTAAAGGAGGTGTTGGAGGCAGCAGCACCGTCAACATTGCAAGACTCTCTACGTCCACAAAAACTTTACCATCTACTGGCAGGAAAAGCCAAAACACGCAAGCACTTCGGCAGCTACAAGTATCAAGGAGAATGGGGATTACTAGACCACATCATCGTATCAGGTACGTTGCTGCAAGAACACACACCGCTATATACAGAGGAAGCGAAGACAGACGTATTCTGCCTGCCCTTCCTACTGACAAGAGACAAGAAATACGGAGGGCAGCAACCCTTCCGCACCTACTACGGGATGAAGTATCAAGGAGGATACAGCGACCACTTGCCTGTATATGCGGAGTTCCGGTTGATATATTAGTCGGAATACTGATACAGTTTCAAGTCAAACTTCTGTACCATCACTAGCAAGTGGTCGAAGATGTCGGACTGAATGCGCTCGTACTCTTTCCATACCTTGTTGCGAGAGAAGAAATATACCTGAATGGGTACCCCATACGTCGTGGGTTCCTTCTGGCTGATAATCAAGTCCATCTCCTGGTTCACCACCGGCAAGCTACACAAATAACGTTCGATGTAGATACGATAGAGCTGTGCATTGGTTGGCACCTCTCCTTCTGCTGGCTGATAGTCGGCCATCAAGGGGACTTCCTTGCGGATATTATCCAGCATTTCCGGAGTGCAGAACTTCAGGGTACTCATATCCAGAAAGATATTCTTGTTTACCCGTCGCCCGCCACTTTCCTGCATGCCGCGCCAGTTCTGGAAGGAGTTGTTCACCAGGGTATACGGCGGTACGGTCGAGATGGTTTCATCCCAGTTGCGTATCTTGACCGTGTTCAGCGTAATCTCCTCTACAACTCCATTGGCAACGCCACCCGGCAGCGCTATCCAGTCCCCTATCCGCAACATGTCGTTGGCAGAGAGCTGCACGCCGGCCACAAACCCCAGAATGCTGTCCTTAAATACCAGCATCAGTACAGCTGCAGATGCGCCCAGACCGGCAAACAAGGTCATAGGAGACTTGCCTATCAGCACTGAAACCACTATGATACCTCCGATAAAAAACAGCAGCACTTGCAATACCTGCACGAAGCCTTTCAGCGGACGGTTCTTCTGCTTGTCCTTCATGTTATAAACATCGAGCAGTACCAGCAACAAGCCGTTAATAGTAAGCAGCACCGCCACAATGATATAGACAGCACACACCTTTTGTGAGAACTCAAGCATCTCCTTTCCACGCACAAAGGCCATGGGCAGCAGGTAGTAGATGAGGATTCCCGGCAGAATATGTATCAAATGGTGTATCACCCTGCGTTTCATCAGCAACGTATTCCACTGATGGGGAGAGCGTCGGGTATAATGCTTCATACCGCCAACGAAGATTGCCTGGCACAAATAGTCCAGCCCTATCGAAAGCCCCACCATCAGCAGTGCAATAATCGTCTCGTCAAACATATCGGCAAACTTCGGGTCTATCCCCCAACCTATCAGGACTTTATTCATCCATCCTCCTAAACTCATCATAAGCTCTCTTTTTTTTGAAGTGTCTTGTTTGTATAACAATCCAAAGATAAAGATGTTTTCAGAGAACGGCAAGCATATACCCTTTTTTCATCAACGACTCAATCCTCACGCTCGGGTCGTTTTTTAGCGACCGCCGCAGATAGGACATCTGTACATTCAAGGCAAGGGAGTTGGCATACGAGGCAGTGCCCCACACAGCATCCAGCAACGTATCGCGACTGACAGTCTTATTCACATTCAGCGCCAGCAAGCGAAGAATATCGGCTTGACGGGAAGTAATCAGCACCTTACTATTTCCCGTACGAATCTCGTTCGTACTGTAATTGAATACGGAATGGCCGAAAGCATACATCTCATCCTCTGCCACGCCGGACAACTGCGAAGTGAAACGCTCGCGGATACGCGCCGTAAGCTCTTCCGGATAGAAAGGTTTGGCAAGGTAATCGTTCGCCTTCAGTTGGAATCCTTGCAGGCGGTCAGCCTTGTCGCTGCGGTCGGAAAGAAAAAAGATGAGGACATGCTTGTCCGCCTCCCGGATTCGTTCTGCCACTTCAAAACCATTGAGCCCGGGCATATTGATGTCAAGCAAGACAAGGTCCGGTTTGACAAGAGGAAACTGGTCGAGGGCGATAAGGCCATTTCCGGCATAGGTCACTTCATAACCCTCTTTCTCCAGGAAGCGTTTCAGAAGCATGGAATACTTCAGGTCATCGTCAGCAAAAAGAATTTTCAGTGGTTTCATGAGTTGCTATTTATATTCTCGATATCCATCTGTGCAGATTATTGTGGAATGGTTATTTCCACCGTCGTCCCCCTCCCAATCTGACTGGTCAGAAAGACGGTTCCCCTATGAGCCTCAACCAACAACTTGACATAACTCAACCCCAAACCGATGCCCGGCAAGGAACGGTCAGGCAAGTTGCTGCTACGGTAAAACTTATCGAATACCCGTCCCTGCTCGGAAACAGGGATACCAATGCCGTCATCGGAAACTTTCAATGTGAGCTCGTGGCCATGCAGGCGGCATTCTACCCGGATACTGACGGAGCTTCCCGAATATTTCACGGCATTTTCCATCAGATTACTGATGATATTTGCCATGTGCACGGGGTCGGCCGTAACCAGCAGGTTGTCCGTGAAATGTGTCTCGAAAGATACTTGTTTTCCTCCAGGAGCATGCTGCAGGCGTATCAACTTCTCCACAACCGGTTTCAAATCGAAAGTACTGAGGGAAAGTTGTGTCTGCTCATCGTCAGCACGGGTCATGTCGCGCAGCTTCCGGAGGTAGGCGGAAAGGTTGTCCAGCTCGGAAACGGAATCACGCACCACTTCATCCATGGCCTGCTCGTCGGTACGCATTGTTTTGTCATTGAGAAAAGAGACGCACATCTTCAAGGCCTGCACGGGACGTTTCAACTCGTGTATCATGGTGTTGACAAAGCTTTTCCGCAACTCGTCCACACGGTGCTGCTTCAAAATGGTCTTTATCTGGAACAGCAGACAGACAGACAGCAGAAGAATCAATACCAAGCTGCCCAGAAGTTGCCAGCCCATACGGAGCAAAAGAGTATGCGGCATCACCTGCACATCCACTTGTACCAACTCCCGCTTCAGCGGATTGTAAGGATAAACCAGACGGATGACCGGATGCAAATCACTCCCCAGCCGTTCTACGGTTTCCACCCATTGATAGAGGCTGTCGCGCGGCGTGACTAGTCCGGTAGTGAAAGACATGCCGTCCAGTTTAGTCGCCAGCACCGAATCGAAGCGCTGCAACGTAAAAGGGACATCTATCTGCAACTGATAAGCAACTATCGCCTCGCTGAAGCTCATGTTGAAAAGCAGCTTGTCTTCGCCATGTATCACAATCTTGTCCTTATAGACAATACTATCCTTCATTGCCGTGGATAGAACGGATTTATCTGCCATGGCCCCCACCACAAACGTACGCGTATAGCGCTCTTTGAGCTTGTTGGTCAATGAATCCCTATCCGTATGCATGTCCACATTGGTGTTGAAAAAGGATATATTAGGCTTGTTGAACACTTTCTTCGGCTGTTCACGCCGGATAGAGTCGTTCACTGCCACGGCATCCATGACAAGGCGGTGTATCTCTTCTTCATATTCCTCATTCTTATACTGATACTGGTTCCACAACCAATATCCCTGCCCTGCTACAAGTAGCAGCATGGATATCAGTGACAATGCCCATACTATTCTGATTCGTTTTTCCATCTCAGAGTCTGTTCTTCTTTTATACTATACAAAGGTAAGGGTTTCCTCCAATCAGAGGTACGCGCGAGGCGGCTATTCTCATTTGAGTAACATTTCAGTAATAACTTTCTCACTCCGGAAAGACAAATTCCGCATAGATTTGCGACGACAGGACACATGACACGTCCTCGAAACAGTAATTCCTAACAACGAAAAAGTATGAAAAAGCAGATTCTACTCACCGCCATGCTGTTGATAACCACCACAACCGCCTGCGCACAGTTTAACATCAAAATCGGCTCCGGCAAGACGTTCAGAAAAGATACCATAGACCAGACTGTACTCATGGTGCAGTATGAAGTGGACGGCTGTACGGACACACTGTCGGAAGAGCGTTTCCAGGAAACCATGATGTTGGAAATCGGCAAGAAATGCTCCAAGTTCTACAGTTACACAAAGTATGTGGGCGACTCGGTATTTGCTGCCGACATTGCCAATAACGCCTCGCAAGAAACGATGATTGAACACGCCAAACAGTTCGGAAAAAGCAAGCTGAACGAACAGACCTACAAGAGATACCCCGTAGGCAAAGTGACCACACTGGATGAAATTGCCGGAGACATCAACAGACTCCGGTGCGAGGAACCGGAAGAGTGCCCACAGTGGACGCTGCAGACAGACACGGCAACCATCCTCTCGTATCTCTGCCAAAAAGCAGAATGCGTGTTTAAGGGACGCAGATGGATTGTCTGGTACAGTCCGGAGATTTCCTCCAGCGAAGGGCCGTGGAAGCTGTTCGGACTGCCCGGACTGATACTGAAAGCAGAAGACAACAGGGGGCATTATCTCTTTACCTGCACCGGTATGGAGCAATGCCATTCCTACCGACCTATCCTCTTCAACGGAAAAGATTATGAACCCGTAAACCGCAAGGCGTACAACAAAATCCACGAAAGATACTATGCCGACCCGGTAGGATTCATTATGGGCAACACGCCTAACGTACGTATCACCATACGCGACAACCAGGGCAATGAAGCCAGGAAGCCGAAGAATATAGCCCACAATCCGCTGGAACTTGACTGATTCATCCCATCGAACTCCAATGGATATACACTTCAAGAAACTCTTGCTGCCAATCCTTGCCTTGTTTGCAATGACAGCGCATGCACAGTCTCTCAGTGGCTTGGTAACGGACGAAGAAACCGGACAACCGCTGGAAGCCGTAATGATTAGTGTGCTGCGAAACGGCACCATGATAGATTACGCCCTGACCGATGCCCGGGGGAGATATTCCCTGCCATGGAAATACAACGGCAACCTGCAAGTCAGCGTATCACTGCTGGGCTATAGACGGGAAATACGCAACATATCGGCAGCAGGAACACTCCATATTCGTCTGCATCCCGAAGCCATTGCACTAAAAGAAGTCCAAATACGTCCCGGCCGCATTCATGGCAGGAAAGATACCGTAAGGTATAATCTGGCAGAGTTTGCCTCTTCCAAGGACGTACACATCAAGGATGTTCTGAAAAAGCTCCCCGGTGTGGATATTGACGACAACGGGCAGGTGAAATATAAAGGTAAAGCCATCGACCACTATTTTGTGGAGGGTATGGACGTGACGGGTGGACGCTACAGCCAAATCAACAACAACCTCAGTGCCAAAGCCGTAAAATCGGCAGAAATTATGGAGAACTACCAATCGGTCAAGGCATTGAAAGGAAAACTCAGTTCGGATGAAATAGCCCTGAACCTGAAACTCGACCCACAGGCACGCAACCAATGGATTGTCAACGGTACCCTGGGGACAGGCTGGAGCGATGGAACACAAGAAACGACCGGAACGGCACAAACGAAGAGGGACAAAGGAACGCTTCTTTGGGAAAACGCCGCCAATGCCCTCCAACTGGGTAAAGGCAAGCAAAGCATCTACGGCTACAAGAGCAACAACAACGGTACCGACCTTAGCCGTGAGCAACATATACTGACAAACAACACATCCCAACAGATTCCCCTGCACGGCTTTCTGGTACAACCGGGCATCAGCGCTCCCCTCGACAAGCAACGGCTGCTCTTCAACGAAACCCATACACTGAACGCCAACCGCATGTATAAATGGAACGACGAACGTTCCCTGCGCCTGCAAGCCGGATATACCCATAACCGGATTACCCAGCAACGGGGCAACTCGCAAGTCTACTACCAGCCCGATGACACCATACGCATGGATGAAGCCTACCACTACTGCCTGCAGAACGATGCCGCCCATATGGAAATGCACTATGAGGATAACAAGACCATCCACTATCTGTCGAACCGCTTCCTGGCAGAAAGTGAAACGAACCGCGGCACCTCCCACGAGTTGCAGCAAACGATGCGCACCTCCCAGTTTACGGCAAAGAATTTCTTCAGCCTTATCCGCAATGGAGAGAAAAGCACATGGAAGTTCAATTCTGCCACACAGTATGCCTATCTACCCTCCTCCTTGTCACTACACGACGGGAAAGACAAATTCATCCAGCACAGCCTTTACAACGACAATAAGGCCAGCCACCTAAGAAAACACAACGGTTTCACCCGGCAATACACCGCCGGTATAAAGGGCGAATGGGCATCGGTAAAGCACCATTCCACCCGGATGGAAACATTTGGCGCATCCAGTTTTTCTCCCTACCTCTCCCCCTACTTCCAGTTGGAGCAAGGCAAGTGGCAGGGAAGTCTGTCACTCCCTCTCAGCTATAAGCGCTACTTCTCGCAACAGCGCTCTTTTCTCTTTTTCAATCCGTCGCTCTATCTGCGCTATCAGCCGGACTACCATTGGAAAATTTCCCTCTACGGCAGTTTACACCGCTCAGCAGGAGATGTCACAGACCTCTGCCCTTTTACCTATCGGACAGACTACCGTACCTGGAAAAACACTGACGGCCTCTTCCCCGTCAGTACACGCCAACAATACAACCTTTATGGAGAATACAAGAATACCGTGCAGGAATTTTTCGCCACCGCCACTTTGTCCTACCGGCATGTACACTACAACACCTTGAATGAACAGAGTATCTCTGAAAACCGCATTGTCCACACCCTTCGCCTACATTCCAACAGTACACAAAGTTGGTTCCTGCTCAGCACTCTCTCCAAGGGATTTTTCGACTGGAATCTGAAAACCTCACTTGACTTACAACTGAGCCGCAATACCGGCTGGCAGTTGACACGGGTTTCAGATACAGACGCCCTCACTCCACAAACGGAAACAGCCGGAAACGGCCCGCCTCAAAAATACCGTTATGACTATCTTAAGATGGAACCCAAACTGATATGGTCGCCCGCCGAAGCTTTCGAAGCCGAATATCATGCCACAATCAACTATGGCGGCAGTAAAATAGGGAACGACACGCACCTTGCTCCTCTACTGGACTTCGTACAGCGTATGCACCTCACATTCAGCATCGGACACGTCGACCTCTGCCTTTCCGGAGAACATTACCGGAACGATTTAAACAGCGATACGCATCTCAACACACTGTTTGTAGACGCATCACTCATTTATAAGACAAGGAAATGGAGAGTGGAAGCCAGCCTCAGCAATCTGTTCAACAAGAAAGAGTATGCCTATACTACCTACTCGGCCACACAAAGCTATACTTCACGGTTGAATATCCGTCCACGGGAGGTTATGGTGACTGCCGGTTATCAGTTCTAAAGACTGTCATCTACAACAATGTCCGTATTCCGGCATAAACCAGCATCCCCGCTATCGTCAGCAACCCTACCCATATAGGAGCATAGACATGAGTGACATGCTCGACACGCTTATATCCGCTAACCTTCACAAACAAGCGGTAAATCAGCCAGGCACCAATCAGCCCCACAATAGTCCCTGCCAACAAATCACCCGGATAATGCACACCGAGATATACGCGCGAATAGCACGTCAGCAACGCCCAGGCCATAATGAAAAGAGTAAGCCACCGCTTGCGGAATAGAAAGAACAGGAAAAACGCCAATCCGAAGGTATTGGCGGCATGACACGAAGGAAAACCATAACGCCCTCCACGATGATTGTTGACGATATGCACCATCTCCGAAATGGGATTATTCAGATTAGAAGGACGCATACGCTCCACATAGGGACGTATCCAAGTGGCACATGCCTGGTCGGCAAAAGTAATGGTGAGCGCAAGGCCTATCATGCAAAACAGTGTGACCTTCCAATGAAAATTGCGCAACATCACATACCAGATGGCAGCATACATGGGAATCCAAACCCACTTACCGCTATAAGCGCTCATAAAATAATCGAAATACATGTTGTGCATCCGATTGATGGAAAAAAATATGTTTGTGTCTACATCTATTGCCCCTTGCAAGGCGTCCATAAGTGCTGTCATACGTTATCTTTTGGCTATATCATCATATAATTTTTGCAAATAGGCTTTGCCCAACGGCAGGTTCTTCCCTTTTGCTGTGCCCTCATCCACTACCACAGTACCCGCCTGGCAATTGAATATCACTTGATTGTCCGCTGTCACCATACCGAAAGCATCGGGTACGGTAAAGAACGCGAAATGAGGGGAAGCGGGATTAAGCATATCTTTACTGAAAACAAACTCATCATGGGGCAGCGCCAATTGAGCCAGCAACGTGGCTGCAATATCATGTTGCGAGCCATAGACGTCAATGCGCCTCGGCTCTCGGACAGCACCGCCCACCATCAACAGAGGTATCCGGTAGCGTTCTACCGACAAATTGTCGATATGTTCGGGATAAGCTCCCAAGTGGTCTGGAACAAACACAATCACCGTATTCTTCCACTGGGGAAGCTCACGGAACTGTCTTACAAAATCGCCTGCACAACTATCCGTATAGGCAAAGGCGTTCAGCCGGTCATTCTCCAGACGACGGAAAGGTACTTCAAAAGGCTCGTGGCTGCTGGAGGTCTGCAAGACACGGAAATGAGGAGTTTTCTCTTCGGCAGTTCCTTCGGCAGCTTCGGCTTTCAAGTCTTCCAGCAGACGGTTGAATACGAGATGGTCGTGCGCCCCCCACTTACTTAAACGTTCCGTTACGGGAAAATCCTGGTCGGAAACAATGTCTTCAAAGCCTGATGACATCAGGTAGGAACGCATATTGGTAAAGTCGGCATCACCGCCATAATAATACTTGGTACCATAACCCGCCTTCCGCAAGCTGCCTGCAATGGCAGGAATGGACTGCGTTTTACGGGGATACTTCATAATACTAGTAGTGGGCTGGGCAGGATAGCCACTCAAGATAGCCACCAGCCCACGGTCCGTACGGAAACTGTTGGCGTAGAAGTTCGTAAAGAGCACCCCTTCCTTACTCAAGCTATCCAGATGGACGGCAATATTCGGCTCACCTCCCAAAGCTGTCATCAACCTGGAGGAAAAACTCTCAAGAATCACAAAGAGTACATCGGGACGCTGAGTATTGAATAAAGTATGCAGTGAATCGGCAGGTTGCAGCACAGAATCTGTCTCTTCCGTTTGACCACCGGCACCTGCGGGTTCAAGCATGTCTTTAAAAAGCCGGTCGGCCTCCGCAGCTTCCATAAAACGGTACTGCTTGCTGAAGTCCTTCTGCTTGGCAAGAGATTCCATCAGACTGAATGCAGGGTTGATAGCTGCATGGTTCAGACGCTGCTCGGCACTGAAATAGACTTTCCCCACATTCATGGTAGATACTGTAAAGCCTCCACGGATAGGAATAAACAGTAACCCCGTCATCAGCAACAATATACCTGACACCTTCAGGCGACGATAAGGCAGTTTCATCCGCAGCAACAGCTTCTTCTGCAGCAAGATGCCGTAGAAAACAGCATACAGCACGACAGCATAAACAGCCATTGCCACAATTCCCCCCAGCACCATCCAAATGCTGACACTGGCCACTGCGTCTTTAGGGGAGGAAAAGAAATAGAATAACGGAGTAGCATCCAAACGGAACCCCCAATACTCGTATAATCCTAAATCGACAGTAAAAATTATGGAGATAAGTACTGAAATGAAGAGGAAATAGCCGCACCAGATGCGATGAAGGGATTTAGAAAGTGTCCATACAGAGGTTATGAAAAGAAAACCGGGAATAGCTGTCAGATAACCAGCCAGAGATAGGTCTAAAGGTAACCCATGCCAAATGACACTGAACCAGTCCGCACACGAGGCATCCGGATACAGCGATTTGTAAAACAGCATAAATAGTGGTTTCTGCAACACAAAAATGCAGACAAACAAGCAGTATGTCTTAATAAATCCTATGAGCCTATCTTTCATCGGTGCCTTATTGTATATCTAAATATAAGGTGCAAAAATAAATCTTTTTATTCTATTTCTCACCAATATTAGTCAATAATTACATTGAAAGATAGGCTTATAGGATATTTTAAGTTTATCCGTTCACGCGTTTGTAATCTTCAAGGAACTTCTTCAGACCGGAATCGGTCAGCGGATGATTAAGTAAACCCTTAATGGCCGAAAGCGGACAAGTAGCCACATCAGCACCCACCTCTATACACTGCATGATATGTGCCGTATGACGGATAGAGGCGGCAAGTACCTGGGTGGTATATCCATAATAACGGTACATCTCTACAATCTTCGCAACCAATGCAATGCCATCCTCACAGATGTCATCGAGACGCCCCACAAACGGAGAAACATACGTTGCACCTGCCTTGGCTGCAAGCAATGCCTGACCGACAGAAAATACCAGAGTACAATTTGTACGGATACCTTTGCCCGAGAAGTATTTAACGGCCTTGATACCTTCTGCAATGCAAGGCACCTTCACTACGATATGCGGATTCAAGGCTGCCAATTCTTCACCCTCTTTAATCATGCCTTCATAGTCGGTAGCTATCACCTCGGCACTCACATCGCCTTGCACAATATTACAGATGTCCACATAGTGCTTACGCTGGTTCTCCACTCCTTTGATACCTTCTTTTGCCATAAGCGAAGGATTAGTGGTAACTCCGTCGAGTACGCCCAAGTCATAGGCCTCCCGAATCTGTTCTAAATTTGCCGTATCAATAAAAAACTTCATGATATAAATGTTTAGATGGTTGATATTACAAATATAACGATTTACACCATAAATGGTTCCTGCTAGTCCTTTATTATCTTTGCTTGACTAATTATTATCTGGTCAGCGGTTTCGCTTCAAGAATAAACGGTTAGTAATTGTTTGCGGCAATTCATTCTCATAGTGGGTTACCATAATCATCGTTTTATCCCGACGATGGCAGAATGCCTCTATAATCTTCTTGACCCGACGGCGGTTGTATGTATCGAGTCCATGAAGCGGTTCATCCAATATCAGCAGTTCCGGGTCCTTGACAAAAGCACGTGCCAATAATGCCAGACGCTGTTCCCCGCTGGAGAGTTGCAGAAAAGGACTGTCTTTCAAGGCGGCAATACCGAAAATCTCCATCCACCACTCACATACCGACATCTGTTCGGCATGAGGACGTTTATACAATCCGATGCTGTCGTGCAGACCGGAAGCGACAATCTCTATGGCAGGCAGATTCTTCAGATAAGCACGATGCATTTCCGGACTGACATAACCGATGTGTTTCTTGATTTCCCAAATACTCTCCCCCGTTCCGCGCTTCCGTCCGAAAAGACTGATATCGCAGGCGTATGACTGCGGATTATCCGCACAAACCAAACTAAGCAAGGTAGACTTGCCGGCACCGTTCTCGCCACTCAGCGCCCACTTCTCACCACGCATCACTGTCCAATCCAGCTCCTTCAGAATGGTACGGTCATCGTAACGGATGCTAACCCCGTTCAATTTCACCACTTCGTCCGAAGTGAAATTCGCATGTTCGTAGGGCAAATCGAGAATACACCGCTGCAATTCCTCCAACGCTCCGGCCTCTTCCTGAATACGCATCTGATTGCCCGCACAGAATGCCTGCACATACTCCTCACGTTCCATCTTTTCGCCCACCTTCATGTCCTCTACCGGCACAACATGTGTAATAAATGAAGGTATGTCATCCAACATGGAAAGCACAAGGACAATCTGCAACTCGCCCAGCCGGGTAAGCCGCTCCAGCAAATTAAAAAGCAGTTCACGGGTAGGCGCATCCAGCCCTATGAAAGGATTGTCCATGATAAGAATTCGGGGAACAGTCAGTAAAGCTTTAGTCAACTGAAACCTGCGCAGCTCCCCACTGCTGAGAAGAATGATTTTCTTGTCAAGCATCGGCTCTATGCTGAAAAGTTCAAATAGCTGCCGCCTCAAGACATCGTCTTTTACCTCTCCCAGCACTTCGCGTACTAGCGGAGCATCCTCCTGGTCGTGGGCATTCCAACGCTGTTGATAGTAATAATTGGCATCGGCAGAACCGTAAGTATCACGGAAAGCAATGTATTTGATATTGTCATAGGCAGTTTTCGTGAGGGAGGGAGAGAAATCATAGGTAAGCTCACCATCACGCAAAGGATACTTTTCCGTCAGCATATCCACCAGGAGGCTCTTTCCGGCTCCGTTCGGTCCTACAATGGCAATGTGTTCTCCTGCCAGGAAATCAAGGGTGACAGGCTCTGTCAAACGAACAAGCGGGTTGCGTACTACGCCCCCCGCTATGTGTATTGTATGTTGTTGCATCATCCAATCATCATTTATACATAATCAGTGCCGATTGGGCCGGAACAACAACTTCGGGGCCGTACAGTGTGCCCAAACCTTGTTCATTGATAAAGCCATCCTTGCAGACCACTGTATATTTACCTTCGGGTACGGTAAGTTTGGCAGGCTCCTTACGGGCATTCAAGACTAGTATAATATCTCCCCATGCATCACCGTTGGCATTTTCTTTCAGACGGTAAACCACCACATTGCTGCCGTCAACCGGTAGAAATTCCAAATGCTTACGCACCAAATCCGCATCACCCATACGGAAAGCCGGATGCTTCTTACGAAGCTGTATCAACCCTTTATAATAAGCAAATACATCTGCATGCTCCGCCTTTCGTCTCCAATCAATCGCATTGATGGAATCGGGACTCTCAAAACTATTGTGTACTCCCTTCTTGTCACGCATCACTTCCTCACCGGCATAAATAAACGGTACACCTTGGGAAGTGAATACGGCTGTTTGCGCCAGTTTGTCAAGCTTTGCCAATTCTACGGGAGTAATACCCGGGATACTTGCTTTCAGCCTATCCACCAAGCACATATCATCATGGCAGGAAACATAGCTGATCATCTGTGTAGGTTGTTCCGCCCACGGAGCCTTACTATAATTCACAGAGTCATTATTTACTTGCGGATGCCTGATGGCTCCTACAATACCAAACTTTATGCTCTCCTCTCCTCCCGGCAATCCAGCAAGGAAAGCACCTTGATGATTGTCATTAAACGGACCGCGTAAAGCATCACGCATTTCGTCAGAGAAAGCAGCAACACCCGGCATCTTATAAGTATTGGCTTTCATTGCCAGAGAATCTTCCGCCATCTGTGGAGCCGATGCCGCCCATCCTTCACCATATATAAATATAGTCGGATCTACAGACGTTGCCGCCTTACGGATTTCGTTCATTGTCTCGATGTCATGAATACCCATCAGGTCAAAACGGAATCCGTCAATGTGATATTCATTAATCCAATGTAATACAGACTCTATCATGTATTTACGCATCATCGGACGGTTGCTGGCAGTTTCATTGCCACAAGCCGAACCGTCTGCATACGTTCCGTCTGGTCGCTGACGGTAAAAGTATCCCGGCACTGTACGTTCAAAATTACTGTCGGATGTATTGAAAGTATGGTTATACACCACATCCAGAACAACACGGATACCTGCTTTGTGCAAAGCCTGCACCATCTGCTTGAATTCCCGGATACGAACATCCGGTTTGTAGGGGTCGGTAGAATAAGAGCCATCAGGCACATTGTAATTCTGCGGATCATATCCCCAATTATACTTGTTCTCGTCCAGCTTTGTCTCATCAACGGAGGCATAGTCATAAGACGGAAGGAGATGTACATGTGTCACCCCCAATTCTTTCAGATGGTCAATGCCGGTTGCCAGCTTGTCGGGACTTACCGTTCCTTGTTCTGTCAGTGCCAGGAACTTTCCTTTATGCTCAATGCCCGACGACGGTTCGATGGACATATCACGATGGTGCATTTCATAAAGAATCACATCGGCAGGAGAGGCCAATGCCGGACGTTTATCATCTGCCCATCCTTCGGGGTCCGTGGATTTCATGTCGATGATGGCGGCACGTTTTCCATTCACCCCTACAGCTTTGGCATTGATACCCGGAGTATCCCCCAGCCACTTATCATTGATTTTCACATTGAATGTGTAGAATTTACCCATCAAGTCCTTTTCAACTTTAGTTTTCCAAGTTCCTTCTTCAGAGGGTTCCATTGAAATAGTTTCATAGGCATGCCCTCCATCTCCTGCTTCGAACAACATCAGGCGAACTTCATCTGCCGTAGGTGCCCACAATGTGAATTGCGTGGCAGCAGGTGTATATTCCATCTCTGTCAGACTACCCGAACGGACAGGGTAAAGTTCGTACGAAGCATACTCCGTCTTCGCGGGAGTGCAGCTTACAATCGTCGTTGCAGCCACTCCAATGATAGCAAGTTCATTCAATTTCATGATATTATTTTTAGATTCTACATTTCAATTCTTATCACTTCTTCACCTTATCCGGATTTTTGGCAATAAAGTCTTTCCAGCCATGATAGCCTTTCTCCACCGTGGGACGCCCCATCTGCAGAAAGTGACAATAGGCAGCAGCAAGCCCGTCCGTTGCATCCATAAAAGTAGGCATATCCTCTTTAGGAAAATGCAGCATACGCTGCAACATGTCCGCCACCTGTTCCTTGGATGCTTGTCCGTTTCCGGTGATAGCCATCTTTATTTTTAAAGGAGCATATTCCGTAATGGGAATATCCCTGCTCAAAGCAGCTGCCATTGCTACGCCTTGCGCACGCCCCAACTTCAACATGGACTGTACATTCTTTCCGAAGAAAGGGGCCTCAATAGCGAGCTCGTCAGGCAAATAACTCTCTATGATACTCAGTACCCGTTCATGAATATGGCGTAACTTCAGATAGTGGTCTCCAAATTTGCGGAGGTCGATAATTCCCATGGCTATCATTTCCGGCTTGACACCTGCCACACGCAATACTCCATACCCCATAATGGTGGTACCAGGGTCTATACCCAATATTATTTTCTCTTTGACCGGTTGTATCACACTATTACCTCCATCAATGTAGGAAAGCCAATCACTTTATCTTTAAAGATATTCAGTAATTCCTCGTTCAGTTTCACTCCTTGCTCTTGATGCCAACGATGCAGTTTGGCAGAGTTTTCCACCTCAAACTGAACAGAATAGCAGATGCTTCCTTCTTCAATATGACTCAAGATACGGGCTATACGTGGAGCATACAATGTTCCGTTCTTTTCTACCTCGGGAAGATAGTGTTCCTGCATCCATATCAGGAAGTTTTTGTCTTCTCCTTCCTCTACATGATAAGTGGTATTATATATCAGCATAACTTATTTTTTCAAATTCTTTCGCAAACATAGCAATTATTTCAGAATAATGCATTATATTTGCACCATCAAAAACGAAAGCAAGCCTGCAAACGTTGGCAACGGGGCGTTAGCTCATCTGGCTAGAGCGCGACACTGGCAGTGTCGAGGTGATGAGTTCGAGTCTCATACGCTCCACAAAAATTAAAACGGTTAGATTAGTCTAATCGTTTTTTTTGTACGTATTAACGAGCTATAAATTTACATATAGTCCATTTTCATTCGACAACTCATGAAAGAAGCTTTTACACACAAGTCATTACTTATTTTAGGACGTGGCATAGGGCAAGTCATGTTCCAAAACAATGCATTGTCCGGATTATTGATGCTGATTGGAATCTTTTTGAATTCATGGCAAATGGGCCTATTGGCTGTAAGTGGCAACATAATAAGTACATCGACAGGCCGTATCTCAGGATATGACCGTGATGATATAAAAAATGGATTATATGGTTTTAACGGTACACTGGTAGGAATAGCCGTAGGGGGCTTTATGCATCTGACTGTAAATTCCTTGATACTAATGGCTATTGCCTCGTGTGCATCTACCTACATTGCACGGTTTTTCAACATGCAACGCATGTTGCCCGGATTCACTACCCTTTTTATCCTTTCTGTATGGATGCTGCTGGGATTGTGCAGTTGGCTGATGCCTGACATGCTACTCGTCTCTGATACAGAAACACCTGCTTCTTCCTCCATAAATTACTTACAATGTTTCAGTATGAGTATAGGCCAGGTGATGTTTCAAGGAAACATAATGACCGGACTATTTTTCCTTGCAGGCATTCTCGTGAATTCTCGGAATGCAGCAGTATATACCATATTGGGGGTACTTCTCCCCCTCCCCCTAGCCATATTATTGGGAGCAGATTCCGAAGCTTTGAATATAGGCCTGATGGGATATAATGGCGTATTGTGTGCCATTGCTTTAGGAGGTAAAAGCTGGATGAGCTTATATGGGCTGTATGTTCCGTTTTACTCTCTGTTGTATTGCAAATTGTGGGAATGAGTTGGGGAATTATTACATTGACCGCACCTTTCGTTCTTTCCGTATGGCTGACAATGGGAATAAAAAAACTTTATCTCCTCTTCAAATTAGGCAGAAAGCAAGCCACCAACCCCAACAAAGGCATAAAGGCACATACATTATAAACAGCCTCTATACCATATTTATCAGCCATGCCTCCCAATACAGCCGAAGCAATACCGGCAATTCCAAAAGCGAAACCAAAGAACAACCCGGAAATCAACCCCAGCTTATTGGGTAGCAATTCCTGGGCGTACAGCAATATGGCAGGAAAAGCGGAAGAAAGCATCAGACCGACACAGAAGCTCAGCACTACTGTCCATGCAAGCCCTACGTGAGGCATCATCATACTAAATGGAGCCGTTCCAAGAATGGAAGCCCAGATGACATATTTACGTCCTACCCTGTCACCTACGGGACCTCCCACCAATGTTCCGATGGCAGTGGCTACCAGAAAGACAAACAAGAAAAGCTGTGAAGCCTGAACAGTAACACCAAATTTATGGATCAGATAGAATGTATAGTAGCTCGTCAAACTTGCCATATAGATATATTTGGAGAAGATAAGTATCAGCAGAATACTTATGGCAAACACCGTCATCTTTGAGGAAAGAGGGCGTTCTATCTTTCCTGCCACAAGCATCGGGCGTTTCTTGATGTGGTTCAAGTAGGAACGGAACCAACGACATATAGGAATCATCACCACGATGGCAATCAAGGCAAAAACCGTGAACAAGGCAATGTGATGCCTCCCGTAAGGAGCTACCAGCAAAGCCACCAGTAACGGTCCAAGCGAGCCTCCCAAATTCCCGCCCACCTGAAATAGAGACTGCGCCAGTCCGCGTTTTCCGCCGGAAGCCAGAAAAGTAATACGTGACGCCTCCGGATGGAGTACAGACGAACCGATACCCACAATGAATACCGAAGCCAGCAACCAATACAGATTAGTAGCAAAAGCCAGATTCATGATACCGACCAAAGTAAAGCCCATACCTATCGGCAATGACCAGGCAATGGGGCGCTTATCAAAGAACAATCCCATTAGAGGCTGAAACACGGACGCCGACATCTGATACACTAACGTAATCAGACCAATCTGGGCAAAACTCAAGGATAAATCCTCCTTGAACAAAGGGTATACTGCCGAAATAACCGATTGCAGCATATCGTTCAAACAATGCGAAATACTCAATGCTATAAGAATAGGAAAAGCAATTCTATGGATAGGAGGTCTCTGATTCTGTATCATCTTATACTGTCTATTACAAAAAACGGTGCAAAGGTACGTAAAAAATACATATCCAATCCACATAAAGACAAAACTCCCCGATTCTCGTCAATACAGAATCGGGGAGTATCTTTATCAGTTCAGCAATCCCGGATTGGCTTCTATGGCTTCTTTCGGAATGGCCAATGTATAACGGGCATCATTCTCTTCGAGTACATAACGCGTACCATCAAGCACTTTCTCCAAACGCGGACGGGTGGAACGACGAAGGTCAAACCAACGATGTCCTTCAAAAGCAAGTTCACGGGCACGTTCATCTAATATTTCCTGTACCAACGCTTCCTTATCCATGGCATTGACAACAACGGATTTCGCTTCGTAGGCCTCCGGTGCATAACGTTTCCGCATCAGTTCCAGCAGGCGAGTACGTGCTTGAGACAGTTCTCCAAGTCGGGCAGCAGCCTCAGCAGCCGTCAGATATATTTCACCCACACGGAAAGTACACAAGTAGTTATTGCTTCCCGCCTTCTTATTCTTCCGGAAACCTTTTTCATCCGTTTCAGCAAAATATTTGTCCAGCCGAAGGTCGTTCTCAGCATAAAGGGAGAGAAAAACCGGAGTAGCCAGAGCAGCCCCATTGATTGTACTGCTCAGAGGTGTCTCCAGTGGAGTAATATTTTCCACGGAATTATAACTGTTAGGAAGAGTTGCAGCGGCATCATTCAAATCTACCAATACAGACTTCACGGCAAGCACTGCCTCAGCAGCATCCCAAGCCGCCTGCCACTCGCCCTTATAAAGGGATACGCGTGATTGAAACGCCTCTACCGAAGCCGCATTGAAACGATATGAATATCTCTGTTCCCATTCTGCCTTCATGACCAGTTTGCGTGCCTCGTCAATATCTGCTTGGATGGAAGTATAAACTTCTTCCACCGTATTGCGTTTCAGGACTTTCTCTAAATCCGTATCCAATTTCAGCGGTACCGATTTGGTATCCAAAGCTCCCTCCTTAGTATAGGGCTGTCCATAAAGATTTACCAATAAGAAATGTACATAAGCACGGAGCATATACGCTTCTCCTACAAGCTGATTTATCTCTTCCTCAGTGCCTTCCTTAATATCACTTCTGCTCTCAATAACGTGATTGGCAATAAAAAGCACATTGTAATACTTGGCCCATTCAAACGATGAGGTATAGGCATTGGGAGCAAGGTCGTTCCAGCGCTCTATATCCATATAATAATTTTGGTCATATTCATTATCCCGAACCAGCATCTCGTCGGAACGGAAACAAGCCATTCCCCGGTCACTGAATTTACTCACGTCCTTATAAGAACGGGCAAGCAACGCTCTATACTCAGCCAAAGAATTGGGAATGACACTACCGGTAGGCTGTATATCCAGATAGTTGTCGCATGCCGCAAGCAGAAGCATGCAGGCCATTATCATCAGACTTATTGTTTTCTTCATTTTCTTTCTGCTTTTGAAGTTAGAAATTCAAGTTCAAACTGAATGTAACCGACTTGGGTACGGGAGTTGCATAAGGATTGTACATCGACTCCGGATCCATGTAGTTATTATATCCCGAACCAAACACGAAGAGATTGCGTCCTTCAATAGATACCGTTGCCGAGTTCATTCCCAAACGCTTTGTCAGGAGCTCAGGGATACGGTAACCCAGACGCAGATTCTGCAAACGTACGTAGTTCAGCTTCTTCACCCAGATATCCAAATCTCTCCAGATGGTTTTAGAATCATACCAGGAGTACTCTTCCGGGTTGGAAGCACTCAGCATAAATGCCGGAAGCTCCGCATTCGGGTTTTCCGGAGTCCAGCGGTTCAGCACATCCGCATTATAGTTCTTGCCATAATCCGGATTAATGATGTCATAAGAGGGCTGCGTACGTACGTACCCGCCAAACGTCAAAGAGAAATTGACATTCAGCTCCCAGTTTTTATAGCTGAAGGTATTAATCAAACCTCCCGTATAAGGAGCATCGCTACTCCCGATATACGAATAAAAGGTTCTCTCTTCGGCTGCAGTTACATCGGAAGAGGCAATACCTATCCCCCACTCGTCCTTCAGGCGGTAAAGCTCCTTCAAGGTCACTTTCTCTCCCTCCGGATTATAGAACATCATATTACCGGTTTCCTTATTCACTCCCGCAGTCTTCAGTGCGAAAATTGCCCCTACGGGATAGCCTTCACGTCCCGGAGTGGTCTGCTGCTCCGGTATGTTTTCCTGCAATACCTTATTACCGTTATAGGCAAAATTGAAATTTGTGTACCAGGAGAAGTTTTTTGTCGTTATGTTACGGGTAGACAAGCTGATTTCCACACCTTTGTTCTCCATACTTGCCCAGTTGACGTTCATTGAAGTAAAGCCCGTCTCCAGAGGAAGCATGCGCAAAGCTATCAAATCGGTACCCTTACGGTAATAATAGTCCACGCTCAGATTGATAGCCTGGTTCAATACAGAAAAATCAAAGCCGGCATTGACAGACTGCGTCTTTTCCCAACGCAACTTCTTGTTGGGAGCGGAATTAATAATAATTACATCTTCCGATACTCCGGGCAAAATACTTTCCGACCGATATGTACCCAACAGGAACGGAGAAGTATTCTTGTCAATATTTCCCTGCAGACCGTAAGATGCACGGAACACCAGGTTATCCACCCACTTGGCCTGCTGCATAAACGGTTCTTGTGACAGACGCCACAAGGCACTGACAGAATAAAGAGGAAGATAGCGGTACTTCTTATCCACACCGAAAAGGTCGGAACCGTCAAAGCGGATACTTCCTCCCACCGTGTAGCGGTTCAACAAAGAGTAAGAGGCCGTAGAGTAGAAAGATACATAAGCATTCTCCTTATACGTTGTCTGATGGAGCGGGAAAGACGTGGCGTAACTTTCGTTGGGGAAAATCACCGGTTTGGTCGTCAACGTCTTGCGGTCGAAGCCATACCCTGCCGAGAACAAGGTTTCATACCAGGTCTTGCGCAGCTCGGTACCCGCCATCACTTCCAGTTCATGAATATCATTGAAACTGTCGCGATATTCTCCCATCGCCTTCCAAGTAATCTGTGAATTGGAGTTTTCATAAGACTTCTGCATACCTCCTTCGGGCAGGAAGTGTTTGGTTTCTCCGCCCTGGGAGTATTCGCTCAACTTATAGTAATAGCGCATGGCATAGCTTTCCCAGTCCGCTATTTCTTCTCTGGAAGTCTTTTCCAACTGATAGCCAAACTGGGAAGTCAGCTTCCACTTGTCATTGAACCGTAGCTCCGCATCAAATATAGATGAAAAAGAATTCACCACGCTTTCATTAGACGTGTTCTGCCGTTCTTCAAAGATGTTGAATCCTAAATCCTTATCAGTGTTGTTCTGAATATCGTAGTCGTAATTATAGTTGCCATTCTTGTCATAAAGTTCAAAATACGGATTAGCCTTGCGTGAATAGAACACGGGATTCGACATACCGTATGCATCTGTCAGATAATTGGTATTTTTGCGACGGTTGGCAAACATGGAGGCACCCACTTTCAGTATACTGTTCACCTTATAGGAAGTCTTTCCTACCAAGTTGAAACGGTCCATACCCACACCGTCCACATTTCCATCCTCTTTATAATAGCCGAAAGAGGTATAATACGTAACCCTTTCCGTACCGCCGGAAAGGCTCAAGTTATATTCCTGGCTGAAAGCATCGCGGAAAAGGATATCTCCCCAGTTTGTATTAACACTCTTCAAACGGTTGATGGCAGCTTGTGTATCACTGCTCAAGGCATCCCATCCTCCATTCTGAAAAGCAGACAACTCATTGTAATTGGAAAGAATATTATATACGCCTCCTTTATGATTGTCCGGAGAATAGTTATTACGGATCATATCCATTTCCAATCCTACTTTCTCCGCTGAGTTCAGCAAGTTCAACCGGTCAAGGCTCAATGTAGGAGTATAGGTAAACCGGGACGAGAAATTGATAACCGGTTTACCGACCTTACCCTTCTTTGTTGTAATCACAATGACGCCATTGGCTGCCCTCGCACCATAGATGGCAGTGGCTGCCGCATCCTTCAGGATGGTGATATTCTCAATATCTGCCGGATTCAGGCCTGCAATGGAAGATTGCTTCATGTTGGTGATGTCATTCAGCTCATCCGGTTCGGGAACATCCGTTCCCTCCAAAGGAATGCCGTCCAGCACCCACAAAGGGTCTTGTGTACCATTCAATGAAGCAGTACCGCGAATGCGTATCTTTGCCGGAGCACCCGGAGCACCGGAAGTCGGGCTGACAGAAAGTCCGGCAATTTGTCCGGCAAGTGCCTGGTCGATACTTTTTACTGCACCGATGGTCTCGTCCGATATATCCAGTTTGGATACCGCTGCCGTCAGCTTGCGGCGCTCCACTGTCTGGTAACCCGTCACAACAACGGCATCGAGCATTTGGGAAGATGCATGAAGTGTTATTTCATAATGTTCCTTTCCCGGAACAAGCTTCACTTCCAATACGTCATATCCCACGTAGCTACAAAAGAAACGGGTTATCCCCGCAGGTATAGCGATAGAGAACTGACCATCCACATCAGTGATGACCCCCATTGTAGTCTGAGCACTCCCCGCCTTTTTCAAGTCTTCCGCAGTCACATAAACGGAAGCACCGATAAGCGGTAGGTTATCCTCTGAAGATATTACTACGCCCTGGACTTTTTTCTCTGCAGCAAAAGCAGATGACAAAGCTCCTACAAAGCATAGCAAAACGATTAATACACGTTTTTTCATGCGTTACATATAAAATTAATTAATACTCTATTGAAAAGAAAAATCACTTTACTCCTAATGCAGTATTGATACGCAAAATCAAATCCTTATAATGATATTTAGTGGCTATATCCGATGCACCCAGACGATTTTGGAGCAATTCTTTGATGCGAAGCAACTCACCACGCTTCACGGAGATGACATCAGATACGCGGTTTATCTGCGAACCGTAGAAGTTCAGTTCGCGGTGTGCACCCATACGGTCGGCATCCAAAGTCTTACCGGCATGCTCGTCACAGCTGCAAAGGGCAGTCTGATGGTCCAGCAAGAAGTGGTTGTCCATCAGTTTTTTGTTTATTTTCACTCCTTCGCTTTCGGCAGCTGCTGTAATCAGTGCATCTACGAAGTTCTTCTGCAAGGCGCGTGTCATGACGTCCGGCAAGGCACCGCGTTCCGTAGTGGCAAAGATGTTGCGATGCAGGCCATCCACCAGCTCTACCACCGTGAAAGCCTTTTTGCCGTTCACCGATTCGTTCTCCAACATACGCATCAGGCGGTTGTTGCCCAGCAAATCCCAAAGGATATAGGATTGGGCATTCTTCAACACTTGTGTCGGTGCATTTTCCACTACGCCCAGCGGAGTGTTGCGCAGCAAGTAGGTGTACTCTCCCACTTCTGTGTCGAACAGCCATTTGGGATAGGTCAGCACTTCATCCAGCAGGAACTTCAAGGCTGCTTGCTGCTTCTCTTTCTCCACAAAGGTATAGGTTTTCTGTCCGTCTCCCACAACCGTGTTCTCTATATAGATACCACCGATATTTGCCAATACATGATAAAGATAATTGTTCCATTGGTTGATAACCGCATAGTATAGGCGGGAAGCTTCTTCATAAGTCTGTCCTTTCTCGCCGGTAGTAGTCCATTGGATGATTTGAGGAACAATACGCTTCAAGTTCTCAATACCCAGCAGAGACGAGCGGACAGCATCATCGCCCAAATCTTCATTCTGCGCACGCGGGTCTACGGCATCACGTACATCCTGCGCCTCACTATATTTATATAAACGGTCTGCATGACGGCTCAGAAAGTCGGCAAGCAAGTCCTTCTCTGCTTCTGGGGTTTCTTTACCATACCAACGATAACCGTATTCTATGGCAAACATATCATACGGGCCTATATGGGGAGAAAGTGCCGTAACGCCGTCACCCGGCTGTGCCACATAATTGAAACGTGCATAGTCCATAATAGAGGAGGAAGTGGTATTCATACGGTCCGTAAATGTTTTGGAACGCAGGGAATCTGTCGGAAAAGTCCAGGAAGCAATCATATTGTGACGCAAGCCCAGCGAGTGACCCACTTCATGGCATGCCACAAAACGCATGGCATCACCCATCAGTTCATCCGGCAGCCTTACTCCTCTTGCTTCGGGACGTACGACACCGGTTTGCACTGTAATCCATTCCTGAAGCATGCCCAGCACATTATGCCACCACATGATGTCCGCTTCCAATATCTCACCCGAACGGGGGTCGAGGATAGAGGGGCCCATGGCATTGGCTTTGGTGGAGGCGGCATAGGTCAGCACGGAGTAGTTCACGTCATCCTTATCCACATTCATGCTGTCCGTCAACTCCCTTGCAACGATGGCATTCTTGAATCCGGCACGTTCAAAAGCAGCCTGCCAATCCTCGATTCCCTGCTTGATATATTTCCGCCAACGACTGGGAGTGGAGTTCTCGATGTAGAACACAATCGGTTTGGCCGGTTCCACCAATTCACCGCGAAGGTAACGCTCCCGGTCTTCCGGTTTCGGTTCCAGACGCCAGCGGGTGATGAACGGTTTCTTGTCTACACGCTGCTGACCGTCACTGTAATTTAATAACGGATTAGTAAAATAACCTACACGCGGACTATCCAGACGTCCCATCATCGGTTTCTCCGGCAACAGCAACAGAGAGGAACTGACTTCGACCGTAACAAACACAGTCGTTGTTCCCTCAGTCACCTTAGTTGTCAGCTCGGAAGTAGCTACCACATTGTTCTCAAAAGCTTTGATAGATAAAATGCGGGAGAGATTCTTGATGGCCGAAGTTCCCAGGTTGATATTCGTAAAGACATTATTGATACTCGTCTCCGTACCATCATAAATATCGTTGACCTTGACCACTATCATGGTAGAGTCATTATTGAATGCCTCTATCTTGAAGCCGGCTATCAGCGGAGAAATATAATTATCCAGTACGGACTGCCGTATGGCATCCTCGTCCGGTGCCAACGGAAGAGGACGGCTCTGACGTACCAACAGCTTGTTGGCAGCCTTGTCCAATTCAAAACGCACCATCTGATTTTCGTAATTCGTACCACGGTTCACACCCGCCTCATTCAGTTCGGAAGGCACACGTTGTAATTTATTTACTACCAGCATATCACGTCCCAACAGCCTTGCCGGCACTTCAAAGTAATAATCGCTCTTCTTCTGGTAAACATTGAACATTCCCTTGCGGGCAATAGCATCGGAACCAGTCAATTTTTCGTAGTCGCTCTTGGATTGAACGCTGTCCTTGGTTTCACTCTTCTTTTTCTTACGGAACCATCCCATAGCTTCGGGAGAAGCAAAATCAGATGTACCGGCATGCAACAATACGGCAGGCTCACACATGAGTACTCCCGCAACTGCCACGACTGGCAGGATTGTCTTCAATTTCATCAATTCAAACTCTAACTTTAATGCAACAATTACTCCGTTAACTCTCTCTCTTTGACGTATGTTAATAAATACCAACCGCCAGTTTGTTCTACCTCCATAGAACAGTAAACGGGGCGCAAAGATACGAAAAGTATATTTTAAAAGTCACTAAACAACGCTCATTTATGTTTTTTCCATAAACAATATGAAGACTTTTACATATATATCATTTTTTCTCCCATCCTCTATCATTTCTTCTTCACATAAAATTTTGTACCACTGATACCAAATTATCTTCCCCAAGTGGAGGCAAAACAATGATAATATTGTATCTTTGCACCGTTTTTAACTTAGAAAATAAATAAGATAACAACGATATGATAGCTAAAATCAATCAGCTTCTGCAGGAAGTAGAGGCGCTGAAAGCCGCTAACGCCGAGGAATTAGAGGCACTCCGCATCAAGTACCTCAGTAAAAAAGGAGCCATCAATGACTTGATGGCAGATTTCCGCAATGTAGCCGCCGAACAGAAAAAAGAGGTGGGTATGCGCTTGAACGAACTGAAAAACAAAGCACAAGAAAAGATTGCCGCTTTGAAAGAACAGTTCGAAAGCCAAGATACCGGCTGTGACGATATTGACTTGACCCGTTCAGCCTACCCGATAGAATTAGGAACCCGCCATCCGCTCTCCATCGTGAGAAACGAAATCATCGATATATTTGCCCGTATGGGATTCAATATCGCCGATGGACCGGAAATGGAAGACGACTGGCACGTATTCTCCTCCATGAATTTTGCCGAAGACCATCCGGCACGCGACATGCAGGATACATTCTTCATCGAAAATGATACAGAAAACGTATCGCACAGCATCATTCTTCGCACACACACATCCAGCGTGCAAAGCCGTGTTATGGAGACTACACAGCCTCCTATCCGCGTGCTTTGTCCGGGACGTGTATACCGTAATGAAGCCATCAGCTACCGTGCACACGCATTCTTCCATCAGGTAGAAGCCTTATACGTAGACCGCAATGTGTCTTTCACTGACTTGAAGCAGGCCTTATTGCTCTTTGCTCAAGAGATGTTCGGCAGTGACACCAAGATTCGTCTGCGTCCTTCCTACTTCCCCTTCACCGAGCCGAGTGCCGAAATGGACATCAGCTGTAACATCTGCGGCGGCAAGGGTTGTCCTTTCTGCAAACATACGGGTTGGGTAGAAATTCTGGGATGCGGTATGGTAGATCCGAATGTATTGGAGCTGAACGGAATAGACAGTAAAGTGTATAGCGGGTATGCCCTGGGTATGGGTATAGAACGCATCACCAACTTGAAATACCAGGTGAAAGACCTTCGTATGTTCTCTGAAAATGACACACGCTTCCTGAAAGAATTCGAGAGCGCTTACTAAATATAGTGAATAACGGCTAGTGATTAGTGATTAATAAGTTGCGCATTTTCAGCATATCATTAATCACTCATCGCTAACCACTCATCGCTAACCACTATTTTTCGCTATGGCAAAAGACAAACTTGTAACTTCCGGCTATTGCCTTATCCTGGCTGCCAATTTCCTTTTGTATTTTGCCTTTTATCTGATACTACCGGTTCTTCCATTCTACCTGACTGAGGTATTCCATACCGGAAATGCAGCAGTAGGTGTCATCTTGTCATGCTACACCATTGCCTCGCTCTGCATACGCCCGTTTTCGGGATACCTGCTCGACACGCTAGCCCGCAAGCCTCTTTATCTGGTGGCATACTTCATCTTTATCACCATTTTCGCAGGTTACATGTTAGCGGGAGTCCTATCTTTATTCATCATGTTGCGGGTTGTCCACGGCCTTGCATTTGGAATGGTGACCGTAGCGGGAAATACAATTGTGATTGACATTACCCCTTCGTCCCGTCGCGGCGAAGCCGTAGGATATTATGGACTGATGAACAATACAGCCATGAGCTTCGGCCCGATGATTGGTCTTTTCATGCATGACATATATTCCTTTGAAACGATTTTTGCCTGCTCGCTCATATCAGGAACTATCGGTTTTGTTGCCGCATGCCTCGTCAAGACCCCACCCAAACAACCAGTCAAACGAGAACCTATCTCATTGGACCGCTTTGTGCTGCTGAAAGGTATCCCGGCAGGAATCGCACTGCTATTGCTCTCCATACCATATGGCATGACAAGCACTTATGTAGCCATGTATGCCAAAGAAATAGGAATTACCTTGAATTCCGGATTGTTTTTTACTTTTATGGCCGTCGGCATGGCAGTGTCCCGTATGTTCTCCGGCAAACAAGTGGATAAAGGACGTATCACCCAAGTCATAACTTTAGGACTATATCTGGTATGTAGCTGTTTCTTCATATTGTCCGCTTGCGGACTACTGATGAAGACCGTCCCGGAACTGACAAACATATTGTTTTTTATGGTTGCCCTCCTATTGGGAGTAGGCTTCGGGACGATGTTCCCCGCCTTCAATACGCTGTTCGTAAACCTGGCCCCCAACAACCAGCGCGGAACAGCCACCTCTACCTACCTGACTTCATGGGATGTAGGCATTGGTATAGGTCTGACAGCAGGAGGTTATATCGCACAGATTACCTCATTCGATATGGCATATTTTTTCGGAGCCTGCCTCACGGTTATCTCCATCTTCTATTTCAATCTGAAAGTATCTCCTCACTATCATAAAAACAAATTAAGATGAGAAAGAAAGAGCGTTATGAAAAAATCCTTGCTTGGTTTAGGGAGAACGTTCCCGTAGCCGAAACAGAGTTGCATTATGACAATCCGTTCGAGCTGTTGATAGCAGTTATTCTCTCTGCACAATGTACGGACAAACGCGTCAATATGATTACCCCCGCCCTTTACCGGGACTTCCCTACTCCCGAAGCACTCGCCGCTACTACTCCCGACGTGGTATACGAGTATATCCGCAGCGTCTCCTATCCCAACAACAAAGCTAAACATCTTGTAGGCATGGCACAGATGTTGGTGAAAGAATTCAACAGTGAGGTACCCGATACCCTTGAAGAACTGGTAAAACTGCCCGGCGTAGGCCGCAAAACAGCCAATGTCATCCAATCCGTTGTTTTCAATAAAGCGGCTATGGCAGTAGACACACACGTGTTCCGCGTCAGCCATCGCCTGGGTCTCGTATCAGATAAATGTACAACTCCGTTCAGTGTCGAAAAAGAATTGGTAAAACATATACCGGAAACAGACATCCCCATAGCTCACCACTGGCTTATCCTGCACGGTCGCTATGTATGCCAGGCACGTACTCCACAATGTGATACCTGCGGTTTGCAATTAATGTGCAAATATTACTGCCAGAAATATAAAGTTAGCAAAGAGAGCGGCAAAGACAAAGAATAAACAACGGTTTCATAGCAAAAAAAAGAAATAAATGCTAACTTTGCGCTCACTAAAAAGAAATTAGTAACACTTTTAAATAAAATAGAGTATTATGACAATTGATCAATTTAACTTTGCCGGAAAAAAGGCATTCGTTCGTGTGGACTTCAACGTACCCTTGGACGAAAACTTCAACATTACAGATGATACCCGTATGCGTGCCGCTCTTCCTACATTGAAGAAGATTTTGGCCGATGGCGGTAGTGTAATTATCGGTTCTCACCTCGGTCGTCCGAAAGGCCCGGCTGACAAGTTCTCCTTGAAGCACATTCTGAAGCATCTCGAAGAGTTGTTGGGTGTTGAGGTGCAATTTGCTAACGACTGTATGGGCGAAGAAGCTGCCGTAAAGGCTGCTGCTCTGCAACCGGGTGAAGTGTTGTTGCTCGAGAACCTCCGTTTCTACGCTGAAGAGGAAGGCAAACCCCGCGGTTTGGCTGAAGATGCTACAGACGAAGAAAAGAAGGCTGCCAAAGCTGCTGTTAAGGAAAGCCAGAAAGAATTCACCAAGAAATTGGCTTCTTATGCAGATTGCTATGTAAACGACGCTTTCGGTACCGCTCACCGTGCACACGCTTCTACTGCATTGATCGCTAAATATTTCGACAAGGACAACAAAATGTTCGGTTACCTGATGGAAAAAGAAGTAAAGGCTGTTGATAAAGTTTTGAACGATATCCAACGTCCGTTTACTGCCATCATGGGTGGTTCCAAAGTTTCTTCCAAGATTGAAATCATTGAAAACCTGCTGAACAAGGTAGACAACCTGATTATTGCCGGCGGTATGACTTATACTTTCACCAAAGCCATGGGCGGCAAAATCGGTATTTCTATCTGCGAAGATGACAAACTGGATTTGGCTCTTGACCTGGTGAAGAAAGCAAAAGAAAAAGGCGTAAACCTTGTTTTGGCTGTTGATGCCAAGATTGCCGATTCTTTCTCCAACGATGCCAACACCAAGTTCTGCCCGGTTGACGAAATTCCTGATGGCTGGGAAGGTCTTGATATCGGTCCTGAGACTGAAAAGATCTTTGCAGATGTCATCAAGAACTCCAAGACTATCCTTTGGAACGGTCCGACGGGTGTATTCGAATTCGAGAACTTCACTCACGGTTCACGCGCTGTAGGCGAAGCTATCGTAGAAGCTACCAAGAACGGTGCTTTCTCACTCGTAGGTGGCGGTGACTCTGTAGCTTGTGTCAACAAGTTCGGCTTGGCAAGCGGCGTGTCTTACGTATCTACCGGTGGCGGTGCATTGCTTGAAGCAATCGAAGGAAAAATCCTTCCGGGTATCGCTGCTATCAACGAATAAAAACAAGCAAAATAACACCCAAAGGCAGCTCTTTGAAAAAAGGGTTGCCTTTTTTACTACTATCCATCCCTATAATGAGACGAATTCTACTATCCTGCATCCTTTTATCAGCCACATGCATCCTGAAAGCACAAGATGCTTGTCTGAATGATGTAGTCAACACTTTAAAAGACCGCATTTCACTCTCCGGCTATGCCCAAGTGGGATATACATACGATGATGCGGGCGAAGGTACCAGCAATACTTTCGATATAAAGAGAGTTATCTTTATGGCGCGCGGTAAAATCACCGATAAATGGTCGGCTTACTTCATGTACAGCTTTGCCAATACCGGAAAAATTCTGGAAGCCTACACGGAATACCGCTTTCTCCCTCAACTCACAGCACGTATCGGACAGTTCAAAACCATGTATACCATTGAGAACCCGATGTCTCCCTGCTTTGTCGAATTAATAAACTGTTATTCTCAAGCCGTCAATTACCTGGCCGGTATCAATGGCAGTGATCCGTTGTATGGCTCTGCAAGCGGTCGTGATATGGGATTGTTAATTTATGGAGACTTGTTCGACTCTTTGATGACTTATAACCTTGCCATCATGAACGGACAAGGCATCAACCTAAAAGATAAAAACAATCAGAAAGATATTGTAGGCAGCCTTATGGTACATCCATTGAAATGGTTGTCCGTCGGCGGTTCCTTTGTTAAAGGGAAAGGATGCGCCGTAGCCGTTTCTTCCATTAATCCAGACATAGCCATAGGAGAGAATTACACCCGAAACCGCTGGTCGGCAGGTGCCACCATCAAAACAAAATCCGTAGATGTACGTACAGAATACTTGGCCGGAAAAGACGGACACGTTAAAAGTGACGGTTACTATGCAACCGTATCTGCCCATGTGCTTCCCAAATTTGACGTAATAGCCTCTTATGACTATTTCAACAAAAATAAAACTATTTCCGATAAACAGACCAATTATGTAGCAGGTGTACAGTATTGGTTCTATCCCAAATGCCGTCTGCAAGCCCAGTATACATACTGTAACCGCCATAAAGGAGAAAACTCAAACCTGCTTCAAGCACAGTTGCAAGTTCGTTTCTGAGCTGGGGAAATGGAAATTTATGAACTTTTTGGCATCCTTTTTGTAGTTTTATAAGATACATACCCAAAAAGAGACTGATTTATGAACGAACAAGCCATACAAGAACAATATCAGCATATCGTTACTCTACTCAAGCAGCAACGGCTGAAGGAAGCACAATCCCAACTGGAAGCCTTTCTTTGGAACAGCGGTGACTGGACACTCCGCAACCGCTTGGAACAAGCTCAGACATCCTATCAGTACATGCTGCAATACATGCGCCAGGGAATCGACGATCCTGAACGACAGAAACTATATCGCCAGATTCTGACCGAAACTTGGGAAGTCGCTGACCAGGCACGTCTGTCTCTCCTTGACGGAGTTTCCACGCACTATTACCATTCCCTGCGCAATAACCGGGAACGCCTCCCCAAAGAATACAATATTGCCGCACTGCAGAAGGTATTGGAATCTTTCCCTGATGACCTGGCCGTTTGTCAGCTGATGCCGGATAACCAAGGCATGGACGCCGTACTGCAACGGCACGAACAAACCGCCCAGGTTCTTTTCCTTTCCACATGGAGTAACAGTGACTGGTCTGCAGAAGACGAACAGCAAGCCAAAGGATTACTGGAATCAGAAATGCTTCCCGTCAATGATTTGTGCCTGTTCACCAGTGCCGTCATGCTCAGTCTGATGGAATGCTTCGATACCCGCAAATTCTCATGGTTGCTAGACGCCGTAACGCATGCAAATACGCAAGTAAACCAACGGGCTTTGGTAGGTATCGCTTTCGCACTTCTTTTTCATCCCACCCGTCTGTCGCTTTATCCCGAATTGACAGCCCGCCTTTCCCTGCTCAACGAAGACGGCAGTTTCGGCAAGCAACTGAACCGTATTTACATCGAACTGCTCCGTAGCCAGGAAACGGAAAAGATAGACAAGAAGATGCGTGAAGAAATCATTCCGGAGATGATGAGGAATGTGAACATCATGCGCAACATGAAGTTCGGTTTTGAAGAGAACCCTGAGGAAAACGATCTTAATCCGGATTGGGAGAAAGCTTTTGAAAGTTCCGGACTGGGAGACAAGATACGGGAGATGAACGAATTACAGCTGGAAGGCGCTGACGTCTATATGAGTACGTTTGCACAACTCAAGACTTATCCGTTCTTTAAGGAACCGTACAACTGGTTCTATCCGTTCGACATGCATCACTCCAGCATCATCAAGGAATTCGGATTCAAGCCTACCGGAGACAATGCCATCCTCTCCCTTATCCTCCAATCCGGTTTCTTCTGCAATAGTGACAAGTATTCCCTTTGCTTTACAATGGCACATATACCACAGTCACAGCGTACGATGATGCTCAGCCAGATGACTTCCCAGGATTTGGATGCACTCATGGACGAAAGCAAATCTTCCGCTTTACGGCAGTATGCCGAACGACCGGATGTCATCAGCAACCAGTATGTCCACGACTTATACCGTTTCTTCAAGTTAAGCCAGCGCAGACACGAGTTCCGTGACATCTTCAAGGAAGAGATTGCCCTGCACCGTATCCCGGCACTCAAAGATATTCTGTGCAAACCCGAGCTGCTGATTACCATCGCCGATTTCCACTTCCGCAAAGAACACCCGGCAGAAGCATTGGAGCTTTATAAGGAATTGATAGCCTTGAACCATGCAAATGCAGACATTTTCCAAAAGGCTGGCTATTGCCTGCAAAAGGAAAAGAGGTATAAGGAAGCGATAGACGCCTACCTGAAAGCCGATGTACTAAAGCCCGACCATGTCTGGACAATCCGCCATCTCGCTACGTGCTACAGGCAGATAAGGGACTTTGCCTCTGCACTGGAATACTACAAGAAAGTGGAGGCAATCCAGCCGGAAAACCATAATATCCTTTTCTACGCCGGAAGCTGCCTTGCCGAACTGGAAAGATATGAAGAGGCTCTGCAATATTTCTTCAAGCTTGATTTCATCGAAAGCAATTGTATCAAAGCATGGCGTGCTATAGGCTGGTGTTCGTTTGTCAACGGCAAGTATGAGCAAGCAATGAAGTATTACGAAAAGATACTCGCCTCCAAACCACTCGCAGCAGACTATCTCAATGCCGGACATGTTGCTTGGAGAACGGGCAAAATAGAAAAAGCTGCAGAACTTTACAGTAAAGCAGCTTTGGAATATGGCGGGCAGGAGATTTTTAGAGAAATGTTCGGTAAAGACAAAGAAACACTTGTCAGACAAGGAATCAGTGAAAAAGATATCCCTCTAATGATGGATCTGGTTTAGATCTCCAACAACTCCCTGTACAGTCTCTGTACGGGGAGCCCCATTATATTATAGTAACTCCCGGATATGTTTTCCACCCCAATGAATCCAATCCACTCTTGTACACCATAAGCTCCGGCTTTATCCATGGGTTGGTATTTGTCCACATAATAGGCAATTTCCTCTTCGCTCAGTTTAGCAAAACGCACTTCTGTTGCCGCTGCAAAACTGCGTTGCCACTCAGTAGTAGTGATGCACACACCGGTAAACACTTCATGGGTACGTCCGGACATGTCGCGCAACATCTGCATGGCTTCTTCCCTATTCTTGGGCTTTCCGAGAACTTGTCCATCCAGCCAGACAATGGTATCTGCCGTAATCATCAATTCGTCCGGATGCATCATATCACGGTAGGCATCCGCCTTTTCCCTGGATATGTAGAGAGGAATATCCGCTCCCCGCAATGTCTCGGGATAAGATTCATCCACATCGGGCAAAGTTCTTACTTCATATTCCACTCCCAAACCAGCCAGCAATTCTTTCCTTCGCGGAGAATTGGAGGCGAGAATCACCTTATATTTCTTCAGATTATCTAACATCATATCATTTACGATTTGACGATTTACAATTTAACGATTGAAACAACTACCAACCAAAAGCTTTTTCATCTGCCATCCAAAGCCCTTGCACTTTCAATACCTGTTCCACAATGTCGCGACCACAGCCATAACCGCCTTCTGCATACGAAATATAGCGAGCCACAGCCTTTACCTCAGGCACAGCATCCTTAGGACAACATGGCAAACCACACTCACGCATCACCTCCAAATCGGGAATATCATCACCTACATACAATATTTCCTCGTCCTTCAAGCCATGACGGTCACGGAAGTCATGGTAATCATGGATTTTAACAGAAGAACCCATATAGATATTTCCATCCTCAAAACCTAAAGAAGTAAAACGCTTGCGGACTGCTTCTGTACGTCCACCCGTAATTATACCCAGCAACACACCTTGCTTAGCAGCCAGATGCAGGGAATAACCATCCTTTATGTTAACCGTACGCAGAGGTTCACCCTCCGAACTCATAGGGATAACATTGGCACTCAGCACACCGTCCACATCAAAAACAAGGGCTTTTATCTTTTTCAAATCATAGTTTATGGTACTCATTGCACTTTTTTCTTGTTCATTATAATATACCTATATGCAGCAAAACATTAGTTCAAAAGAGGCAAGCATCGGCATCCGGTTATCTTATTGCCAACCGATGTATATTCTCGCTAATCTCCCGATACAGTTCCAGCATTTGCGGCTCATCAGCAAGCATCCGCAGATGCTCGTCAATGACATTCTCATCATAGCGCACAGCCGGTCCTGTCTGTGCGGCAAGCGGTTCCAGCTCATGCACCTTGCGGGCCGTCTCGTCTATCAAGGGGAGCATTGCCTCGAACGGCAACCCGTACTTTTTCAGCAGTTCAGCAGCCAACACATACATGTGATTGGTAAAATTGCACGTAAACACAGCCGCCAGATGCAAACTTTTGCGCTGCTCAGAACTTGCTTCATACACTTTTTCCGATAGGGCGGAAGCAATGTCCTTCAGAAGCTGCACATCCTCTTCCGAGTTGCTTTCCACAAAACACGGTATCTGTCCAAAATCCACTTCACGCTGCTTACTGAAAGTCTGCATCGGATAAAGCACTCCATAACGCACTACATGCCCCTGCCAAATATTCATAGGAATACTGCCGGCTGTATGCACCCATAAAGCATTCTCCTTTCCAGAAACAATCTGGGGTAATAATTCTACAAAAGCCGCGTCCTTCAGCGAAACGATATAAAGCTGCGCCTCCTTCGTAACCGCCTGCAGCTCCGTGGTATATGCAGCTTCCACCGTCTGTGCCAATTCCTGCGCCGATTCTTTTGTACGGCTGTAGACCTGCACAATACGAAACCCTTTCCGATAAAGAGCCTTTGCCAGATTAGTAGCCAGATTTCCGGCACCGATAAAGGCAATGGACATATCTTCTATACTTCTTCCTGCCATACACTTATCTTGTTGCCAACCAATACAGAATAGCCCCTAATACCAGCAACGCCAACGGCAGCAGATAAGCGGACATCGTACCGAGTAAGGCAGTTATCAACCCGAAGTTCAATATCAGCCACAAACCTATCAATACCAATCCCACTGACTTGTCATGCTTGAACAGCAGAAAAATCACTGCGGTATACAATAGAAAATTATCCTTATTCATCACCCACGGCAAGCCGATTGCAGAAAAATGCACCAATTTGTCCACCAAGTAAAGAATGCCGAATACAATCAGTGTGATGGCAGTGGCCTTATATGTATCACGGTTATTGTTTGCTTTTGCTGCACTCACTGTTACTTTCCTCCGTACTTATTGATATGTATCTTTTCCCACTGCAGATTGTCTTCGTTGAAAGGCTTGCGCTCCATCCCCTTATGGCCGATAGCAATAACACTAAGCACCTGCAGCTGTAAAGGAATATCCAACACCTCGTGCACATACTCGCCGGAAGGCATACCGGAAGCCGTAAAACGTTCGCGCACCTGCACCCAGCAGCTTCCCAGCCCCATATCTTCGGCCTGAAGTTGCAGGTAGATGGAAGCAATGGAGGCATCTTCTATCCACACGTCGCTTGCCAGCGGGTCGGCAACAACCACTACTGCCAGTGCCGCATCGGCAATAAACTGCGATGCCTGCTCCTTGCAATAGGACAATTCCTTCAATTTATTCTTCTCGTCCACCACTATGAACTGCCATGCATTGCTGCGTTTCGACGTGGGTGCCATCAGGGCTGCTTTCATCAAAGTAACGACTTGTTCTTGTGTCAATTCTTCTTCTGTAAACTTCCGCATGCTGCGGCGTGCTTTTATCAATTCACTGAAACTTTCCATAACATATTCGTGTTTAGCGAAGGCAAATTTAGATAAAATATCCGGGAATGGCGAATAAAAGCCCTTACAATCTTCTCCCCGCTTCCTTTTGTATCAGACAAGCAGATAGGCGGTATCCGGAACAACCGAAAATTCCTCTAAATAGATTATCCAGTCGGTCACATCCTCTACCGTAAACCACCCTTCATCACCCTCGTGCATGTGGCTGACGTCGTAAGGTTCTTGTATAAGCTGTCCCTTGAAACGCTCTCCATCAAACTCCAACAGCTTAAACCAAATATGTTCGCGGTCGTCAGCCTGCTCGGCACTGTCTGTCTTCAAGCCAATTTTAAGCAAGATAGAGTCTTCGTCCTTCTTTGCCATGTATTTCACAAGACCGAAACGCTCGCGAGCCAACGCACTCATGCGATTGGTTTCACGGGTACTAATAAAGAATAGCGGATTCTCACCCCACATGCTATCGTATTCGGACACCTTCCGCAGTCTGCCTTTCTTCTCGTCGTCCTCACTCGTATAGATGAACACGGGTGCCGTGCGGCCGTTGTGTCCCTCCTCACGGTCGTCCGCACTGCCAAGAACGAGGCTTCGGTACTCATCCAGCGCCTTTGTCCACGAAACGTAGGTGGCCACTATCGGCAAACGGTCATTCAACATCCCGATATATACGCCAACACCAGGTTCGGAAGTCCTATCGTCTTTATCGAGCAGATGACTAGCAAGGGCGGAAATCAAGTAATAATGGTTGTTGTAATTCTCCTTGTCTGATTTCAGAATCTCAAGTTCATACAAACCGCAACGGTTCAATCCGTGCGTATGCAACCACACCTCGCCTCCTTCATCGGTCACAGCATGTACCGTGAACAAAACACTCGTTCCGGGAACTACCGCCGAGTCGGCAGCCAGAGTGGCCCACCGAGCACAAACCAGTTTCTCGGCACTTTCGTCCACAATGGCAAGCAGGTCGGGCACCATAGCTACAGCAATCTTCAGTTGCAGATGGTAGGACTTCTGCCCGTCAACGCCGAACTTCATGAACACCGTAAGTGCCCTATCGGCTCTGCCAATAGCATATAGTTCTTCGTCAGTGAAATAATAATCCCGACGATTAAACATATCAGGCATTGAAAAATCACCTTCATAGAAGCCTATTTCATACACTTCGCCATCATATCCTACTTCCATATATCCCGGTTCGTCTTCATCAGGCAAACGTTTTTTCAACAATTCCACTCCAGAGATAGCAGCCACGCGCTCAAAAAGCCGTACCGACAAATCCATTCCACCCCCCTTAGGCACTGCCATCATATAAGAGGACTCTTCCCAGTAGCACAGCGGCTGTTCTTCGAGAACCGTTTTCTTTTTCTTAAAAATCATATCCATTCTTTTTATGTAAGACTTCAGCTATAGTGACAAATTTAATAAAAAAGCCTACCCATGCCAACCGAAATTTCAGTTTTTTTGTTAAGTTTGCAAGCAATGCCCCTCAAACTCACTACATATTACCGTGGGAGCAAGGTTCCTGACCTGCCAGGCACCAACACCTTCCATTCCACAGAGTTGTTCCGAATCTACGAGGCAACTCCGGGGTATACCCCCATACTCATTGTGGCATCCGAAGATGACAAGCCCGTTGCGAAACTGCTTGCCGCCATACGTAAAAGTGTCCGCATGTTTCCACCCGGCATCATCAAAAGATGTGAGGTGTACGGTACGGGAGAATATTTCAATAACGAGGCAGACAAAGAGATTATCTTCAGTGACATGCTGCAAAGGCTTACCAATGAAGCATTGCGCGATTCTTTTCTCATCGAGTTCCGCAACCTGGAAAATGCCATGTTCGGATACAAATCTTTCCGAGACAACCAATACATCGCCATCAATTGGCTGCGGGTACGCAACTCGCTGCACAGCGTCGAAAAGGTGGAAGAGCGTTTCAGCCCGTCACGTATCCGGCAAATAAAGAAAGGGCTCAAAAACGGCGCCCAAGTACGGGAAGCACGTACCAAAGAGGAGATTCTCTGTTTTGCCCAGATGTTGCGCCACGTATATTCTTCCAAGATACGGCGCCACTTCCCCAGCATCAAGTTCTTTCAGCATCTCGAAAACCAGTTGACAAAAGGGCAGCAAAGCAAAATCTTCATCGTCATTTATAAGGAGAAGATTATCGGTGGCAGCGCATGCATTTATTCAGATGACAGCGCCTATCTATGGTTCTCTGGTGGCATGCGCAAGACTTATGCCCTGCAATATCCGGGGATTCTTGCCGTATGGAAAGCACTGGATGATGCCAAACAACGCGGATACCGCCACTTAGAGTTCATGGACGTGGGACTTCCCTTCCGTAAACATGGCTACCGTGAGTTCGTTCTCCGCTTTGGAGGAAAACAAAGCAGCACCCGACGCTGGTTCCGTTTCCGTTGGAACTGGCTGAATCGGGTGCTGATAAAGATGTATGAATGATTCTTACCGAAATCAGAAATTAGTGTAGACCACATATCCATGAGCCGGTACATTAACCTGTTTATTTACGGTTTCACTTTTTCCTGTAAAGTAATTGGTCCAGTTACCAGGAGTGGCAGGGAAAACAATATCAGTAGCGGTATGTGTAAAGTTACCCACCACCACCAGTTGCTTACCCGTTATACTTTTTACCAATAATGTACGACCGTTGTCCCAATCAGAAGTTTCCACCTTCCATGTCAAAGTTGCATTTGCATCAAACAACTCCGGATGAGCATTGCGCAGCTTCATCAAACCTGCATAAACATCGTGCAGCCCTTTACGATCGGCGTTATCTAAATATTCCCAATGCAAAGGCTTCCTACCGGTACGGCCATTCTCTTCAATAGAGATGTCATATCCCATCTCTCCGAACTGCCAAACCATCTTAGGACCAGGAACGGTAAGGAAGAAAGTTGTATTTAGTGCCAACTGATTCATACGGGCATCAAGGTCGGTTTTCAGCACACCATCACCCCATTGCGACTGTTTGTAAGCTGTGCGTTCTTCATCATGGCTTTCCATAAAACCTACCCATGCAGTGTTTTTCTCATAAAGGCTACTAAAAGAACTATTTTCAGCATACCCCATAGCCGACTGACAATAGGCATTATTCAAGTTACGCCATAAGTGCATACCATCAGCTGCCAGTTCATTTTCTTCCTTTGAATCACAGAAATGCTCCAAGATAACATAAGAGTCCTTTTTCACTTCCTTGATGGCCGCATTATAATCCTTTAGGACGGCAATGCGACCCGCATCGTAATTGGATGCTGTACTTTCAGTGCAAGAGGTTTGTGTGAACCCTTTCGTCAAATCAAAACGAAAGCCATCCACCTTATATTCCTTCAACAAGAATTGCAGATTACGCTTCACAAACTTACGCACCAATGGGCTTTCATGATTGAAATCATGGAACACGCTATAAGGATGAGGTGCTTCCACATTGAAGTATGGATTATTCTTTGCAGTCTTATCACCATCCCAATAGAGTTTAGCCAGCGGATTATTTCCTGTAGCATGATTATAAACCACATCCAGAATAACTGCCATACCAGCCTCATGACAAGCATCAATGAACTGCTTATACATTGTTTTTGTCCCATAAGCTTTATCCATCGCAAAGAAAAAACAAGGATTATACCCCCAACTGTCATTGCCGTCAAACTCCTGCACCGGCATCAACTCAATAGCGTTGACACCCATTTCTTTCAAGTAAGAAAGCTTTCCCATCGCACCGTTAATGTCACTCGTAGCCGTAAAGTCGCGCAAGTGCAATTCATATATCACTAATTGCTCAGGATTTGCTATTTTAAAATCATTATACTTCCAGTTATAACTATCTTTCTGTATCTTGAAGGTCGAAACGATTCCTACCCCTCCCTTAGGATAAACCAGGTTTTCATTATAGGTAGAAGCTGAAATATCTTTATCATTATCAGGATCCAGTATTTTTTCAGTATAAGCATCTGCCAAATGAATTACTTCACCTTCCTTTGTACCCACATAGTATTGGAAAGCATACTCTTTACCAGCATCTAACCCCGCCAACGTAATCCACCAACATCCGGAAGCATCATCACGATACATCTGCGACTTTTCGTCATTACTTAAAGTCCAATTGTTAAAGTCACCCACAACATGTGCAAAATCCTTATGATTTCCATTCACATCTTTATCATAAAGTACCAGTGTCACTGTAGAATTATCCATTATGTTGATACCTTCGACCATATCAGCCGGTACAGCGGCAGTTTTAATCTCACCGGGTACAAATCCTTCATATTTTGTATCAGTTACCGCTATAAAGGAATCAGTATCTATTCCTTTTTTACTACCATCCGCACTACGAATCACTATTCCAAGTTGGTTCACCGGTGTCTTTCCACTCCCAAACCACTCCCGGATATTCGGACTCAATGTAATACTCCAAATATTAGCCTCAGATAAAGTCATCTTACATTTATCTTTGTTTTCTGCCCACTCTGCAGGCACGAATTGCCAACGACCTTCACTGACAACACCAATATGTACATACACATCTCCTTTATACTCATAGAGGGCAGACTTTGTATCCGCTTTAAACGTAATGACAAGAGGCTGATCAGCATCTGGTACCACCGGTGTATAACTCAGACCAGCAGGAATTGCAATTGCATTGGCAGCTTGAGTGACGGATATTTCTTCCCTTTTTGAACCGGATATAATATTCAATTGTGCTGTACGCGCTATTCCAGTTTCATTTTTAGCAACAGAAACCATAATCGTAGCTTTTCCTGACAAGCCTTTTGCCGGATTGATACTGCACCAGCCAATATCCTCACCACTCAGCTCAGCAGTCCATTGATATCCGGCCTCAAAACTGACACTTTGTGAAGAAGCAGCTTCAGCAAAGCTAAAACCTTGTTCAAAAATAGCTTCACTACCGGAGGCAGGAGTCAAATATTCCTGAAACTCCTCTTTGTTGTCACTACATGCCGTGAATGCCAGCAGCACGCTGAAGCATATCAAATGCCATAAAACAAGATTCTCACGTTGAACGATAATTTTCATAATATGAAGTATTTAAAGTTATCACTTCACAAATATAACCGGAAAAGAAAGGGCAAATCAATTAACGTAAAGGAAAACGAGAACAATATCACGAAAACGTTTGCATATCAAACAGAAAGAGGAGACCTTACACAATATAATAGTATAGGGTCTCCTCTTTTATTAAAATCCAGCCGTCAGAATCTAATTATTCTATACTCTAATGCATTCAGTTTAATTTCATTCATCAATTCCAGAGGTTTATTTTCGTAAATATCAGTAGCTACATGATGCTTCCAACCCTCCGGTAAAATAACAGAAACATCTCTATTACGCACATTAACCAATATCATAAAAGCATCTTTACCATCACTTTTCTGATACATCAAGACGTCTGAAGCAGGATACCCAGTTAATATTCCTTTCCGAAGTGCAGGATATTTATTATACAATCCCATTAAACACCCATATTCTTGATAAATATCCGAACATTCGGACCAATCCACGGATGTATATGCAAAAAAATTAATAGGAGCCTCATGTCCAATTTCTTGTGAACTATAAATCAATGCTCCACCATGCAAAAAAACGGTTCCAACAAAAGCAGCCATAGCTGCCCTTTCACTTCCTAACTCCACAATTGGCGACATTTTAGAAGCCTCATCATGATTGGTAATAAAACGTAATTTCATTTTTCCTGCCGGAATTGAGTCATACTCGCTCCAATCCACCTCCAACAAGCGTGCCGCACTACTATCATTAACGAAAACATCCCGCATCGCCTCCATCAAATCCCAAGCATAGTTCATATCAAATCCTGCATCAAAATGATCTTTGCGCTTACCTTCTGCCAACATTAACAATTTCCGATTTGGAATAGCCCTCAGAGAATCAACAGCTTGCTTCCAGAAAGTATATGGAACATAATCAGCAGCATCACAGCGAAAACCATCTACACCAACTTCTTGTATCCAATATTTCATAGCATCAATCATTGCAAGGCACATATCTGCATTATCGTAGTTCAAATCTGCCACATCATTCCATCCCGTTCCTGCAGGAGAAATTATATTTCCGATACTATCCTGAGTATACCACTCTTTATGTTCTTTAATCCAAGCATGGTCCCAAGATGTATGATTAGCAACCCAATCTAAAATTACACTTATTCCTTTTTCATGGCATAATTCCACTAAACGCTTAAATTCTTCTACTGTTCCAAATTCAGGATTTATTCTTTTATAATCTTTGATACAATAAGGAGAATTCACCGTATTTACCTCACCAATCTCATAGATTGGCATAAACCAAACAACATTAACACCCAAAAACTGAATAGAATCAAGATGTTTTGATATGACATTAAATGCATTCTTCAGAGCAAAAACACGTGGATTGATTTCGTACATCACAACGTCTTCTACAGCAGGTAATACTTGCTTTTGTTCAGTAACTATCTCGCGTTTTCCGGCACAAGCATACACTGTCAATAATACAAGTATAGTATAAAATAAATTCCTCATCTATTTACAATTCATTGGTCTGACAAATAAAAAAGGATTAAAGGTCCCCCCCTTAATCCTTTTTCTATAAATAAGAGAGCCTTAATTGGCTGTCATTGTAGCATTCTTAGCTTCTGGATCCAATACAATCGTGTATGTTCCAGCTGAAACTTTAATATTTCCACCATCCTGCGTCAGCGCACCTAAACTACCACCAAAGTTTATAGTCCAAGCTGCATCCCATCTGAATTTCATTTCACCATCACCTAATGTAACAGTCACCGACCACTTTTGCGTTTCAGCATCATAATCCATTAAAGTGCCTTTATCCCATCCACCAGGAGTAGCATCACCAATAATCTCCCAACCTGTCTTATCCAAAGTAGCAACCATCTTCTTAGTATCGGCACCTACTCGATAATAACCGGCAGCCTCAATCTTAACATTACCGCCATCACCGATAACAAACGTAGTTGATGTCTTAGCCTCATTCCAAGTAATATCTCCAACAACACCAATCCACGTACCAGAATCATAGAACTTGAATTCTGTATCGGCAGGGAAATAGTGAGTGCCAGTATATTTGAAATCACGAGCTGCAGATTCTACCTTATAGCAATCATCAGCTTCCGGCTTCCAACCATCACCACTCTGATAGCTACCAGGCAATGTCATTGCAGAGCTAGAAAGCTCAATCGTTGTTTCTTCCATACTATAAGTATATTTTCCTGCATTAGTCAAATTTAAAGTAATAATATAGGGACTTGCCTTTACCACTTTGAAATTTTGACCTCCAGCAACCAAGTTACCGGCCAACTCAGAAAGTTTACCTTCTTCTGCTCCATAATTGAATCCCCAGTCATTATTGGCTCTAAATTTGAATTCCTTATCGAGCAACGGAGTAACCACTGTCCAAAGACGAGTAGTGGTATCGTATTCCATCTGGGTATCTTTGTCCCAACCACTAGACGTAGCATCTCCAATTACTCCCCAAACCAGCCCTTTCTCTGATTGGGTTACCTTACCTTCTGCATCTAAAGTAATTTCAATGAAACCTTTACCATCAGCAGTAACTTGCTGATCTTTAGCCAATACTTTCGTAAGGTCTGCACCATCAATGATTGCATAAGAAACAGCACCATCAAAATTGGCATAACCACTATAAATGCCATCACCGTCAGGGTCACCTATCAAATAGGCAGTAGTGTAGTCCCAATCAGGATAGCCAACAGCTACATAAGCATACTTCCATGTAATATTATCTACATTAGGGTCATAAGGTGTAGCCTTAAAAGTTATTGAGTTACTAGCTGCATCAGTATAAGCATCATATGCCTCAGAAACCAAAGAAACAGTAAAATCATACGTTTGCCCCGGATATGCTCCTACCTTAGCCAATAAAGAATTCATTTCACTATTTGTAAATGCCAGTTTTGCATCCCCTGTTTCTCCTATTACAATACTCTTATTGGTAGAAGTATTTGTTAGAGTTACAACATAATTAACTACTGCAGAAACTCCATAATCTGCCTTATCCCAAGCTATTTCCGGAAATTGCGCATCCTTATTGTCTTTAGTAATAGTAATGTCTGTTTGGGAAAGCGCATGCAATGCAGCAGCAGTCTTCAATTCCAATATGGGGGTAGCATCCTCCTCACAAGACATCAATGCGAAGATTCCAGCCAAAAGTAAATAAATATATTTTGTCTTCATATCATTCATGTTTAATCATTAATATTAGTATCCTTCATTCTGTACCAGGTTCTGATTAGAACCAACATCGTCTGAAGGCAAGGGGAACACTTGATAAAAGCTTTCAACAGATTTTCCTGCCGCAACTCCACCCTTCCATGGCCAAACATAATCAGCAGAAGTATATTTACCGAAGCGAATCAAATCTGTACGTCTTTGAGCTTCGTAGAATAGCTCACGTGCGCGTTCATCCATCATAAAGTCCAAAGTAAAATCACTATCGGAAATAGGTGCGGACGCCTTGTCTGAATATGCACGTTTACGCAAATCATTTACATATCCCAAAGCCTCTGTTTTTGTTGCTCCTTGTCCGCCACGAAGAACAGCTTCTGCTAAATTCAAATAGATTTCACCTAAACGGAATAATGGATAATCTGTCCAAGCTTCCGCAGATGCAGGTTTACTTCCATCTTTATTCACATTATAAAACTTGGTAACGGGAATGCCATTATTGACAAAATCAGCTTCATTTGTGATCTCAATATTTGTGGTAGCTTCTGTACGCAACATTGCTTTACGAGTATCCTTATCACTGCTATCCTCTTTTTCAAAGATATTATATAAAGACGACTTAGCTCTAACACCTTGCCAACCTCCCTTTGCATTCGTTTCTTCTTGAAAATCAGCAGAACCCCAGCATAACAAAGCTGTCATACCTCCCCAGGTCATTGTATCTTCACCTTCATATCTCAATGGGAAAATCATCTCTTTGGATTGGTCATTATCAGCTTTGAACATATCGCCATAAACCGGTTCCAATTGGTAACCTGCTGAAATAATCTTTTTAGAATAAGTCACACATTCAGTATATTTATTTACACCTACATACGTGTCTGCATTCAAATACAAGCGAGACAATGCAGCCCACAGAGCAGCTTTATTAGCATGTCCATAATTATCATTAAATCCAACTACAGGATCAAGCATATCACTTTCACATGCCAACATTTCACTTTCAATGTATTCAAATAATTGATCTTTCATAATTTGTTGTGGACGAACGCTACCAATAGGGCTGTTTTCATCTACAAACGGAACATTACGATACAAATCCAAAGCATACAGATACATCAAAGCACGCATAAAACGAGCTTCTGCACGGAAAGTTTTAATAGAAGCCTTTACTTGCTCTGAACAACCTCGTGAGGCAAGTTTATCATCAGTTGTTTCACGTAAAAACGCATTTGACAAGTTAATCTGATAATACAAACGATAATATGATCCTTTGATCCATGGACTTGAAGCAGCCCAAGAAATATGATTGAAGTCTGGAATACCAGGATCATTCCAGCAACAATGAGCGATATCAGAAGCCAATTCCTGCATATTCCACAATACGCGAATAAATGAAGCCTGAGAACCACCGTCAATGCCGACAACATCCTGGTCTGAGTCTCCACCTGCATTACCACCTATTACCAAACCTGCATATATTTTAGCCAAACTTTGTTCATAAGCTCCTATCTCCTTTCCAAAAACGACATCCGAAACCAATTCATCCTTATCCAATGGAACCGTATCCAGATCGTTCACACAAGAGGTAACCCCTAACATCGTACTCAAAAGGGCTGCCGACAATATATATTTATATTTTAATATTTTCATAACTTCATTGATTAAAAATTAAGATTCAAGCCTAACATAAATACACGAGGGCGAGGATAGATATTATTATCAACTCCACTACCGCTAATTTCAGGATCCAAACCATCATATTTGGTAATAACAAACGGATTCTGTACCGTGACATAAACACGTGCACTTTGTTTATCATTGAACAGCTTGTTAAAAGTGTATCCTAATGAAATATTGTCCATCCGTACAAAAGAAGCATTCTGAACATAGTAACTAGAACGATATTGCCCTGTCTTGAAATTTGTTTTCCATGCAGAAGTCAAACGATTTTTCAAGAAACCAGTTTGGTCATACATTTGTGAACCATCCCAAGCCTCACGATTGGATTGTACATTGTTATAAGCATAGTTTCCAATACTTGCACGCAAAGCAAATGACAAATCCCAATTCTTATAAGACAATTGAGAAGTTAATCCCATAAATACGTCAGGAGCAGACTTTTTGTAAGCGACCAAATCTTCTTCGTCTATTTTATTATCCCCATTTTGATCAACATAAGCACCTTCTATCGGATTTCCAGCCTTATCATAAAGTTGTTCCCATACATAGAATGAATTATAAGGATGATCAACAGCATTTATCATGATATTATAACCGGTTGCTCCATCAATACCAGTATGAATCACACCTTTATAAGCCGGGTCATCATTAAATGTCAATTTGGTAATTTCATTTTTATTATAAGAGATGTTATAACTCAATGTCCAGTCCCAATCTTTTGTCGTGATAGGATGAGCCGTCAAAGTAAGTTCAATACCTTTATTCTCCAATGTACCTACATTCGTCAACAACTGGTTACTAAAGTTTGTACCGGCAGGAGCTGTAACCGTATTCAGCAAATCATCAGTTTTACGATAATACAAATCAAGAGTACCTGTCAATTTGTTGTTCAATACACCGAAATCCAATCCAATATTGTAAGTTGTAGTTTCTTCCCATTTCAAGTTTTCATCATAAGCTTGAGGAGCAATCAATGAATACTTGTTATTACCAAAATAATAATTTGCTCCAGCTTTGGAATACATATAGCGAGCCATATAAGGATAGTCACCATTATTCAGGTTTTGCTGACCAGTAATACCATAGCCCAAACGCAACTTCAAATCAGAAAGCCAATCCACTCCCTTCAAGAAATTCTCTTCTTTCATCTTCCATGCCAAAGCAACTGAAGGAAATAATCCCCAACGATTGTCTTTATTGAAACGTGAAGAACCATCATTACGCAAGGTAAATGTCACCAAATAACGATTCAATAATGTATAATTCAAACGCCCAAAGAAAGAAACAAGATAGTTTTCAGTTGAATAATCTTCCATATCCTTATAGAATTCCTTACCAGTTTCTTCAGCTTTTACTGTAGAATAAGGATATTTGGTCCATGTAGAATTATAGAAATGCTGCCAAGAATAACCGCCCATAACATCGACATGATGTGCACCAAACTCTTTAGCATAATTCAAATAGAAATCCAGCAATGTATTCCGCTTCAATTGATAATAGCTGCTATTTTCCCCAAACCCAGTTTTATAGTTACCTTGGCACCAAGTCATAGGAGCATTATCTTCTATAATAACATCACCTTCACTCTTAGACACGTCGTAACCTAAATTCAAGTTTGCTCTCAATTCGGGCAGGAAATGAAACTTATAGTCAATTTGTGCATTACCAATACTTCTATAAACAGTTGATTCGTCATGCTTTGAATCTAAAATAGAAACGGGATTAGCCAAACCAATATCAACCGGTGTAGGATTATTGCCACTTTTCATATACATAAAGTAGCCGTTACCATAGGGATTTCCATCCATGTAAATAGGCTGTGTCGGATCATATTGCGTCGCCATACCTATTGCACCAGTATCTGCAAAACGGTTTGTATTATAAATACCTTTCACATTCAACTGAATATTCAATTTCTTATCAAAGAAATTAGGATTCAAGCTAATAGCACCAGTCAAACGCTCCATATTAGAAGTCTTCAATATACCATTTTCATTGGTATAAGAAACTGATACACGATAGGGCATGTGTGGTATAGCACCAGAAACATTAACATTGTGGTCTGTACTGAAAGAGGTTTTGAATATTTCATCCTGCCAATCAGTATTTGCCTGACCTAATGCTTTAAACTGAGCACTTGATTCACCGAATTTAGAAGTCACAAATTCTCTAAATTCATTTGCAGACATTACATCTACTTTATTGGGTCTTGTATTAATAGAGAATGTACCACTATAACCAACTTGTACACGTCCAGACTTTCCTTTTTTAGTATTAATAATAATAACACCGTTAGATGCACGAGAACCATAAATGGCTGTTGCAGAAGCATCTTTCAAAATAGTAAAAGTCTCAATATCATTGGGATGGACAGTAGCCAAAGGATTTGACATACCATTAATACCACCGTCATCTACAGGCACACCGTCAATAACAATCAACGGATTATTGGATGCAGACATAGAAGAACCGCCACGCACACGAATTGTAGCACCAGCTCCCGGAGCACCACCGTCAGTAATCACACTTACACCGGCAGCTTTACCAACCAACATATCAGTAGCAGATGTAACAGCACCTTTTACCATTTTATCTGCACTAATAGCCGTAACAGACCCAGTCAAATCATTCTTTTTGGCTGTACCGTAACCAATTACGACCACCTCGCCCAACAATTCCGCATCATCTTGTAATGTAATAATTACTGAAGGAGCAGCAGCTACTTCTTGCGTCTTGTATCCGATAAAAGACACGACCAACGTAGCTCCCTGAGGAACTGTCAATGTAAAATTACCATCAAGGTCAGTGATTGTACCATTCGTGGAATTTCCTTTTTCCACTACATTTGCGCCTATCACTCCTCCCAAAGCATCTTTTACATGCCCTTTCACGGTGATGTTCTGTGCATAAGCGCCTACAGACAAGAATAACCCTAACATTAGGGTAAGAATCGTTTGACAGATTCTAAGATTAACTTGCTTCATGCATTTAATAAATTAAAGTTAACAATATTAATTACCTATATATATTATTCGAAAAATAATTTTCGTACTTTCGCTTTCTAACGTCTTTCAAGTACCCAAAGCATGACGCAACAAAAATATGCTTTATTACCTTAGTAAAGTATAAAGAGAGTGTAAAATGTGGGAAACGAACAGTGCAAACGATTGCATGCGGTTGCACAAGATAGAAAAATCACTTGATATATCATAATACAGCGCTTCTCTCCACTCTACATGTGGCATTCTTGCACATAACATATATGTTTATTCTGCTGAAGTACAGAGATTTTCACCGCCTAACGACCGTTAGGCGATTTGTTGACGGCCGTAAAGCGATCTGCCAACGGCCATCAACAAATCGCTTTACGACCGTTAAGCACTACACAACATCAAGACAAAACAAAAGAAACACAAAGCTTTTACTGAAGAAATGCCATGCATGTATAAACCAAGCAACATACTTTCAGGATATGAATAACGTGTCTGCACAATATTAATATGCCATTAACACGATATTAACAAAATGGCCGACATGATATTAACTTGTTACATTACAACAAGTTAACATCATATCGGCCCTAAAAACAGAGGTGGAAGCAAAATTTGCTTCCACCTTTTTCTGTTGCTTCCACCGCACCTCAAACACCGATGAACAAAGGGTTACAGAGCAGGTGTGGTAGAGTGGAAGCAAATAGTGCTATTTATTTCTCTGAAGTATAAAGTACCAGCTTTCCGGACTTCAATCCTTTAGCCCTTGCCTCAAACACAATCTCACCGGCTTGCTCGCCACTCTGCACAATAGCCGTCAGCTGACCGCTGAAAGCCGGCATCTTGGGCAAATGGAACAAATCGAGGCTGGTAGCATCTCCATTGGCAGCAGCGCGATATTTTCCGGCACCCTTCACCGAGAAGTTTACCATGCGGCTGTCTGCCGGACAAAGGTTACCGTCCTTATCCACGACACGGACTGTGATATATGCCAGGTCCTTACCATCGGCAGACAAGCGGGTGCGGTCGGCAACCAGCTCCAGATGATGGGGCTTGCCAGCGGTACGAATCACCTTTTCTTCTGCAGGCTTGCCGGAAGCATCATAAGCTACCACTTTCACTTCGCCCGGTTCATAAGGAACATCCATCCACATCAAGCGATAGCGACGCTGCAAAGCAAGGGAGTCCTGACCTTCCAAAGCACGGCTTTCATCAGCAGTAAGTTTCCGCTGTTTGCCATAACTCTTTCCGTTGACGAACAGTTCGGCACTGGGATAGCTGGTGTAAACAAAAACCGGAGTATTCTCCCCTTCCCTGCCCGGCCACGTCCAGTGCGGAAGGACATGCAAGGTATTTGCCTGCTTGTTCCATAGGCTGCGGTACAGATAGAAACGGTCTTTGGGGAGACTTGCCAAGTCTATGATACCGAAAACGGAGCTGTGGCTGGGCCAGGAATCCGTACTATAAGGAGAAGGTTCACCCAAATAATCAAAACCTGTCCAGACGAACTGTCCGATTGTCCAGTCATAATCATCAGCCAAAGCAAAATCCTCATCGGGAAGATTCGACCAGGAACAACACTCCACATCATAACCGGAGCACTGATGGTCATCGTACATCACACTGGCTCCCTTCTGTACGGGAAATTTATAGACACCACGGGAACTTACAGTGGAAGCCGTCTCCGAACCGAGCACAATATTCTGTGGAAGAGTCTCATAAGACTCCACATAGCGGTGAGCCCGATAATTAAGACCGGGTACATCAATCATTGCCGCAAACCCGTTGGCAAGCACACACGTCACTTGGTCCATACCGCAAGTAACGGGGCGTGTAGGGTCTTCGCGATGGCAAATATCCTGCAGGAAAGAAGCCACTTTGTAGCCCTCGGGACTACATTGGGTAGGAACCTCATTTCCTATACTCCACATTACCACACAAGGATTGTTCCGATACTGATGCAGCATATTTATCATATCCTTTTCTGCCCATTCGTTGAAATAGCGGTGATATCCATTCTCACATTTGGCAATATCCCATTCATCGAAAGGTTCCAACATCATCATGAAGCCCATCTCGTCACAGAGTTCCACCAATTCGGGGGCAGGCATATTGTGGGAGGTACGGACTGCATCACATCCCATATCCTTCAATAATGTCAACTGACGGCGAAGAGCAGCCACATTGACAGCCGCACCCAACGGGCCCAAATCGTGGTGATTGCATACCCCCTGGAATTTACGGTGCTTACCATTCAGGAAGAATCCCTTATCAGCTATAATCTCAATGCTGCGGATACCAAAACGCGTGGTATATTCGTCAGTCTGTTTGCCATCTACATAAATCTTAGATACTGCCTTATATAAATAAGGTGTCTCAGGGGACCACAGAGACGGAGCATTTATCAGAAAATTCTGCTCAAATGGCTGTCCGTGATTAATTTTCCGGCTATTATCCTTACGGGATACTATCTTACCGTCCGGCGCAATAATATCAGTAGAAATACGAACATCCGCATCACCGGCATTCCGTATTGTAGTACGCAGACGCACGGAAGCGTATTCAGCAGAAACATGCGGTGTGGTGAGCTGTGTACCCCAAACCGGAACATGGACACGTTCCGTAGTAACCAGGCGGACATTGCGATACAATCCCGCCCCCGGATACCAACGGGAGGACTGGGGTCTGTTTTCCAGACGGACAGCCAGCACATTGTCTTTACCGTCGGCATTCAGCAAACCGGTAACATCGCAATGAAAAGAGTTATATCCGAAAGGCCAGAAACAAGCTTCTTTCCCATTGACATAGACCCGAGCCTCACTCATAGCACCGTCGAAAACCAGAGTGACCTGCTTGTCGGCAGGAGCATCAAAAGCCGTACGATACCAACCGACACCCACATAAGGCAACCCTCCGGTACGCCCGGTCTTTACGGAAGCTTGCTTTTCAAGGTCTTGCGTAACCGCTACCTCCTGCAAATCGTTGTTGCGGTCGAACGGACCAAAGATGGCCCAATCATGAGGAATGGTCACTGTTTCCCACTTACTGTCGTCGAAATTTGTTTGTGTTGCTTCGGGAACATCTCCCTTGGTGAACTTCCAGTTCTTTTCCAACAATGCTTCTGTACGCTGCGCCATTGCCGCCAAGGCAAAAAAGGCGCAGCAGGAAAAGATAAGTATTGTCTTTCTCATTCTTCTTTAAAAGATTTTGTTAATATAATTATTTAAAAGCATCCATTATCACAGTGGGGCGACCATCTTCAGTGAATGCCCCCAGCCGATATTGGTTCGGCCTGCATTCCGGTTCCCAGTAGAACACACCCTTGCAACGTCCGCTGGTATTCTCCTTGCACTCTTTCAGGACGCGGGCCAGTTGGCGTTTCCCTTCTGCCAGTACGGAAGCACTTGCCAGATTCCCTTTGTCGTCAGCACACTCCATGCCGGTTTCCACCACCATCACGTCACAGTTGTATTTCCGGGCTACACTATTAATATTGGCAATACACTCGGTGATAGTTCTATCAGCTGTATATTCCTTGTGCTCGAGCATCGTCCAGTAAGGATAGAGCGACATGCCTATCATATCCCACTTACCGCCATTGGCTTTCAGTTCATTAAAGAACCAGGTATACAATTCGTTGTCATATCCATTGTCCAGATGGACGATGACAATGGCATCGTCGAAGACGGACTTTACCGCATCGTATCCTACATTGATAAAAGCAGCCAGGTTGGCAAAGTTCTTACGGTATTTCACTTTCTCGGAAGTGCTGTTGGAACCCTTTACATCACATTCCCTCACATCATAGGACGCACCGCTCAACGCAGCATCTTCATCCCAAAGCATCCCCGGACGGATTTCATTACCTACCTGAACCCACTTGGGAGTAACTCCTGCCGCTTTCAGCGCATTAAGTACATCGGCAGTATGGTCGGCGATGGCTTTCTTCAAGTCGGCCAAGTTCAGTCCTTTCCATGCAGCAGGCTTATGCTGCTGTCCAGGGTCGGCCCACCAGTCACTGTAATGGAAGTCTACCATTACGTCCATGCCCAGCTCTGCGGCACGTTTGGCTTTCGTCACCAAATCGGCCATATTGCACCAGTTATCGTGTTCTTTGGGGTCGACCCATACTCTGAGTCGAACCGCATTCAGGCCCAAATCCTTCATCAGCTGGAAACAATCGGTCTCCACACCGGAGGTATTGTAAAATTTCATACCCTTATGTTCCATCTCCGTCACCCAACTGATGTCGGCACCTTTAGCAAAGTCCGTAACCAGAGGTTCCTCCTTATCGGGAAGTCCACCAGCATTGGGGTCTGTCTCATTATTGCTGCTGCATGCAAATACTGCAAAGGCAATACAAAAAAAGAAAGTCAAAAACTTCATGTGTTTCATGGCGTTATCATCATTAATTGCGTACTGCAAATATAAGCATTTAGGGAATATAGAACTATATATCACCTTAATTTGTCAAAATACGGGTATCTGCAATCGTTTGCACAAACTTACAACCCGATAAACCTCAACGGATAAGCACAATTTACCTTATTACGTTATTTTTGCAATCGGATTAGGGAAGTTTACCTTATCTTTGTCCTCAAAACTATACCATGAATAAACCGCAGATTACCATCAAGGATATTGCCCGGGCGCTGAATGTCTCCCCCTCCACTGTGTCGAGGGCGCTGAAAGACAATCCGGACATCAGCAAGGAAACACGTGACCTTGTCCATGCCTATGCGCGCGAGCATAACTACAAGCCCAACGTACTTGCCGTAAATCTCCGCGCAAGCCGCAGCAATACCATCGGCGTCATTGTCCCCCAACTGGTACACCACTTCTTTTCCTGCGTATTGAGCGGAATTGAGAAAGCAGCGGCGGATGCCGGATATAATATCATAGTGGCGCAGAGCAGCGAATCGTACGAGCAGGAAGTGAAAATTGTACATTCTTTCCTTGCCGCCCGTGTCTGCGGAGTCATCGCTTCACTTGCCAAGGACACTTCCCAATACGACCATTACCAGGAGCTGCTGAACAACGATATTCCCATTGTCTTTTACGACCGTATATGTACGGGGCTGAAAACCGAGCGAGTGGTGGTGGACGACTATGCCGGCTCCTTTGCAGCCGTGGAATACATGATACAGACCGGATGCAAGCGTATCCTTTTCTATGGTGCGGCTCCCCACCTAGAGATTACCAAGAATCGCCGGAACGGCTACCTGGATGCCATGAAGAAGTATAAAATTCCGGTGGACGACAGCATGATTCTGTTGTGCGACACCCGTGAACGCGCCATCTCCATCACTCCCGACCTGCTGGAAAGCGAAAACCGCCCTGACGGTTTCTTTGCCATCAACGACGAGACAGCTTCGGGCATACTGTATGCCTGCAAACTGGTCGGCGTAAAAGTTCCCGATGAAGTATCCATCTGCGGATTCACCGACGGAGCCATTGCCCAAAGCACCGACCCGAAGCTGACTACCGTGGAGCAGCATGGCGAGGAAGTAGGTAAAAGCGCTTTCAGCATTCTGACCGGAAAGCTGGAGAGAGAAGAGAAAAGCAACAACAAGATAGTACGTACCAATCTGGTGATAAGAGGAACTACGAAATAATAAAACATATTAAACCATCATGAAAGTAAAACCCGATTTAAGTTTCTGGAAGCTGTGGAACATCAGCTTTGGTTTTTTCGGCGTACAGATTGCATATGCTTTGCAGAGTGCAAACATCAGCCGTATCTTTTCCACTTTGGGTGCAGACCCGCATAATTTGAGTTATTTCTGGATATTACCTCCGTTGGCAGGTATCATTGTACAACCCATCGTGGGGGCCGCCAGTGACAAGACCTGGACACGCTTCGGACGGCGCATCCCTTATCTGTTTATAGGTTCGTTGGTGGCCGTACTCGTCATGTGCCTGCTACCCAATGCCGGAAGCTTCGGCATGGCAGTAAGTACAGCCATGATTTTCGGACTGGTATCGCTGATGTTCCTCGACACCTCCATCAATATGGCCATGCAACCCTTCAAAATGATGGTGGGCGACATGGTGAATGAGAAACAAAAAGGACTCGCCTACTCCATCCAGAGTTTTCTCTGCAATGCAGGCAGCCTGGTGGGATATCTCTTCCCGTTCATCTTTGCATGGATTGGCATCAGCAATACAGCTCCCCAAGGAGTAATCCCCGACTCGGTGATTTACTCATTCTACATCGGAGCGGCCATCCTTATCTTCTGCGTCATCTACACTTCGGTCAAAGTAAAAGAGATGCCGCCTGCCGAATATGCAGAGTATCACGGCATCACCGAAGAAGAGGAACATGAAAAGACCAACATGCTGAAGCTGCTCATCAAGGCTCCGAAAGCATTCTGGACTATCGGACTGGTACAGTTCTTCTGCTGGTTTGCTTTTATGTTCATGTGGACCTATACCAACGGCAGCATCGCTGCCAATGCTTTTGACGCTCCTACAGTAGAGCACCTGGTAGATGGTGTCACCAAAGTGGTACTCGACACCAAGAGCCTGCAATATCAGAATGCCGCCGACTGGGTAGGCGTACTGTTTGCCGTACAAGCCATCGGCTCTGTGCTTTGGGCCATCTGCATACCGATGTTCAAGGACCGTCGCCGGGTCTACTCACTCAGCCTTGTTCTGGGAGGTATAGGTTTCATTTCCACCTACTTCATACACGACCCTTATATGCTCTTCATTTCCTTCTTGCTGATAGGTTGTGCATGGGCTGCCATGCTGGCACTGCCGTTCACCATCCTGACCAACGCACTGAGCGGAGGACACATGGGTACTTATCTGGGACTTTTCAACGGTACTATCTGTATCCCGCAGATTATAGCAGCTGCTTTGGGCGGCACCATCCTTGCCTTGTTTACTCCCCAAGGAGGACTGCCTCCTGAAATCAATATGCTTGTGCTGGCAGGAATCATGCTGATAATCGGCGCCGCCTGCGTATACCTCATCAAAGAGAACCAAGGAGAAAAAAGCAAGTAAGCACACGCCTCCGAAACATAACACACAAAGAACCGAGACCGGCACACCGTACAAAGGACAGCCGTTATCTTTGTAATAAAGACATGAATCATACCGTATGATTACCATAATCATATCGTATGATTCATGCTTTCATACCGTATGATTGTTACCTCTTCTTCTGACCGTACATAGCATCTGTTATTGACGAGCCTACCAGCCCTCCGGCAAGAAAGCAGGTAAAAAAAAGCCTACCGCACGTTTGTTTTTTTCCTTTCCATTTCTTCTTTATTTCCGCATATTGCTTAACTTTACGGCGATAACTACAGAAAACACGTCGCCATGAAGAAATACCTCAAGACCGATGAATGGAACATCATCGAAGACCAATTCCACCCCGACCGTCAACGGATGTCGGAAAGTATATTCAGTCTCGGAAACGGACGTTTCGGGCAACGGGGGTATTTTGAGGAGCCTTACAGCAGTGACAGTTACCGTGGTTCATTTGTGGTCGGCATCACTTTCCTGGACAAAACCCGCGTAGGATGGTGGAAGAACGGATTTCCCCCATATTACACCCGTATACCCAAGGCTGCTGACTGGAGCCGCATCAACCTGCGCCTCATCGATGAGGAACTCGATTTGGCAGGCTGGGATGTCGACAGCTTCAACCGCCGCCTGGATATGAAGGAAGGTATCTTCTACCGGGACATGGAGGTGACGTCTCCTCGCGGAAACCAGCTCCGCATCCATGTAGAGCATATCACAAATATGGCAAGACCCAACCTCTGTCTCATCAAGTACAGCGTGTCTTCCATCAACTATACCGGCAGAATCTCACTCGTGCCCATCCTTGACGGGAATATAGTAGACGATGCCGATCTGCCAAACCTGAAAATATGGAACATACTGCGTTCCGGTTCTACCAGCAGCTGTGCCTATCTCTGGACACAGACCCGCCGGGAAGATGCACAAGTGTGCTACGCCATGACTTACCAATTCTTCAAAAACAACAAGGAAACCACTGCCAACCTCATACGGATAGAAAAGGAAAAGCAGACCGGTTTCAGCGTAGGTGCCGACGTGAAACCCGGAGACAACGTGACACTCATCAAATACACCGCCATTGCTTCTTCTCTCTACCACGAACGGAGTGAATTGGTGGAACACTCCGTGGCCGAGGCACGCGAAGCCAAGAGCATAGGCTGGAATACGCTGGTAGAAGAGCATCGAAGGGCCTGGCAGGAAATCTGGGACGAAACGGATGTCGTCATCGAAGGGGATCCGGAAGCGCAACAAGGTATCCGGTACAACATATTCCAGCTGTATCAGACTTACCGGGGAGATGATCCGCGCCTAAACATCGGCCCCAAAGGATTCACCGGAGAAAAATATGGCGGAAATACTTATTGGAACACGGAACTGTGTTGTGTACCGTTTTTTCTGCTCTCCACTCCCAAAGAGATTGCAAAGAACTTGCTGGCATATCGGTACAACCAGCTTCCCAAAGCCATCGAAAACGCCCGTAAACTGGGTTTCAAGGACGGTGCAGCGTTGTTTCCGCAGGTAACCAACAACGGAGAGGAATGCCACAGCGAATGGGAAATAACCTTCGAGGAAATCCATCGCAACAATATCATTGTTTATGCCATCGTTCAGCATGCAGTACTGACGGGTAATATGGACTATATCGCCCAATATGGCCTGGAAGTTATGATTGCCGTCAGCCGCTTCTGGAGCCAACGGGTATCCTTCTCCCAACCCAAACAGAAATATGTCATACTGGGAGTTACCGGCCCGGATGAATACGAAAACAATGTGGACAACAACTGGTACACCAACTATTCCTGCATACAATGCCTCAAGATGACCCTCCGTTTTCTGGAAATGATAGCACAGCAATATCCGGACGAATATGCCCGCATACGCCGCATCACCAATCTCGACCAAGTAAAGGAAAGCGCCCGGTGGAGAGACATCATCGAACACATGTATCTGCCGGAAGACAAGGAACGGGGAATTTTTATCCAGAATGACGGCTATATGGATAAAGTACTGGAAAGTACCGATAACATTCCTGCCGAAGAACGCCCCATCAACCAACATTGGTCATGGGATCGCATTCTGCGCTCTTGCTACATCAAGCAAAGCGACGTGTTGCTCGGACTTTACCTTTATTATTTCTATTTCGACACGGAAACCGTCCGCCGCAATTTCGAGTTCTATGAGCCGATGACCGTACACGAATCCTCCCTTTCTCCCCACATCCATTCCATCCTGGCTGCACGCATCGGCAAAGTGGAAAAAGCTTACCAGCTTTTCCTGCATGCCACGCGGCTTGACCTGGACGACTACAACAACGAAGCGGACCAAGGCCTGCACATAACCAGTATGCCCGGCAGCTGGCTGGCCATTGTACGCGGATTTGCAGGTATGCAGGTGCTGAAGGAGACGTTGTGTTTCTCCCCTGTCATACCGCAAAAATGGGACAGCTATTCATTCAAGGTGAATTATCTGAAAAACACACTTCACATACGGGTAGGAAAAGAAATCGAAATCTCGCTTACAGCAGGCAGCAAAGTGGACATACAAGTCTACGGACACCCATATACGCTGGAACGGGGGACGGAATTGAAAATTAATATGCCAATGTGCCAATGACCTGCGGCGTGATAGCGCAGCATAAACATTGCGCAGCCAATTAGCACATTGGCACATTAAATCATCATTTATCCTATAACCGGGAGAACATTTGGTTGTTTTCCCGGTTTTATGTTTTTATATATACCTGAACGAATAACTATATACTTGTTTACCAATGAAAAAAATGTTTCTTTTCGCCCTGGTTACGACGTTGTTCATCACGTCGTGCGGGCAAAAACAAAAGGGTAGCAATACCCTTATCCGACCGGTGAAGACTGCGCAAATCAGTTCACAGTCGGTTATCCGCAAAGACTTCTCCGGAATAGTGGAAGCCGTGGAATATGTGAGACTTGCCTTCCGCGTCAGCGGACAAATCATCAGCCTCCCGGTTGTAGAGGGACAGCGGGTAAAAAAGGGGCAACTGATTGCCGCCATCGACCCACGCGACATCTCCCTGCAATATGCAGCCGACAAGGCTGCCTACGAAACAGCTGCCGCACAAGTGGAACGTAACAAACGGCTGCTTGGCCGCCAGGCTATCTCCGTGCAGGAATACGAAATCAGCGTAGCCAACTATCAGAAAGCAAAATCCACTTACGAGTTGTCCGGCAACAATATGCGGGATACGCGGCTGACAGCCCCTTTCGAGGGTTCCATCGAAAAACGGCTGGTAGAGAACTATCAGCGTGTCAATGCAGGAGAAGGGGTTGTACAGCTGGTAAATACACAGAAGCTACGAATCAAGTTCACCGTACCGGATGATTATCTCTATCTGCTCCGTGCCAAGGACGTAAAGTTCAAGGTGGTGTTCGACAGTTACCCTGCAGAGGCTTTCGATGCCAGACTGGAAGAGTATCTTGACATCTCCACAGCAGGGACGGGTATTCCGGTGACAATAACAATTGACGACCCGCACTTTGACCGTACACGTTATGACGTAAAACCGGGATTCACATGCAAAATAAAGCTGGCATCGGATGTCGCTCCCTTTCTGGAAGAAAAGCTGATGAATGTACCGTTAAGCGCCGTATTTGGCGACAGTGAAAACCGGAAAACGTATGTATGGGTGGTGGAAGGTAATAAAGTCAGTCGCCGCGAAGTGACCGTTTATTCTCCAACGGGAGAGGCAAACCTGCTTATTTCTAAAGGGTTGGAACCGGGAGAAACCGTTGTGACGGCCGGAGTATACCAGCTGACAGAAGGAGAAGCAATAAAGGTACTAATGTGATTAATCACATTGGCACATTACATTCCCCATTTATCTAAAAAATATTCATTATGAATCTAGCCCAATATTCATTAGACAACACGAAGATAGTCTACTTCTTTCTGGCTGTGCTGCTTATCGGCGGTATACTGTCATTCGGCAGGTTGGGAAAGAAGGAAGACGCACCTTTCGTCATCAAGTCGGCAGTCATCATGACACGCTACCCGGGAGCGGAGCCGGCAGAAGTGGAACGGCTCGTCACCGAACCCATCTCCCGAGAAATACAGTCGATGAGCGGCGTCTACAAGATAAAGTCAGAGTCTATGTACGGACTCTCCAAGATAACCTTCGAACTGCAACCGTCACTCTCTGCCACATCCATTCCGCAGAAGTGGGACGAACTGCGGCGTAAAGTGCTCAACATACAGCCCCAACTGCCCGCAGGCTCTTCTGTACCGACCGTCTCGGATGATTTTGGAGACGTTTTCGGCATCTATTACGGCCTGGTGGGTGACGACGGTTTCTCTTATGAAGAAATGAGAAACTGGGCGGAACGAATCAAGACACAAGTCATCACGGCAGACGGTGTGATGAAGGTAGCCCTTTTCGGTACACAGACAGAGGTCATCCATATATTCATCTCCGTAAACAAGCTGGCAGGAATGGGTATCGACCCCAAGCAGCTGGCCAGCCTGCTACAATCGCAGAACCAGATTATCAATACGGGTGAAATCAGCGCCGGAGAACAACAGTTACGCATTGTGGCCAACGGTACCTACACGACTGTCGATGATATCCGCAACCAGGTTATCACTACCTCCGGCGGACAAGTCAAGCTGGGTGACATCGCCATCATTGAAAAGGGATACATGGAACCTCCCGGCAATATCATGCACGTCAACGGAAAGCGCGCCATCGGTATCGGCATCTCCACCGACCCGACAAAGGATGTGGTAAAAACCGGTGAACTGGTAGACCGGAGGCTTGCCGAACTCATGCCCCTCATCCCCGTGGGGCTGGAACTGGAAAGTCTGTATCCCGAAAACGTGATTGCCAAAGAAGCCAACAACGGGTTCATCATCAATCTGATAGAATCCATCCTGATTGTGATTGTAATCATCATGCTGGTGATGGGCATGCGTGCAGGAGTACTGATTGGCTCTTCCCTTATATTCTCTATCGGAGGCACACTGCTCATTATGTCGTTTCTTGGCGTAGGTCTGAACCGGACCTCCCTCGCCGGATTCATCATAGCCATGGGAATGCTGGTGGACAATGCCATCGTGGTGACAGATAATGCCCAAATTGCCATTGCCCGCGGCATCGACCGCCGAAAAGCGCTGATAGACGGTGCCACCGGTCCCCAATGGGGATTGCTGGGAGCAACGTTCATTGCCATCTGTTCGTTTCTGCCACTGTATCTGGCTCCCTCTTCCGTAGCCGAAATCGTGAAACCGCTATTCGTAGTGTTGGCCATTTCCCTGGGATTAAGTTGGGTGCTGGCGTTGACACAAACCACTACATTCGGCAACTTCATACTGAAAGCAAAGGCTAAAGATGGTGATAAAGACCCATACGACAAGCCTTTCTACCATAAATTCGCCTCCATCCTCGGCACACTGATACGCAAGAAGGCGTTGACCCTTGGAAGCATTACAGCACTGTTCATCCTCTCCCTCATCGTCATGGGACTGATGCCCCAGAACTTCTTCCCTTCTCTGGACAAGCCCTACTTTCGGGCAGATGTATTCTATCCGGACGGGTACAGCATCCGCGAAGTAGAAACCGAAATGAAAAAGGTGGAAGCGCATCTGATGCAGCAGCCGGAAGTGAAACGGGTATCCGTCACATTCGGCAGCACACCGTTGCGTTACTATCTGGCCTCCACTTCCGTCGGCCCCAAACCTAACTTCGCCAATATCCTGGTGGAAGTAACGGACAGCAAATATACCAAGAAGCAGGAAGAGAACCTTGATGCCTACATGAAGGCCAACTATCCCAATGCCATCACCCGTACCATGTTGTTCAAACTCTCTCCTGCTGTAGATGCCGCCATTGAAATCGGGTTCATCGGCAATAACACGGATACGCTGGTCATGTTGACCAACAAGGCTCTGGACATCATGCACCGTGACGGCGAACTTATCAACGTGCGCAACTCCTGGGGCAATAAGATACCGGTATGGCATCCCGTTTACAGTCAGGAGCGTGCACAACCGTTGGGTATCTCCCGTCAAAGCATGGCACAGAGTATCCAGATCGGTACGAACGGCATGACACTTGGGGAATACAGGGAAGGAGACCAGGTACTTCCCGTTCTGTTGAAGGATAAAACTATCGACTCTTTCCGCATCAACGACTTGCGTACACTCCCCGTATTCGGCACTGCACGCGAAACAACCACTCTGGAACAAGTCGTCAGCCGGTTCGACTTCCAGTACAAGTTCTCCAATGTGAAAGACTACAACCGGCAGATGGTGATGATGGCGCAGGCCGACCCACGCCGCGGTGTGAATGCCATTGCCGCCTTCAACCGTATATGGAAGCAAGTGCAAGAAGAGATTGATGTGCCCGAAGGTTACACCATGAAATACTTCGGAGAGCAGGAAAGCCAGGCAGAAAGCAATGCCGCACTGGCAGCTAACCTGCCGCTGACATTCTTCCTTATGTTCGTCACCTTGCTGTTTCTGTTCCGCAGCTACCGGAAGCCGATTGTTATCCTGCTGATGCTGCCGCTTATCTTTATAGGTATTGTACTGGGACTGGTGGTATTGGGGAAATCATTCGACTTCTTCTCCATCCTCGGCTTGCTGGGGCTGATTGGAATGAATATCAAGAATGCCATCGTGCTGGTGGACCAGATTGATACGGAAACCGCTGCCGGAAAAGCACCGCGTGAAGCCGTTATCAGTGCAACGACCACCCGTATTGTCCCGGTGGCCATGGCATCGGGTACCACTATCCTGGGAATGTTGCCGTTATTGTTCGACGCCATGTTCGGCGGCATGGCGGCAACCATCATGGGTGGTTTGCTGGTAGCCTCGGCATTGACACTATTCGTGCTGCCGGTGGCTTATTGCGCCATTCATAAAATCAAGTGAGAGAACATTCAACAATTTACAGTTTACCAATTGAATGATGAAAACAAATATACTTATTCTATCATTACTGTGCTCAGGACTGAATGCCGGGGCACAACAAGCATATCTGAGCCGCGAAGAATACCGCGACAAGGTAGAAGCATACAGCCAGATTCTGAAACAACAGCATCTGAAAACATTCGCCAGTACCGAGGCACGCAAGATTGCCTCCACCGGTTTCCTGCCCCAGATTGACATCACTGCCGAGGGTACCGCCAATCTCAATCATCTGGACCAATGGAACAGTCCGAAAGGAGACTACCACCCTTATACCTATCAGGCACTTGCCACCTTGACGCAGCCGCTTTATACCGGAGGTTCCCTAATAGCCCAAAAGAAAGTGGCGCAAGCCGAAGAGGCACTGGACCAACTTACCACAGAGCTGACCCTCGACCAGATACACTATCAAAGTGACGCCGTCTATTGGAATGCCTCTGCCGCCCGTGCCGGTCTGAAAGCCGCGGCTACCTTTCAGGATATTGTACAACAGCAGTACGACATCATCCAAGACCGCTTTGATGACGGTGCCATCAGCCGCACAGACTTGCTGATGATTTCCACCCGACGTAAGGAAGCCGAATTGCAGTACATCAAGGCACGCCAAAACCATACCCTTGCCCTGCAAAAACTGAATATCCTTATGGGCTCGGAACCGGACGCTCCCATAGACAGCATAGCCGAAATAGATATACCGACTGCCTCCATCATACCTCTGGGCCTGGATGATGTGCTGCTTCGCCGGGCAGAATATGCCAGTACCTCCGTGAACATCGCCCGCAGTGAAGCGCAACGGCATGCCGCCCTCAGCCGCTACAACCCACAAGTCAGCATGTTTCTCGCTACCGGTTGGGATACGGGAATCACCTATATGGGGCAGGATGTACCTCATACTCCCGTCGTAGGAGTCAATGTCAGCATCCCCATCTTCCGTTGGGGAGCCCGCTTCAAGACAAACCGCCAACAGAAAGCCTATATCGGCATACAGAAGCTGCAACAAAGCTATGTAACGGACAATATTCTGGAAGAGCTCTCCGCAGCCACCACAAAACTGACGGAAACTGAACAGCAAGTCAAGACGGCCCAGGAGAATATGATACTCGCCGAAGAGAATCTGGGCCTTGTCACCTTCTCTTATAATGAAGGAAAAGCCAGCATGGCAGATGTGTTGTCCGCACAACTCTCGTGGACGCAGGCACACACCAACCTGATTGATGCGTATCTGGCGGAGAAGATGGCGATGGCTGAATATTGGAAGGTGGTTAGTGAATGAAATGCCCCTCAAAGAAAAACATACAAAAAACTCCGGCATAGCTTTACAAAGCCATACCAGAGTTTCTTTATATTTTTCCTACTGACCGTTTATCCCAGGAATGAAATCAGCACACCCGCCGCAACAGCCGAGCCGATTACGCCGGAGATATTACTGGACATACAGTAATTCAGCACATGGTTTTTCGGGTCATACTTCGTTGCTATTTCATTGCAGACACGGCTTGCCATGGGTACGGCACTCAGGCCGGTAGCACCAATCAGCGGATTGATCTTCTTCTTGCTGAATAGGTTGAACAGCTTCACAAAGAAAATACCTCCCGTAATGGACAATGCAAATGCCAAGAAACCACCAATCACAATACCGATAGTCGTCCAATTCAGGAATGCCTCACTGGTCATCGTGGCGCCAACGCTCAATCCTAAGAAGATGGTAGCTGCATTCATGATACTATTAGCAGCAGCATCAAACAAGCGGCTTGTATCCGAACCGATTTCCTTAATCAAGTTACCGAACATCAACATACCAATCAAAGGTACTGCTGTGGGCACAAATAAAGCAACAATCGTAGTCACTGCAATCGGGAAGATAATCTTCAATACACGCAGATTCTTAATCTCGGTTTTCGAAGGATACAGCTTCTCCTGCTCCTTCATGTTAATCATCAATTCCTTCTTGGTACAGAACAGCTTCACCACCATCGGAATGATGACCGGTACCAGCGCCATATAAGAATAAGCAGCAATGGCAATCGGTCCCAACAGATGGGGAGCCAGCTTGATGGTAGTAAAGATAGCCGTAGGACCATCGGCACCACCGATAATGCCCAACGCACCTGCTTCCTGCGGAGTGAACCCTATCATCACAGCACAAAGCAGTACGGTGAAAATACCTAACTGCGCAGCCGCACCGAATATGGAGAGACGCAAGTTACGGAGCATCGGACCGAAGTCTGTCAGCGCACCCACACCCATAAAGATAACAGGCGGCAGAAAGCCGGTCTTAATCAGCATATAATAAATGAAGTTCATCAGTCCGAGGTCGTGCGCAATCTCGTGCAACGGCATCTCCCAAATATTCTTCATCACCCCGCCTACCATGACCATTCCGTTTTCATCTGCCTGAATCACCCCCATCTCGCCGCCGGGAAAGTTGGCAATGAGCACACCGAAAGCGATGGGTACCAACAACAATGGTTCATAGTGTTTCTTGATACCTAAATAAAGCAGGATGAAAGCGATGGCATACATCACGAGGAACGACGGATCAGCAATGATGTTACTGAAGGCCGTCATATCATAGAGTTTTGCAAATATATCTTCCATTATCCTATCTTCATTAATACATCATCTTCAGAAACAGAGTCACCCGGATTGACACAGATGGCAACAACCGTTCCATCAAAGTCTGCGCGGATGGCATTGTATGTCTTCATAGCTTCGATATAGCAGAGGAGGTCGCCACTCTTCACCTTGTCACCCACTTTCAACGGGGTTTCCTGCGCATTCTTTGTCAGGAAGAACTTGCCTTCGAGCGGAGCCGGAACGTCCTGACCTTCGCCTACGGGGGGAGCTGTCACCTTTTCGGTGGCCGAAGCGGGCAGGTCGATGTCACCGTATGCCACCGTCACGCGGTAAGCCTGACCGTCCACCTGCACAGTGAGCGTCTTGGGTTTGGCATCGTCCAGCGGAGACTTGTCACGTTCGGCACGGCGTTTCTCCACATCCTCCAGGAAGTCCTGCTTGGCCTTGCCACTCTTGTAAGCCTCGTATTGAGCCGGGTGCATGGCGTATTCGAAGAGCTCTTCGTCGTCCTCGCCCAGTTCCCACTTGTTCTCCTTCATCAGCTTGCGGTACTTGTCCAGAGCATCGGGATAGTTGTCCTGCGGATTGCCGGTGAAGAACTTGCGTCCTTCGCGTTCGGCCTTCTCTATGATTTCGGGAGCCAGCTGACCCGGCAGCTTACCTGCCTTGCCCAACAGCATATCCCAAATGTCATCGGCAATCATACCCCAGCGTTCCTTGCCTTTCTCCATAGCAATGACGTTCATCATGGAAAGGTTCTTGACGTACTGGCTGAACGGAGTCACCAACGGGGGATAACCCACGCGCGGCCAAACATATGCCACTTCGTTGAACAACTTGATGAGCAGTTCATCCTGCTTCATGAAGGGCAGGTTGCGTTTTGCCTTGTATTTGTTGATGGACTCCAGATTGGATTCCAAGTCTGCCATCAGACTGCCCATCATGCCACCCGGCAGTCCGGGACCAATCAGCAGGGAGTTCATCAGGCGGTTGCGCGGGCTGATGTACAAGCCAAGGAAGTCGTCCATAAACTCCTGGATGAGTGCGCGTACCTTCATATATGCCTCCATATTGACTTCGGGCACCTGGAAGCCTGCATCCTTCAGCATGGCCTGCACACTGAGCAAGTCGGCATGTCCCGTACCCCAGGAAAGCGGCTCCATGCCTACGTCGATATAGTCGCAACCCGCTTCGCACACTTCAAGAATACTTGCCATATTGAAACCGGGACCCGCATGACTATGATACTGGATAGGAATATCGGGATGCGCCGCCTTGATATTGGCCACAATCTTGCCCAAAGAAACCGGACGTCCGATACCTGCCATATCCTTGATGCAGATTTCGTCGGCACCTGCCTTGATAAGCTTCAGTGCCATCTCCGTGTAGTATTCTACGGTATGGATGGGTGAATGGGTGATGCAGAGCGAGCATTGGGAAATCATTCCGGCATCGTGTGCATAGCCAATAGAAGGAATGATATTGCGGGTATCGTTCAGACCGCAGAAAGTACGCGTGATGTCCGTACCTTGCGCTTTCTTCACCTTATAGAACAGCTTGCGCACATCGGCGGGCACGGGACTCATGCGGAGGCCATTCAGGGCACGGTCCAACATGTGGGTCTGGATACCGGCTTCATGGAACGGCTTCGTCCACTCGCGCACGGCTTTATTCGGATTCTCCCCAAACAGCAGATTTACTTGTTCAAAACCTCCACCATTGGTTTCCACGCGCGCAAAACAACCCATCTCAATGATGGCGGGAGCTACTTTCACCAGTTGGTCAACACGGGGTACATATTTTCCGGCACTCTGCCACATGTCCCTGAATACCAAACTGAACTTAATTTCCTTTTTCATACTAAATTATTCGGTGTGTTTTTATATAAGATTATTATTTCAGATTTTTTCTACCTTAGCAACTTTACCCTTACCTTGTGTCACTACTGTTACGGCTGCACTGATAGCTGCCAGAATATTACCGGGGACAGGTGCGGGACCATTTGCCGCAGCTTTAGCCGGTGTCACCTCTTCGGGCGCATATTTATTCACCAATGCAATAAGAGATTTTCCTAAGTTAATAACAATCAGCAGGATAGCGAAGACTGTTGCCATACCTACCACCATCAGCAAAAGTGCTGTATTCAAGTTTTCCATATTATAAATTATTAGTTATTCAGCCGAATTTACGAAAAATCGCTCGAAATTAGCGATAATCCATTAAAGAAAGGCAGAGAAGAATGATAAAAGATGCTAAAAAGTAAAGCTTCCCGCACAACCAATGAGGCGGTACAGGAAACTTTTAGCATAAAACGGTGTCAGTCATCAATTGCTTTCAAGGAAGGAGAATCAGCCCAACGGATTCTCACCCTGGTCGCCGTCGTTGCCGCCGGGGGTTCCACCGGTATTGTCGCCGGGAGTAGTACCGGTGGAGGTAGAAGTCTTACCCCACTCTTTCCAAACAATCTTTGTATTCACCATGCTGCGGGTAGTCACCTGATTGCCACTATTACGCTCCACTTCGGGCAGGAAACGGACACGTACTCCGTTTATCAGCGAAGCGCTTACCTCCTCAGCCGTCGGCACCCCTCTTTTGGTAGAGGTAGCAGTATAGTAGAAAGTGCCTATACCGTCTATCTTCACAGTACGTCCCTGCCCCATGAAATTGCTCAATACACGCCCCAAGTTCTCCATCACCGCATACGTGTCACCACGGGTCACGGTAGAAATGAAAGACAGTTCATCTGCCACTTCACGGGTAGTAACCGCCTTGCCCCAGGTTACTGATTGAGGATACCACAAATCGTTTACTTTTTTTTGAACTCTTTTAAAAAATGCCATAATCGTAATGTTTTAAATGATTAATAATAGGTATATTCTGTTTCTCTTGTCTCACCCGAGAAGCAGAAGTTTTCATCGTGAGGCCTCAACGATTCAGCCGTCTGCTTTTCTCAAATTCGATGTTGCAAAGTTAGGGTGGGAAACAAGGGAAAACAAGAAAATGGCATCTACAACCGATTTTCACAAATCACTCAAAAACAAAGGATTACAAAAACCATATCTCTACAAGAAGAAGGGGGGAAATAAAGCTTAAATAAGAGGAATAAGGTGATAATCTCTACAAGCGACACACGCAAACCCCTGATAATGAAGCCACCTGTATCTTCCTATCTCTACAAGGTAATTGTTATAAGTTATTCTTTGCAATATGACATCATTTATGAGTTTATGCCAGTGAAAAGAAAGAATAAACACATAGAGAGAATGTGCCTCTCTACGTGTTTGGCTGATTTTACTTTGTTACCGCATTATACAAATCCTGATAGGTTTTCACCACACTATACACCAAAGTTCTATCGGCAGGTTTCGAGCAGGCTGTCAGCCCCAGAAGGAGAATCAGCAGGAGAAAAAGGAAGGTATGTTTCATCTTGAAATTTTGTGTTTATAATAAGTAAGGTGTAAAATCGGTAAGGAACGAGCTTACTTCAACAGTTTTCATAATCAATGCATATTAATCGTTGCAGAAACAAAGGTAACACTTTCTTCCCACAATAAATAAAGAGGTACAAAGTTTTTCATTACTTTGTACCTCCTCTTTTTCTTCGACTTGCATCATTTATAGCCGTGAGTCAGCAAAAATCGTATAGCTTAGAACTCGCTCGTAAAGTGGAACTTGATATGCTTGAAGTCCATCTGCGCCATCTGCAACACATATCCGCTGTCCGCCAGGAACACATCCCTACCCTCGCGGTCTTTCGCCATGTACTGGTATTTGCGCTTCTTGAAGGCTTCCAGTTCAGCCGCATCATCGCTCTCAATCCAGCAGGCTTTATACAGACTGAGCGGCTCCCAACGGCACTTCGCACTGTATTCGTTCTCCAGACGATACTGGATGACCTCGAACTGCAACTGCCCCACCGTACCGATAATCTTACGCCCGTTGAACTGGTTGACGAACAACTGCGCCACACCTTCGTCCATCAACTGGTCGATACCCTTGGCAAGCTGTTTCTGCTTCATCGGGTCGGCATTCTCAATGTACTTGAACATCTCCGGAGAGAAACTCGGAAGCCCCTTGAAGTGAAGCGCCTCGCCTTCGGTCAGCGTATCGCCAATCTTAAACGTACCGTTATCCGGCAGGCCGATAATATCTCCCGCCCAAGCCTCATCGACAGTTGTCTTGCGCTGCGCCATGAACTGCGTAGGCGACGAGAAACGCATCGTCTTGCCATGACGTACATGCAAGTACGGGGCATTGCGTACAAACTTCCCGGAGCAGATTTTGCAGAAAGCGATACATGAACGGTGATTCGGGTCGATATTGGCGGTTATCTTGAAGATGAATCCGGTAAATTTAGGTTCTTCCGGCTCCACCTCACGTTCTTCCGCCTTCACGGAACGGGGACTGGGAGCAATCTCCACAAAGCAATCCAGCAGTTCCTGCACACCGAAATTATTCAGTGCCGAACCGAAGAACACAGGAGCCAGCTCACCCTTCAGATATTCCTCCTTATCGAATTCGGGATAAACACCGTCTATCAGTTCCAGTTCGCCACGCAGCTTATCGGCCAGCTGGGCACCAATCCGGTTGTCCAATTCCTCGGTATGGATGTCCACTTCCACCTTCTCCGTCACTACCTGCTTGCTGGGCTGGTAGAGGTTGAGGTTATGCTCGTAGATATTGTAGACACCCTTGAAACGGACACCGCTCTCGATAGGCCACGTCAAGGGACGCACGTGGATGTGCAGTTCCTCCTCCAGCTCGTCCAACAGGTCGAACGGGTCTTTGGCTTCACGGTCCATCTTGTTGATGAAGATAATCACCGGCGTATTACGCATACGGCAGACCTCCATCAGCTTGCGTGTCTGCGTTTCCACACCTTTCGCACCGTCCACCACGATGATAACACTGTCCACAGCCGTCAGCGTGCGGTAGGTATCTTCAGCAAAGTCCTGGTGACCCGGAGTATCAAGGATGTTGACCTTGTAGTCATGGTAGTCGAACTCCATTACAGAAGTGGTAACGGAAATACCACGCTGTTTTTCAATATCCATCCAGTCCGACGTTGCCGTCTTCTTTATCTTATTGCTCTTTACGGCACCCGCCACCTGGATTTGTCCACCAAAAAGCAACAGCTTCTCGGTCAATGATGTCTTACCGGCATCCGGATGCGCAATAATCGCAAACGTTCTCCGTCTCTCTATTTCGTTGTTATTGGCCATATATCAATTAGTCAGTAATAATCACTCTTCCAAATTCTTCATGCAGACGGCAAGGCTCGCCTCCCAATGGGGTATATCGATGCCGAATGTCTTCTTTATCTTTGTCTTGTCCAACACAGAATAATGCGGACGCGGTGCCTTGGCAGGGAATTCGTCCGTATGCAGCGGACTTACCTTGCAGCTCTTGATACCTGCCAGACGATGGATAGCCAACGTAAAATCATACCACGAGCAGACTCCCTCGTTGCTGAAGTGATAGATGCCGGGCACGATTCCCTGGCTGATAGCCGCAAAGATGGCGCGTGCCAAATCATTGGCGTATGTCGGCGTACCTATCTGGTCGAATACAACTCCCAGCGTCTCGCGCTCGCGTCCCAAACGGAGCATCGTCTTCACAAAATTATTTCCATAAATGGAATAGAGCCACGCCGTACGGATGATCATGGCACGGCTGCAATACTTCATCACCGCCTGCTCACCCGCCAGTTTGGTAAAACCATATACTGAATTGGGACAAGTAGCCGCCTCTTCCGTATAGGGGGTGTGTCCGGTTCCGTCAAAAACATAGTCGGTAGACACTTGTATCAATGCAGCACCGCAAGCTTCGGCAGCGGCAGCCAGATAGCCCGGAGCGACATGGTTCAGCTTGTCGCAAAGCTCCTGATTGTCTTCCGCCTTGTCTACAGCCGTATAAGCGGCGCAATTCACGATTACATCTATCCGGTTGTCCTTCACAAACCCGTGCACAGCTTGTTCGTCGCAAATGTCCAATTCCTGCACGTCAGTGAAAAAATAAGCATGTTGTCCGTTTTCTTTCGACAACACTCGCATTTCATTGCCAAGTTGACCGTTGGCACCGGTTATCAGAATATTCATTTAATAAAGTTACACTTATATATAGAATGTTACGATGAACAATATTTTCCTCCATAATTATCAATTATCCATCAACTCCAATTCTCCCCGCTTCTCCTTGTCATAATAGTTGGCAAGCAACGAGACGAAACCGCTGATGGCCTCCATAGCCTTTGCCGTGCCCTGACTGATTTCCTTCTTCTGCAAGCGCAACAGCAGCACTCCATAAAGCGCCTCGAAACAAGTGTCTACCTCAGGCTCCTCTTTCCGGCCGCTCTTCTGGCGCAGCTCCACGATAAAAGGCAGTGCCTTGAAATAAGCCGCATTATAGAACGGATATTTCGTAGAAGCCAGTAATTCGCCATGCAGCTCCGTCAGGTTCAGAATGACATTCCGGTTGATTTGCAGATGTCCTTTTTCCGTTACGCCTTCCGCACGCATCATATCTGCCAGATTTCCATACCATTCTTCCAACGCAGGCCGTTCCTCCTCCGGATAGCGCAAAATGATGTTCTGGCGTATCCGGTCTATGTCACAGCCGTTGGCACGGAGCAAATCCTCCACCTGCCACATATATATAAGGTATTCGGCTATATTCTTTTCTTTCAGTTGTTGCGCAATCTTCACGATAAAATGTATGAATTATGATTTTTCACCTTCCCACTCAATACAGCGATTCACCCATCAGCGTAAACACCAATCCCACCACAGACACCACAATGACAATGCTCCCGATAATACGGTTCAGCATCCAGATGCCACGCAAGTTGAATTGTGTACGGACTTTATTGACAAAAAAGGTAATGCCAAACCACCATGCCAAAGCGCCCAATGCGATGGCCAAGTATCCGGTAACGGCCTCGAATACCAGCACTCCCTCACTTACAAAAGCGAAGCGGGCGAAAAGGCCTACAAAAAGGAATATAATCAGAGGATTGGAAAGCGTGACGGCAAACGCCGTTATGAAGTTATGAAAATAGGAACCCTTGTTGATGGATACCGGACGGATGGACTGTACCGGATTGCTGCGGAACGTATAAACGCCAAACGCCAACAGAAGAATGCTTCCGAAAAGTTGCAGGTAAAAGATGTTCTTGTTGACATAATCAAAAACGAAACTCATCCCGTAGCCCGTCAGCAAAGCATATGCAATATCGCTTAGCGAAGCTCCTATCCCCGTTACGAAACCATACCACCGTCCTTTATTCAAAGTACGCTGAATACACAATACTCCTACAGGACCCAATGGCGCGGACACAATGACGCCGATAATGAACCCCTTCCACAATATGTCAAATATGGTCTCTATCTGAATCATGGCTGCAAATATCGGACTTTTTTATGAGACGAACGAATAGTGTTAACGTTTTTTCGACGGAAAAGGATTTTAAGAAGTAAAGATTATCCATTTTACATATTATTCCGTATATTTACCTCCGAACTTAACAATACCCCCTTATGAAACGAATAAAAAAAACTCTAACACTCGTTTCCATGGCCGTCTTACTACTGACGGCATGCGAAGCCCCCAAGGAACTCGGTGTGGTTCCATATCCGCAGTATGCCCAAACAACGTCAAAAACAGTAGAACTGCCATCTACGGTAACCTTCTCGACCAATCTGGCGAAATCCGACATGAATGACCTGCTGGCCTATCTGCCGGACTTTGCCATCCCCATGAAGCTTGTCGACAAGAACCCTTTTGTAACGATAGAAATAACGGACGCAACGGATAATCCAATCGCTGCCGAAGGCTACAACCTGACAGTCAGCAAACAAGGTGTAAACATTCAGGCCTCCTCCGCTGCAGGTGCCTTCTATGGACTGCAAACCCTGGCACAACTTGCCCGTAACGGGAAGAAACTGCCAGTCACGACCATCAAGGACGAACCCAGATTCCCCTATCGTGGGCTGCACCTGGATGTTTCAAGACACTTCTTTAACACGGACTATGTCAAGAAACAAATAGACCTGGTAGCCACCTACAAAATCAACCGCCTGCATTGGCATCTGACCGACGGTGCCGGATGGCGGCTGGAGATTCCGGGCTATCCCCGCCTGACAGAATTCGCAGCCTGGAGAAAAGCCGCCAATCTGCAGGATTGGGGGAAATATGACCATCACTTCTGCGAGAAGGATGAAGAAGGAGCCTATGGAGGCTACTATACGGAAGCGGATGTACGTGAGGTTCTGGAATATGCCCGCTTGAGGCATGTCACCGTTATCCCCGAAATAGAAATGCCGGGACACTCGGGAGAAGTACTGGCAGCCTATCCACAGCTGTCCTGTACCGGCAAGCCTTATACATCCGGCGAAGTCTGTATCGGAAACGAAGAGACCTTCAAGTTCTTCGAAGATGTGCTGGATGAAGTGATACGGCTGTTCCCTTCCCGGTATATCCATATTGGAGGTGATGAAGCCAGCAGACGCCACTGGAAGGCATGCCCCAAATGCCAGAAGCGCATGAAGGAAGAAGGGCTCAAAGATGAAAGTGAGCTGCAAAGCTATATGATAGTCCGCATAGAGAAGTACCTCAACGACAAAGGGCGTGAAATCATCGGCTGGGACGAGATACTGGATGGAGGCCTGGCCCCCAACGCAACCGTCATGTCGTGGCGGGGTACGGAGGGTGGCATTGCCGCCGCCCGCATGGGGCATTACGCCATCATGACACCGGAGAGCCACTGCTATCTGGACCACTACCAGGATGACCCTGAGACACAGCCGCTGGCGTTTGGCGCCTGCATCCCCATCGGACAGACCTACTCCTACGACCCGGCTCCCGATTCATTGGGAAGTGATATCTGCAAATACATATTAGGCGTGCAAGGCAATGTATGGGCTGAATATCTGCCCACTTACGAACATGCCGAATATATGATATACCCACGCATCATCGCTCTGGCAGAAGTAGGCTGGACTCCCATGGAGAACAAGCATCCGGAGAGTTTCAAGAGACGTATCAACAACGAAATACGATACATCCGGACGAAAGGGTACAACCCGTTCACCTTGTCGGAACAAGTGCAGACCAGCCAGACCGTTGACTATGCCAAGAAAAAAATCATGCTGTCCCTCACCTCCGAAAAACATCCGATTGACATCCGCTACACAACGGACGGCTCCGAACCGACTGTATCTTCCAAGTTATACAAGAAACCGTTTGCCGTAAAAGACTCCATATTGCTGACCGCACGCCTTTTCGACGGAGAAAAGCCTATCGGAAAAAGCCTTCACCTGCGCACCGACTACCATAAGGGCATAGGCAAAAAGATAACCTATGCACCGGGCGGCAGATACTATCAGCATAAAGAAGTATACAAAGGCGGCGGTGACGCCGGTCTCCTCGACGGACTTCGCGGCGGCAAAAGCTACATGGACGGACGATGGCAGGGCTTCTGCCCCAATGATTTGGATGCCATTATCGACCTGGGCGAAGTGACCGCCATACATCGGGTCATGGCCAACTTCATGCAAATCCGTACCCCACAAGTATTTCTCCCTGCCAAAGTGGAAGTATGGGCATCTGTTGATGGCAAGAACTTCACCCTGCTGGGCAGTGATATCTGCAGCGAGGAAGAGGCCGGAAAGGACGTGATATTCCGTGATTTCGGCTGGATTGGCACCCCCACTGAGACACGATATGTACGCTTCCATGCCATACAAGGGAAGAAGCAATTCTTATTTACGGATGAAATCGTCATACAATAACACACATCCGGTTTTTATGAAACAGAACAAAAAACGCATACGAGTAAAATTGCATGCGTTTTTTGTTTTCCTTTTTTTCTCCTCCCCACCGATTTTACGTATCTTTGCCCCCAAGAAGAAAAGATGAAGATACTCAAAGAAGTAACTTCAATCGTAAAATCGTAAATCGTAAAATCGTAAATATAACTATGATTCTTTTTTTCAGAACCCCATCCAAGAGTGTGATTGCCGTAGAATGTAATCATGAACTCCCCCAGGCAGACAGCGACAAACTCTGCTGGCTTTTTGGAGAAGCCACCCCCGAAAGTGAAGACAACCTGAAAGGACATTTCGTCGGCCCGCGCCGTGAGATGATTACTCCTTGGAGTACAAACGCCGTAGAAATCACCCAGAATATGGGGCTGGACGGCATCATACGCATCGAAGAGTACTTCCCCGTAAAAGATGAGAACGCAGACCACGACCCGATGCTGCAACGTATGTACAAGGGGCTGGACCAGAATGTATTTACAACCAACCGGCAACCGGAACCGATTGTACACATCAAAGACCTGGAGGCATACAATGAGAATGAAGGTCTGGCACTTTCCAAAGAGGAAATGGATTACCTCAAGAAGGTAGAGAAAGATCTCGGGCGCCCTCTGACAGACTCCGAAGTATTCGGCTTCGCGCAAATCAACTCCGAGCACTGCCGTCACAAAATCTTCGGTGGAACATTCATCATCGATGGAGTGGAACAGGAATCTTCACTTTTCCAAATGATAAAGAAGACCACCCAAGAGAATCCCAACAAGATTATCTCTGCCTACAAAGACAATGTAGCCTTTGCCGAAGGTCCGGTTATCGAACAGTTTGCTCCGGCAGACCACTCCAAGCCCGACTATTTCCAAGTAAAAGACATCAAGAGTGTCATCTCCCTCAAAGCGGAAACACATAACTTTCCCACTACCGTAGAACCGTTCAACGGTGCGTCTACCGGTACAGGCGGTGAGATTCGTGACCGTATGGGCGGCGGTAAGGGTTCTTGGCCGATTGCCGGAACTGCCGTTTACATGACCTCCTACCCCCGTGCGGAAGAAGGACGTCCCTGGGAAGAGATTCTGCCGGTACGCAAATGGCTGTATCAGACTCCCGAACAAATACTAATCAAGGCCTCCAATGGTGCCAGTGATTTCGGAAACAAATTCGGCCAACCGCTAATCTGCGGTTCCGTGCTCACTTTCGAACATAAGGAAAAAGATGAAGTCTATGGTTACGACAAAGTGATTATGCTTGCCGGAGGCGTAGGCTACGGTACCCAGCGTGACTGTTTGAAAGGTACACCGGAAGCCGGCAACAAAGTGGTTGTCATCGGTGGAGACAATTATCGCATCGGTTTGGGCGGTGGCTCCGTGTCTTCTGTAGATACCGGACGCTACAGCAGTGGCATTGAGCTGAATGCCGTACAACGCGCCAACGCCGAAATGCAGAAACGCGCCTACAACGTGGTACGCGCACTTTGTGAGGAAGAGACCAATCCGGTGGTTTCCATTCACGACCACGGCTCTGCCGGACATGTAAACTGTCTGTCTGAATTGGTAGAGGAATGCGGCGGTCTGATTGACATGAGCAAGTTGCCCATCGGTGACACGACTCTGTCCGCCAAGGAAATCATTGCCAACGAAAGCCAGGAACGCATGGGCTTGCTGATTCAGGAAGAGGCCATCGAACATGTACGCAAGGTAGCCGAACGCGAACGCGCTCCGATGTACGTAGTAGGTGAAACCACCGGTGACCATCGCTTTGCCTTCCAGCAAGCTGACGGTGTACGTCCGTTTGACCTCGCCGTAGAACAGATGTTCGGCTCTTCCCCCAAGACCTATATGGTGGACAAGACCGTGGAACGTCACTACGAAATGCCCCAATACGAACTTTCCCAACTACATGAATACCTCACCAATGTGCTCCAACTGGAAGCTGTGGCTTGTAAAGACTGGTTGACAAACAAGGTAGACCGTTCTGTAACAGGCAAGATTGCCCGCCAGCAGTGCCAGGGTGAATTGCAGTTGCCTCTGAGCGATTGTGGTGTGGTAGCTTTGGACTATCGCGGCGAAAAGGGTATCGCAACCTCTCTGGGCCATGCTCCCCAGGCGGCACTTGCCGACCCGGCAGCCGGCTCCGTTCTTTCCGTCAGCGAAGCATTGACCAACTTGGTTTGGGCACCGCTTGCCGAAGGTCTGGACAGCGTTTCCCTTTCTGCCAACTGGATGTGGCCTTGCCGTTCGCAAGAAGGTGAAGATGCCCGTCTGTACACGGCAGTAAAGGCATTGAGTGACTTCTGCTGTTCCCTGCAAATCAATGTTCCGACTGGTAAAGACTCTCTTTCCATGACACAGAAATACCCCGACGGCAGCAAAGTTATTTCTCCGGGCACGGTAATTGTTTCTGCCGGTGGAGAAGTTTCCGACGTCAAGAAAGTCGTATCTCCGGTGCTGGTTAACAATGAAAAGACTACCATTTATCATATAGACTTCAGTTTCGACAACCTGAAACTCGGCGGTTCCGCCTTTGCTCAGACCCTGGGCAAGGTAGGTGACGAAGTTCCCAGCGTGCAAGATGCCGAATACTTCCGCGATGCTTTCCTTGCCGTGCAGGAGCTGGTCAACAAGGGACTGATTCTTGCCGGACATGATATTTCTGCCGGTGGTCTTATCACTACACTGCTTGAAATGTGCTTTGCCAATGTGGAAGGCGGTATGGAAATCAACTTGGATAAAATCAAGGAGCAAGACCTTATCAAGATTTTGTTTGCAGAGAACCCGGGTATCGTCATCCAGGTGAGCGACAAGCATAAGGAAGCAGTGAAACAAATCCTGGAAGATGCAGGCGTAGGTTACGTGAAGCTCGGCAAACCGACAGACGAACGCCATATTCTTGTATCAAAAGGCGATGCTACTTATCAGTTTGGCATAGACTATATGCGTGATGTATGGTACTCTACTTCTTATCTCCTTGACCGTAAGCAGTCCATGAACGGCTCTGCCAAGAAGCGTTTCGAAAACTACAAGATGCAACCGGTGGAATTCGCCTTCATGCCGGACTTCAAAGGCAAGTTCTCACAATACGGCATCGACCCGGACCGCCGCACACCTTCCGGTATCCGCGCCGCCATCATCCGTGAAAAAGGAACCAACGGCGAACGCGAAATGGCCTACTCACTCTATCTGGCAGGCTTCGATGTGAAGGACGTTACCATGACCGACCTTATCAGCGGTCGCGAAACGTTGGAAGATGTAAACATGATTGTTTACTGCGGTGGTTTCTCCAACTCCGACGTCCTCGGTTCTGCCAAGGGTTGGGCCGGTGCTTTCCTGTTCAATCCGAAAGCGAAAGAGGCGCTCGACAAATATTATGCACGCGAGGATACGCTTTCACTGGGTGTCTGCAACGGCTGCCAGCTCATGATGGAACTTAATCTTATCAATCCCGAGCACAAGAAAAACGGCAAGATGCTTCATAACGACTCACACAAGTTTGAATCCAGATTCCTCGGTGTTACTGTCCCCACCAACCGCAGCGTAATGCTCGGCTCACTGAGTGGAAGCAAACTGGGTATCTGGGTAGCTCACGGTGAAGGAAAATTCTCCTTGCCATACGACGAGGACAAATACAACGTCGTGCTGAAATACTCATACGACGAATACCCTTCCAACCCCAACGGCTCAGATTATTCCATAGCCGGATTGGCAAGTGCCGACGGACGTCATCTGGCCATGATGCCCCACTTGGAACGTGCCATCTTCCCCTGGCAGAACGGTTGCTACCCCGCAGACCGCGTAAACAGCGACCAAATCACTCCTTGGGTAGAAGCATTTGTCAATGCACGCAAGTGGGTGGAAGCCAATAAAAAATGAACTGAACTTCCTTTTTTATAGAAATGTAACAAGCGCGGGTTATGAATAATCCCGCGCTTGTTACATTTCTATTCTTCGCTTTCTTTTTTTGCTTTTCTCAAACAAAAGCATTATTTTTGTGTTTATTTTCAACTCTCCCTCAGTACAACATTCAAAAAAACCGCTCGACAATTATGAAAAAGTACTTCTTTTTCTGCATACTACTATTATTGCCAATTATAGGCATTGCACAAACATACAAATACATCGGTGTGGAAGACGGTTTGAGCAACAGACGGGTATATGCTATTCAAAAGGGACCCAAAGGTTACATGTGGTTTCTTACCCACGACGGCATCGACCGATACAACGGAAAAGAATTCAAGCCGTACAAACTGATGGATGGAGATGAGGAAGTGAATTCCATGATGAACCTGAACTGGCTCTATGTGGATTCCAAAGGAACCATATGGGAAATTGGCAAGAAAGGACGCGTGTTCCGCTATGATACAAAACACGACCGTTTTGTCCTGGTATACAAGCTACCCGAAAGCGAAGTGAAAGGACGTCCAACCCCTATCAGTTACGGTTTTGTGGATGCCAACAGCGTAATATGGCTTTGCAATGAAGATGCTCTATATCTGTACGACAGCAATACCCAGAAGGTGACATTCATTCAAAACGAAATAGGAGAACGAATTACGGATATCGCACAGATTGATTCGACCCACTTCTTCATCGGGACCGACATCGGCATACATTATGCTGAGCTGGCCAACAACACCCTCACCCTCAGTCCCTGCAACCAATTGGACACCTTGAAGATACAAATCAACGAACTATACTATCATAAACCGTCTCACAAGGTTTTTATCGGTACTTTCCAACGGGGAATATTTACCTATGACCTGAATGAGCACAAAGTCATGCATATCCCATCCGGACTGATGGACGTTAGCATTAACTGTATCCGTGCCTACAATAACAATGAAATCCTCATAGCTACAGACGGGGCCGGTGTCTACAAAATGAATACCGATACCTATGAATCTATACCATACATTGTTGCTGACTATAACCGGTACAACTCAATGAACGGAAATACCATCAATGATATCTACATTGACAGTGAACAACGCATCTGGATGGCTAATTATCCCATTGGTATAACTGTACGCAACAACCGATATGCCGATTATCAATGGATAAAACACTCTATCGGCAATAAACAGTCACTCATCAATGACCAGGTAAATGCCATCATTGAAGACCATGACGGCGATTTATGGTTTGCCACCAATAACGGCATCAGCCTTTATTATAGCAAGACGAAACAATGGCATTCTTTTCTCAGCAGTTTCGACACCGCAAGCCATAGTAAAAACCATATCTTCATCTCATTGTGCGAAGTGGAGCCCGGCATCATCTGGGCCGGAGGATATAGTTCCGGCATCTACCAGATCAACAAGAAACTACTGTCCACAGAGTTCTTTACTCCGTCTTTATTCAGTAATCTGAATATCCGGCCGGACAAGTATATCCGTTCCATTATGAAAGATTCTTCAGGAAACATCTGGTCCGGAGGGTATTATAACTTAAAAGAAATAGATTATTCCAGAAAAAATATACGCCATTTCCCGGGCTTGAATGGTATCACTGCCATCATAGAGAAAGACTCCACACATATGTGGATAGGCACTTCCACCGGCTTGTACCTGTTGGAAAAAGCAACCGGTAAGTATACCTATATCCAGATGCCGGTAGAATCCTACTACATCTACTCCCTATGCCAAGCTTCCGACGGAATGCTGTATATCGGTACCAACAATGCCGGTTTACTGGTATATGATACGACCAAAAACACATTCAGACATTATCATAGAGACAACTGCGCCTTGATTTCCAATAATATCTATACACTATTGTCTGATGGTAAAGGAAATATCTTTCTGAGTACAGAACACGGTCTGTCCACCTTCTATCCTGTCGAAGAGACATTCCATAACTGGACCAAAGAACAAGGACTGAAGTCTGACCATTTCAACGCAGCCTCAGGCACCTTGAGGAAAAACGGCAATTTCATTTTCGGCAGTACGGATGGAGCCATAGAATTCAACAAAGACATGATCCTGCCTCGCGACTATAAGTTCAAAATGGTATTCAGTGACCTGCGGGTATTCTATCAGACCGTTTATCCCAAGGATGAAGGTTCTCCACTTATTCTGGATATTGACGAGACAAAAACCTTGCGTTTGAAGTACAACCAGAACATCTTCTCATTGCAGGTCTCAGACATCAACTATGACTATCCTTCCCTAATTCTGTACTCCTGGAAACTGGAAGGCTTCTATGAGGGTTGGAGCCGTCCGGGAGAGGAAAACGTCATCCGTTTTACCAACCTGAGTCCGGGCAACTATACCCTCCGCGTACGTGCCATCTCCAACGAAGACCGTCGTATTGTCCTGGAGGAACGCAGTATGGACATCATTATCGAGCAACCCCTCTGGCTCAGTTTCTGGGCGCTGATACTCTATGCAGTGATTATCATATCCATTGCAAGCATCACTCTACGAATAATAGTCTTGAGAAAACAGCGGAAAGAATCCGATGAGAAAATACGCTTCTTCGTCAATACAGCGCATGATATACGTACTCCACTGACGCTCATCAAAGCACCCTTGGAAGAAATCACCGAACGCGAGCAACTGACTTCCAGCGGACAGAGCAACATCAATACAGCCCTGCGAAACGTAAATGCCTTGTTGCGCCTGACCACCAACCTTATTAATTTCGAACGCGCAGACACCTATTCCGGAAGTCTATACGTATCCGAATACGAACTGAGCACATATATGGAAGAGACGATCGATGCTTTCCGTTCATACGCAAACATAAAACACATCAACCTGACCTACGAAAGCAGCTTCCGTTATCTGAACGTATGGTTAGATAAGGACAAGATGGATTCCATTTTGAAAAATATCATATCCAACGCACTGAAATATACACCGGACGGCGGCAATGTACATGTCTTTACTTCCGAGACAGAAGATACCTGGAGTATTGAGGTGAAAGATACCGGTATCGGAATTCCGGCTTCAGAACAGAAAAAGCTGTTCAAGATGCATTTCCGTGGCAGTAATGCTATCAATTCCAAAGTTACCGGCAGCGGCATCGGACTACTTCTGGTAGGGAAACTTGTACGCTTACATAAAGGAAAGCTCAACTTCAGCAGCATGGAAGGGAAAGGCTCTTGCATCAAAATCACGTTCCCCAAAGGGAACAAGCATTTCCGCAAAGCAATCCAACGCCCTCAACCCAAAAACGAACGGATTGTTTATTCGGCTTCCGGAGTGCCTATCAATGCCTCTACTACATCATCCCCTGCTTCCAGTGGAATCTACGACAAGACGCAACAACAGTCACAAAACAACAGTAACCACCAGAAAATTCTTATTGTAGAGGACAATGACGAATTAAGGGAATATCTGCGCAGAACATTGTCTGAACAATACAACATACAAGTATGCTCCAATGGAAAAGAAGCACTGACCATTGTCAAGGAGTATATGCCCAACCTCGTCATTTCAGACATTATGATGCCGGAAATGAGAGGAGACGAATTGTGTCATATCCTGAAGAACGACATCGAGACATCACATATCCCCATCATCCTGCTCACAGCACTGAATACCGACAAGAATATCATCGAGGGACTGCAAAGCGGAGCGGATGAATATATTGTGAAACCCTTCAATATCGGTATATTGCGGGCAAACATTGCCAACCTGCTGACTAACCGGGCACTGTTGCGCCACAAATATGCCAGCCTGGACCTGAACGACGAGAAGAACAATACGGATTGCATCAACTGCTCCAACGACTTGGACTGGAAATTCATTGCAACCGTCAAAAAGAGCGTCGAAGACAATATGGACAACCCAAGCTTCAACGTCGACGTGCTCTGCAACCTGCTGAATATGAGTAGGACCAGCTTCTACAATAAGATAAAGGCACTGACCGACCAAGCTCCGGCTGACTACATCCGGCTGATTCGACTGAAACATGCTGCCCAACTTCTGAAAGAACAAAAGCATACCATCACCGAGATTTCAGAGCTGACCGGTTTCAGTGATGCGAAATATTTCCGTGAAGTATTCAAGAAACATTTCAATATGAGCCCAAGCCAGTATGCCAAGAGAGGGAAGGAAGGGAAAGATGATAAAGAAATAAAGTAAATTACAACATTTTGAATATGAATATATATCTTGAAGCATTCTCCATTTTCTTTAAGATAGGAGCCTTTACCATCGGCGGCGGTTATGCTATGGTACCGCTGATAGAAAACGAAATCGTAACCAAACGAAACTGGATAGCCAAAGAAGATTTCATTGACCTGCTTGCTATATCACAGTCCGCTCCGGGCATCCTTGCCGTCAATATATCCATTTTTATAGGGTACCGGCTACGGGGAATACGAGGGAGCATAATCACTGCATTGGGAACCATACTTCCTTCGTTTCTCATCATCCTCGCCATAGCGTTGTTCTTTCACAACTTCAAGGACAACATCATTGTGGAACGTATATTCAAAGGTATTCGCCCGGCAGTGGTTGCATTGATTGCAGCCCCTACATTCAGCATGGCTAAATCGGCCCGGATAAACCGATACAACATATGGATACCGGTGGTTTCAGCACTGCTCATCTGGCTGTTGGGCTTCTCTCCCATCTGGATTATCATTGCGGCAGGTGTAGGAGGATACTGCTTCGGACGTTTTCAACGTCCGAAGAATTAAAAATTAAAGAATTAAAAATTAAAAAGGATAGCAACATTAATCACTAACCATTTATCATTAATTACTAATCATGGTTTTCTTACAGTTATTCTATACATTCTTTAAGATTGGGCTTTTCGGCTTTGGTGGCGGATATGCCATGTTGTCTATGATACAAGGTGAAGTAGTTACCCGTTACGGTTGGCTTACAGCGCAGGAATTTACTGATATTGTGGCAATCAGCCAGATGACACCCGGTCCGATAGGAATCAATTCGGCAACTTATGTGGGTTATACTACGATAGCTGATTGCTACGGTACAAGCTATGGTATTTTAGGTTCTATTATTGCTACGTTTGCCGTGGTGCTTCCTTCTTTCCTACTGATGCTGACCATCAGCAAATTCTTTCTGAAATACCAAAAACATCCTTCCGTGGAAGCGGTATTCAGTGGGCTCCGCCCGGCAGTGGTCGGTCTGCTGGCCTCAGCCGCGCTGGTATTGATGAATTCGGAAAACTTCAGTTCTCCCAAAGAAGACATATATTCCTTCGTCATCAGCTGCCTCATCTTCCTCGTGGCATTTATAGGCACAAAGAAATATAAACTGAACCCGATAGGAATGATTGTAGCTTGTGGAATAGCAGGATTGATACTTTATTAGGGATTAAGGATTAAACGTTAATGATTAATCCCTAATCCTTAATCCCTAATTTTTAAAGTTTAATCTTCTTTCCAACGGATTTCGATTCATTATGCAGACGGTCCAAGGCTGTCACCACATAGCGGTACTTTGTCTTTCCGTCTTCATAAGGAAGTTTATAGAAATTATCGCGCGTGATGGCTACAATATGGGAAGGGTCATCTATATTCACTTTCTCTTTGTCATTAAAGCGATAGACCACATATTGGACGGCACGGTTCATTTCCTCTTTATACTTGGGAGCTGTCCAGAAAAGAATATATCCGTCTTCCGTCCACACCGATTTCATCCTACGTACCTTTGCCGGGGCTTCGTTATCCATGAAATCGAAAACGGGAGGCAGCGCCGGATACTTATGATATTCGGCAATCAGGGCATCGCGATACTTGCCTGCATTCTCTACAACCGCACTGGCAGGCCACTGGCAACTGCCACCGATGGTCTGATAGGCCCGTTGCAAGGCCATTTTGCGAGGAAGCTGATTTATCGACGGGTTCTTGGGGTCGGCATTCTGCACGGTGTTCATCACGGACTGGCCAATAAACAAGGGGCGGTTTTCCGTATTCCTGGCCCACCACTTCACCAGTGTCTCATAGTCGGCAACCGGATGTCCTATATGCCAATAAATCTGCGGAATATTATAGTCTATCCAACCTTCACGGGCCCACAGCAACACGTCCGCATAAAGGTCATCGTAGTTTTGCAGGCCTTTGGTCTTACTGCCAAGCGGGTCACTGCTTTCATTCCGGTAAATGCCAAACGGAGAAACCCCGAACTTCACCCACGGCTTGATTTCACGAATTGTTTCATGCAGTTTCTTAATCAGCACATTCACGTTGCTCCGGCGCCAGTCTCCTTTATTGCTGAAACCTCCGCCAAAACGTGCAAAACTTGCATCGTCAGGGAAATCCTTTCCCTTAATGGGATAAGGATAAAAGTAATCGTCCATATGAATGGCATCCACATCATAGCGGGAAACGATGTCGCTCACCACCATGCAGATGTGCCGGCGGCTCTCAGGCAGTGCCGGGTCAAAATACAACTGGTCGCCATAAGTGACAAACCATTCCGGATGGATATTGTACACATGATTGGGAGCCAACTCACTCTTCAAGGTCGTCTTCGTGCGATACGGATTAATCCATGCATGAAACTCCATACCACGCTTATGGCATTCATCAATCATAAACTGCATAGGGTCCCAATAGGGTTCGGGCGCTTTACCCTGCACTCCGGTAAGGAAACGACTCCACGGTTCCAGTCTGGAAGCATACAGAGCATCCGCTTCGGGACGTACCTGGAAAATTATGGCGTTGATTCCCGCCTTCTGCAAGGAATTCAACTGCCCGATCAGATTCTGCTTCAGTTTTTCGGTCGGCATTCCACGGAACTGTCCGTTTACTGACTGTATCCATGCTGCACGAAATTCACGTTTAGGATAGGCAGACCCGGTCTGCACTTGCGCAAATACTCCTCCCGCCATTAGCAGCAAGAAGAATACACATAAAAGGGATTTTACTCTCATTCTCTAATTACAGCTTTTTAATATTTAAAATAGTTTATAATTAAGGTTTGTCCTTCATCGGCCATTCCACAATAAAGCGGCATCCTCCGCAATAGGTGTCATCCAGATAAATCCGGCCTCCCACCAACTCCATTATCTCATTGGCTATGGCAAGCCCCAATCCGGACCCTTTGGTAAACGTGTCCACTTTATAAAAACGTTCGAAAATACGGTCCGATTCGTCCGGCCTGATGCCTATACCGGTATCCTCTATCACGAAGCGCAATACATGTCGGGACTTATCTTCCTCGCAGGAAACGCGTATATGACCTTCTTCCGTAAACTTCACCGCATTATCCAACAAAGACACCAGCACCATTTTCAGCCATTGCCGGGCTGCATAAAAGGCCGCAATACCGGAAGCAGGCACATATTCCAGTTCAACTCCCGGCTTCAGTTCCGGGCGGAAGCCCTCAATACATTCCTTGCAACACGCATCCACTTCTATCTCCTCCCGCGGCATCTCCCACACTCGCGAATCCATATCCGCAATATTGAGTATGTTCTCCATCAGACTCAACAGATATGTATTGTTGCCCTCCACTTGTTCAACATACTCGCGTTTCTCCACATCATCCAGTTTCTCTTGAGCCAGCAAGGTAGAAAAGCCGACGATGGAATTCAACGGAGTACGGATTTCATGGGTGATATGCTGTATAAAGGAACTTTTGACCTGGCTCATTTTTTCCACCGCCCTGCGTGCAGCTTCCAACTTGCGGTTCATGGAGAGGGTGCGGATATACAGATAAGTAATGAGCAGCAAGAGCAGCAATACCAGTCCGCCAACGACCAAGGCTATCATCAGTCTTTCCTTGTTCAATCTGGCACTCAGTTCCAGTTTCTCCATCTTCAGCCGGTCCACTTCAAACTGTGCCGTATATTTGCTTAGCTTGTCATCCATTTCTGCCGTACGCACGGAGTCACTCACGGCGCCATATCTGGCATAACTGCGGCAAGCCGCACGATAATCGCCCAACTGTTCCTGCAGTTCTCCTTTCATATAATGGTTATAAGGATAGCAAAGCCCCAGTGAATGCTGATAATCCATGAGTGAATCCACGTAAGCAATGTTACCTTTCAAATCACCGAGGATACGGCAACACATTATCTTATAGCCAAACCATGCTTCGGGCGTCGAGCTCTCCGGATGTTGACGGTAGAAGCGGTCGGTCTCCTCAATATAAGGCTCAGCAGCCTTTCTACCTTCATTGGCCAATAAGCCTATAACCCTGAATTCACAGAAACGCAGGTGCAGGGAAGGGTCTATGCCGACTTGTTTACGGTCCAGTTTGTCCTCCAGTTGCGACAATTTACTCAGATACTCGCCGGCTTCCGCATACTCACTGCGTGAAAGATAAGTCTGGATAATATTAAGCAACACCACGTATGCGTCACGATAATAGCTGCCCTCCTCGAAAAGTTTCAGTGCATTGTTGTAATTCTCTATACACAGTTTTACGTTGTTTCCAAAGACCCGATGGTTATACCCGATGCACATTTCGCCACATGCCAATCCGTATTTGTCCCGGGCTTGCTCGGCATCCTGATGGAGCCTGACGGTTTCAGCCATCGCCTCCTCCTGCATACCTTTCTCCGTCATGCGCTGAATGTACTGCCGCCACGCCATATACCGGTCTCGTGTCCGTTGGTATTTCCGGCACCAGTCCATATATTCATAGGTTGCGGCTTTCAAGTGGTCAATGTCCCCCAACTGATAATAATGAGAAATCAAGTTGTTATGGGCATCACTAATCTGTACCGTATCGTTCAGTTCGCGGGCAAGTTTTATCCACCGGGCATTGATGGAAGGCAGTCGGTCTTGTCCCAACACTTTCTGCGCACTATCTGCCAGAGCTTTCATCTCTCCATAAGGGTCTTCGGCATGCAGGATTGAGGGGCATAAACCTAACACCAGCACAACAAGAAGCCATTTTATATTACGCTTTACCATGTTCGGACATTAAAAGGAGTCGGACGCGAATTTAACGCTTTTATTTAATGTAAATTAGCAGTCATCCTAAAGTATAACAAATCTTAACCTTGCCTATCTGATGCGATTTTTCCAGCAGGTTCGTTTTATTCTACCCCGGTTTGCATTATCTTTGCAAATCCTAAATCACATAAGTGACTTTTATATGGCAGAAAATACATCGATTATCATAAAGGGAGCCCGTGTCAATAACCTCAAGAACATTGACGTAGAGATTCCCCGTAACAAACTCGTAGTCATCACCGGACTGTCCGGTTCCGGAAAATCCTCACTTGCTTTCGATACATTATATGCCGAGGGGCAGCGCCGCTACGTGGAGAGCTTGAGCAGTTATGCCCGCCAGTTTTTGGGACGTATGAGCAAGCCTGAATGCGATTTCATCAAAGGGATTCCACCTGCCATTGCCATTGAGCAGAAAGTAAGCAGCCGTAACCCACGGTCCACCGTGGGTACCTCCACCGAAATATACGAATATCTGCGGTTGCTCTATGCACGCGTGGGGAAAACCTTCAGCCCGGTCAGCGGACAGGAAGTGAAGAAACACTCGGCAGAAGACATCGTGAAATGCATGCTGGAGCATCCGGAAGGGACCAGGTATACTGTGCTCGCTCCGATATTGCTGCGCGAAGACCGCACGCTGCAACAACAACTGGAGATAGACATGAAGCAAGGTTTCACCCGTCTGGAAGTGAACGGTGAAATGATGCGCATCGACGAATACAAGCCAAAAACCGGAGACACCGTTTTTCTGTTGATTGACCGTATGACAGCCTCTTCAGAAAAGGATTCCGTCAGCCGCCTCACCGACTCGGCCGAAACAGCCATGTACGAAGGAGACGGCGCCTGCCTGCTGCGTTTCTACCAGCCCGACGGGAGTACCTGCCTCTATCGTTTCAGTACCAAGTTCGAGGCAGACGGCATCACCTTCGAAGAACCGAACGACCAGATGTTCTCCTTCAACTCTCCCATCGGCGCATGCCCCGTATGCGAGGGATTCGGACGGGTCATCGGCATCGACGAGCATCTCGTGATACCCGACCGTTCCTTGTCCGTCTATGACGGAGCCGTCGTATGCTGGCGGGGCGAAAAGATGGGCGAATGGAGGGATATGGTGATACACGGAGCCGAGAAAGCCGGCTTCCCCATCTTCACTCCCTATTATGAACTGACCGACGAGCAACGCCGGATGCTGTGGGAAGGGACACCCTACTTTGAGGGCATCAACGCCTTCTTCAAGATGGTGCAGGAAAATCAGTACAAGATACAATACCGTGTGATGCTGGCACGCTACCGCGGAAAGACGCTCTGCCCCAAATGCCACGGCACCCGCCTGAAGCCCGAAGCAAACTACGTACGCGTGGGAGGACGCAACATCTCCGAACTGGTAGATTTGCCCATCACTGAGTTGAAGCTCTTCTTCGACAACCTGCAGCTAGACCCGCATGACGCCGACATAGCCCGCCGCATCCTGACAGAAATCAACAGCCGCATCCAATTCCTATTGGATGTCGGTTTGGGATACCTCACGCTGAACCGCCTCAGCAACTCGCTCTCCGGCGGTGAAAGCCAGCGAATCAACCTTGCCACTTCACTGGGTAGCAGCTTAGTGGGCAGCCTGTATATTCTTGACGAACCGAGCATCGGCCTGCATAGCCGCGATACGGACAAACTGATACACGTGCTCCGCCAGCTGCAACAGTTGGGCAATACGGTAGTGGTAGTGGAACACGACGAAGAGATTATCCGCGCTGCCGACTATATCATCGACATCGGTCCCCGGGCAGGCCGCCTGGGAGGGGAGGTCGTCTACCAAGGAGATATGAAAGACCTTCAGAAAGACAGTGACAGCTATACCGTGCGCTATCTGCTGGGCGAAGAAACCATCCCCCTGCCGGAACACCGCCGCCCGTGGAACAACTACATAGAAATAAAAGGCGCGCGCGAAAACAACCTGAAGGGTGTAGAGGCACGGTTCCCGCTGAATGTAATGACCGTAGTCACCGGTGTCAGCGGTTCGGGCAAGAGTACGCTGGTGCGCGACATCTTCTACCGCGCCCTGAAACGAGAGTTGGATGAATGCAACGAACGCCCGGGCGAGTTCTCCTCCATCGGAGGAGACTTGCAGAACCTGCGCAATGTAGAGTTTGTTGACCAGAATCCTATCGGGAAGTCATCGAGAAGTAACCCCGTGACCTACATCAAGGCCTACGATGAAATCCGTAAACTATGGGCGGACCAACCACTTGCCAAGCAGATGGGATACAGTGCCGGATACTTCAGCTTCAACAGCGAAGGCGGCCGTTGCGAAGAATGCAAGGGTGAAGGTACCATCACTGTGGAAATGCAATTCATGGCAGACCTTGTACTGGAATGCGAATCCTGCCACGGCAAACGTTTCAAAGCAGACACGCTGGAAGTAAAGTTCCACGACATGAATATCTACGACGTATTGGAGATGACCGTAAACCAAGCCATCGAATTCTTTACGCAACACGGACAGAAAAAGATTGTGAAGAAGCTGCAACCCTTGCAGGATGTAGGTTTGGGATATATCAAACTGGGGCAAGCCTCCTCCACCCTCTCCGGTGGAGAGAACCAGCGCGTGAAACTCGCCTTCTACCTCAGCCAGGAGAAAGCAGACCCGACCATGTTCATCTTCGATGAACCGACCACCGGACTACACTTCCATGACATCAAGAAACTGCTCGAAGCCTTCGATGCCCTGATACGCCGCGGGCACAGCATTGTCATCATCGAACATAATCTGGATGTGGTGAAGTGTGCGGACCATGTGATAGACCTGGGGCCCGAAGGAGGGGACAAAGGAGGAAACATCGTAGCTACCGGTACACCGGAGGAAGTGGCGAAGTGTGCGGCAAGTTATACGGGACAATTCTTGCAAGAGAAATTACACCCCTCGCTTCCTTAAATAGAACACAGAGGCACGGAGACACAGAGATATTAAATTCAAGGAAAAAGAATAAAACTCTATGCCTCCGTGTCTTTGTGCTTAATCTTACCGGTGCTACTACTCCAATTTAAAAGTAACCGGAAAAGTAAATTCCACCTTCACGGCTTTACCCTGCTGCATCCCCGGTTTCCATTGTGGCATCAATCCTACAATCCGTAATGCTTCCTCATCCAAGGCAGGATACCTGCTGCGCATAATAACGGGGGCCGTCACACGACCATTCTCGTCAATCACCACGCTGACAGCAACTCTTCCCTGAATGCCATTCTTACGGGCTTCTTCCGGATAACGGATATTCTTTTGAATAAAATCCATTAAGGCTTTCATACCTCCCGGAAACTCGGGCATCACTTCCACTACTTTATAGACCGGTTCCTCCATTGGCTCTTCCGTTATCAATTGTGGGCTTCCGCCCTTCCCTGCATCCGAAATATAAGGGGAAAGAGATGTCTTTTCCGCCGTTCTCCATTCTTCCTCATTGTCCGTCAATCTGAACTCAGCCATCATCAAGACAGGTTTCCTCTTGATGGTTATCTCATAAAAGTAACGGTAGCGTCCCGGCTTGTTGGGATGCACATCCGGATAAAGAGAGGCTTTCATAACCCTTTCCTCCCCATCCCGCAGCACATAGGCGATGTCCCAAAAGGCAGCGTTTATCGGCAATTCCCGCCAGGTACCTTTTTCGTCTTCGAACGTCAGGTAGTAATGCTCGCCGCAGGTCAAATCTCCGCCACTGTGATTGCTGAGGATGAATGTCGCATGAGGCGCTTTCGTTGAAAAGACTGGATATTCGGGACGGATATGGATGCCACGAATATGATTCCTGCCTACTCTCTCGTTGATGACGGGGACTTCTACACCATGAAAACAGAAAACGGGGGAGTCCATTATCTCCTCCCGGAACTCTTTCCGTTTTTCAGGAGTATTCACAATCAAATCTATATCTATGCAATGCATCCCCACCCCATATCCGGTCACATTCCTCCGGATGTGTGTGTAGGTTGTGTTTTCCAACCGCTTTCTCAGTTCGTCGTGAATGGCAAGCAATTGTTTTTGCAAGCAGTCACCGTCATCCACGAGCCCTATCTTGAGGCTATCGCTCACTGATTTTTCCTGCAACCGTCGGTCTAACCCTACCGTATCTACAGAATCTTCAGGCATTTCTACGCGTTCCGTCTTATTCATCTTGCAGGATGAAAGGCAACAAAGCAATAGGAGAAAACAAACTCTGTTCATAGCATTTTGTATTTCAAGTCCATAGCATCAAATATACTCATTTTCGCAATCATAATCAAAAATAGAACCCCTAATCTCATAAGACTATATTAGGAATACATGTAATAACGGTATGAGAATAGAAAAGATTACGGCTAAAAGACACTGCATCGCCACTGCAAAGTCACTGCATTCCTTTTGCAGTGCTGCTGCACGCCCATTGCAGTACGACTGCAACCGTATTGCAGAGCTACTGCAAGCCTCATGCAGTGACACTGCAAAAAGCGTGCAGAACTTTGCAGTAGGAAAGAACTGATAACTAAGATAATAGCGCCAATGAAAGAAGTATGCAGTACAATTGAAATGGAAACGAAATGGGCGTGACAGATAAGTGTAACGATTCTTATCTATCACGCCTATCTATCACGCGGTAAGGTATTTGTAATCAATAGAATATACCCCTCCGCGTGATAGCATGACAGATGTTTTGCAAAAACAAACTCTGTGGTAGTAGCAAAATGAGATTAGAAATAGAATCCGAAACCTACTTTCAGACCAAATTTAGAACGGTCGTCGTTAATGTTCCAATAAGCAGCAGGCTCAATGGTTACCGTACGCGTCAGGAAGAACGCATAACCGGCTTCCAGACCGAAAGAGAACTTGGTATCATCCAAATCATGTCCCCAATCCCAACGGTCCACATTGACATCGGCACCCAGATACACGCCAATCTTGTCGAAATAATAACGTCCACCTACACCCAGCGTATAGACATCGAGGTCAGACCCTCCGGTATTCCAAGCAGCCCCGGCATGCACCAGCAAGGCGATGTTGTCGAGCAGGAAAGCACCTCCCTTGGCTTCAAGGCCAAAACTTGTCTTGTCGGTTCCCGTGTCATGAGAAAATTCCAAACCGGTGATGGACGGGTTCAAAATCCACTTACCTTTTTCAAACTGTGCCTGAGCTGCCACTGTGACAACAAGCAAGCAAACGAATAATGCCAGTTTTTTCATCTTGTTCTGTTTTTTGAGTAAATAATCAATGTTGTTTATTGTCTTCTTCGAATCGCTTGCGTTGCAGCGCCTCCTTCTTGCGAAGCACCAGCCACAGCACAAATACAATGAGGTACGAAGCAGCTACGGTGACATACTTCTCAGTATCGCTGATTTCCGTATTGCGGGGAAGGAAATAAGCGGCAGTAGCAGAAACGTAAATAAGCAGGGCCAACGTGAGCCCGGTAGATTTCTTGATTTTCTTCATTACCAAAGTTTTTTAGTCGTCTTAAAATACCAAATATTAAACCAAATAGCAGCCAGCACAACAGCTATCAAGGCTATGCCCAGCGCATAATTCGGACCGAGCCCGAAACCTTCGGGAGCAATGCAGATGTAAGTGGTACACACAGCCGTCATGAATAATGCCGGGAAATAGGTGACGTAATAATAACGTCCTTTCTTCTCGCGTACCAGATAGACCGTAATGGCCCACAACGTAAAGACGGACAGAGTCTGATTGGCCCAGGCAAAATAACGCCAAATCATATCAAATCCATCCTTGTCCCGCAGGCTGTAAAGCAACAAGCTAATGGCTACCAGGAACATCGGGATGCATATATATAAACGGCGACGCATGGATTTTTGTTCCATTCCCAAGAAATCCGCCACAATGAGGCGCGCTGAACGGAAAGCCGTGTCGCCACTGGTAATAGGCGCGGCAATAACACCCAGAATGGCCAATACGCCACCTACGGCACCCAGCCAGTCTTTTGTAATGGCGTCTACAATGATAGAGGCATTCGTCTCCCCCATCCCGTTCTCGTGGAAGAAATAAGTGGCGGCGGCAGCCCATATCAGAGCTACAATGCCTTCGGTTATCATTGCCCCATAGAAAACGGGGCGTCCGTGGCGCTCGCTTGTCATGCAACGTGCCATCAGCGGACTCTGCGTGGCATGGAAGCCACTGATGGCACCGCAGGCAATGCTGACGAACATGATGGGGAAGATGGGCAATGCAACCGCATCGGGATGCGTGTTCTGCAATCCGTCCCATATCTCCGGCAATGCAGGATGGTTGACGTAAAGCATTACCAGAATACCGACCGCCATGAACAGCAGGGCAACGGCGAACAGCGGGTATATCTTACCGATAATCTTATCTACCGGCAGCAAAGTGGCAAAGATATAATAAGCGAAAACAACAATAATCCAGAAGGTGGTATCCAAGCTGTCGGGGGTCAGCTTGGCAAGCAGTCCGGCCGGTCCTGCCACAAAGACAGCTCCCACCAATATCATCAGGATGACGGTAAAGCCGCGCATCACCTGCTTGGTGGTCAGCCCCAGATAGCGTCCGATGATTTCCGGCAGGCTTTCCCCGTCATGCCGCAAGGAGAGCATACCGGCAAGATAGTCGTGCACTGCACCGGCAAAGATACTGCCAAGTACAATCCACAGATAGGATGCCGTACCGAACTTAGCTCCCATGATGGCACCGAAGATAGGTCCCAACCCGGCAATATTGAGAAACTGTATCATAAAGATTTTCCAAGTAGGCAGTGGAATGTAATCCACACCATCGGCTTTGGTAAGGGCGGGTGTTTTGCGGTCATCGGGACCAAAGACGCGTTCTATGAAGCGTCCGTAGATAAAATAGCCGGCTATCAACGCCAGCAGGCAAAGCGTAAATGTAATCATGGCGTGTTAATATCTTTAATGTATGCAAATGTAACAGTTTCCAAGTAAACAGCACAAAATAATCGGGTGTTTTGCTTATCTTCGCCGAGAAATATGACAGAAATAAAGAAGAAAAGAGAAAAATGAAACGAATTATTTCCATTTTACTATATATGGCCGTCTTGCTGCCACTGGCTGCGCAACCGCCCAAGCATGAAGTGCGTGCCGCCTGGATAACTGCCGTCTATGGCCTGGACTGGCCGCAGACACGCACCACTTCGCCCGAAGGCATCCGCAAGCAACAGGCCGAACTGATTGAAATATTGGACAGACTGAAAGCCGCCAATTTCAACACAGTACTGTTCCAGACCCGTACACGGGGAGATGTCCTCTACAAATCAGCCATCGAGCCCTACAACTCCATACTGACCGGAAAGGTGGGCGGCGACCCCGGCTACGATCCGCTGGCTTTTGCCATAGCCGAATGCCACAAGCGCGGTATGGAGTGCCATGCCTGGATGGTGACCATCCCTCTGGGCAACCGCAAGCATGTAGCCGCCCTCGGTAAAGAGTCCGTCACCAAAAAGAAACGCGCCATCTGCGTACCCTACAAACGCGAATACTTCCTGAATCCCGGACATCCGCAAACCAAAGAGTACCTGATGAGCCTTGTCCGCGAAGTGGTGGAACGCTACGATGTAGACGGGATACACTTCGACTACCTGCGCTATCCGGAAAACGCCCCCCGTTTTCCCGACAGCTACGACTACCGCAAATACAGCAAAGGACGCAGCCTTGCCCAATGGCGCAGAGACAACCTGACGGAAATAGTACGCTATATATATAAAGGTGTAAAAGCCATGAAACCCTGGGTAAAGGTCAGCACCTGCCCGGTAGGAAAATACAAAGACACTTCCCGCTACCCCTCCCGTGGCTGGAATGCCTTCCACACCGTCTATCAAGACGTGCAGGGTTGGCTGGGCGAGGGCATCCAGGACCAGATTTATCCGATGCTCTATTTCCGTGGCAATCATTTCTATCCCTTTGCCCTCGACTGGCAGGAACAAAGTAACGGACGCCAAATCATTCCCGGTCTGGGCATCTACTTCCTCGACCCCAGCGAAGGGAACTGGACGCTGGACGAGATTGAACGGCAGATGCACTTTATCCGCGCCCACGGTCTGGCGGGCGAGGCACACTACCGCGTGAAGTATCTGATGGACAATACGCAAGGGCTTTATGATGCGCTAGAAGAAGACTACTATACCGCCCCGGCCCTGCAACCCGCCATGCCGTGGATAGACAATGCAGCTCCTACACCTCCCTCCGGACTCACGGTGGAAACACCGGAAAACGGCTATTGGAAACTAAGCTGGCAACCCGCCACGGACAATGACAAGCGGAATGCTCCGATGTATGTAATCTACGGTTCGGACACCTATCCCGTAGATACCTCCAATCCGGAGAATATCCTGGCACAACGAGTACAAGGCACGGAATATACCTATGCCCCCATCCGCCCGTGGACTGCCCGAAAATATTTTGCCGTGACAGCCATAGACCGTTGCGGAAACGAAAGCGAAGCTATTCAGCAGCAGTGACACAGACAAAAGCCCGGTAACGGCTCTTCGGAGTGACCGGTACCAGAGGCAGATAGCCGGAAACAACCCTGCCGTCCTTCACCACCAGCGGATAGCTTTGCATATCCTGCTCATACCGCTCCATCAAAGCTTCATGGGTCGGAAAACAATCAATGGAGAAACGTCCCTCCCCACCGGGGACAATGAAATGATCACTAAGCACATGGGAAACGATTCCCATATTCATCCGTAGATTTATTTCGACATGGGGGTTGATGGCATACGGATGCCCTTCCTTCTGACGGCAGACCATCATGTCCACACCCAAGAAACCCATATAAGATGTAGCATAACTCGTTTCCAATGCTTTCTGCATCATATTGCGTATGCGTACAAATGCTTCAAAGGGTACATATTGCTGAATCCATTCCTCCACTTGCTCATCCGAAGTAAGGATATTACCACGATATGCCCCTTTGTCATCCGTAACAAAACGGGAATAGCCGACAAAAAGAAGCTTTCCCCGACCATCCGAATAAAATTCCATGGCAAAGTCTTCCACCTTATCAAATATAGGCTCCATCACAAAACCTCTATTTTCTTTCAGCGCCCTACTACACCAATCGGAAACATTTTTCGTAAAGCCATGACGGCACCAGCACAATCCCTTTCCACTTCCCGACCAAAGTGATTTGAACACACATCCCTCCTTGTAACGATCAACAATATCCGGAGAGATATCCGTCATTCTACCATCAGCCTCCACCAAGCAACAACCGTCACCACAAGTATAATCTATTTTATTGAAATAGAAAAGTGCGCGAAAAGCCAAAGCGTTACTACGGGCAGCCTTCATACGATATTTATCCAAAGCATCCGGCGTAGGAAGATTTTTTTCCAGAACACCGCCTTTCAACATCCGTTTACGGATAGCGGGGTTCCATCCCCAAGGCATTACCCGCACATCAGCATAATCGGGTAGCTCCGGCTCTGTCACCAAATGCACATCCAGCCGGAACAACTGTTGCATCTGTTTCAGATAATCTGCATTATAGGCGGAAGAGGCCAGTACCCCACTACCCGGCTGGGCATACCAAATCGGCAACAAAGCCAAGTCTTCAGCCATACGGCGGATGGTAGCGGGCGCCATATAATTTTCTTCATTATTTCCCAATGCCATATCTGCATCAGGATTGAACACATAAAGTTTCATCTTTCAAATGTTAACCAATTACTCACGTTTTGTATGAGAGTGCAAAGTTATATAATATTTTGCCATCTCTACTTTGCAAATCTATAAAAAAGCCGTATATTTGTCGCCCAATAAACCGAATTTAAAGCATGGAAGCATTTTACCGTACACACGCTTATCTCGTAGAGCATACCAATGCCCCCGTACGCCGCGACCTAATGGACGAAATAGACTGGAATGACCGTCTTATCGGTATCAAAGGCACAAGAGGCGTAGGTAAGACTACTTTCTTGCTGCAATATGCCAAAGAGAAATTCGGCACAGACCGCTCCTGCCTCTTCATCAACATGAACAACTTCTACTTCTCCGGACATGGCATCGTGGAGTTCGCCGCCGAATTCCAGCGCCGCGGAGGAAAAGTGCTGTTGATAGACCAAGTATTCAAGTACCCGGAATGGAGCAAGGAACTGCGTATGTGCTACGACCGCTTCCCCAACCTGAAAATCGTGTTCACCGGCTCGTCCGTGATGCGTCTGAAAGAGGAGAATATGGAGTTGCGCGACATCGTGAAGAGCTACAACCTGCGCGGCTTCTCCTTCCGCGAATACCTGAACCTGCAGACGGGCATGAAGTTCCATGCCTATCCGTTGGAAGAAATCCTGAGCAACCACGAACAGATAGCCAAAGGCATCCTCTCCAAAGTACGTCCATTGGACTACATGCAAGACTATATGCACCACGGCTTCTACCCTTTCTTCCTTGAAAAGCGTAACTTTTCGGAGAATCTGCTCAAGACGATGAACATGATGGTGGAAGTGGATATCCTGCTCATCAAACAAATTGAGCTGAAATACCTTTCGAAGATAAAGAAATTACTATATTTGTTGGCCGTGGACGGGCCGAAAGCGCCGAATGTCAGCCAACTGGCAAACGACATACAGACCTCCCGCGCCACAGTAATGAATTACATCAAGTATCTGGCAGACGCACGACTCATCAATATGGTCTATCCGAAAGGAGAAGAATTCCCCAAGAAGCCGTCGAAGATAATGATGCACAATTCAAATCTGATGTATTCCATCTATCCCGTCAAGGTGGAAGAGCAAGACGTACTGGACACTTTCTTTGCCAACACAATGTGGAAGGACCACAAGGTGAACAAGGGCGACAAGAACATCTCGTTCATGGTAGATGAGGTGATGCCTTTCAAGATTTGTCCGGAAGGAACAAAGATAAAGAATAATCCGGGAGTTACTTATGTACTGCATAAGGCAGAAATAGGCCGAGGCAACCAAATACCTCTCTGGTTATTCGGTTTCTTGTATTAAGAGAGAGATTTTTTTACTTAAATAAATAATTCAATTTAGTTATGACTAAACAGAAGAAATTCATTACTTGTGATGGTAACCAGGCTGCTGCACATATCTCGTATATGTTCTCCGAAGTAGCTGCCATCTACCCCATCACCCCCTCTTCTACGATGGCTGAATACGTAGACGAATGGGCTGCCGCAGGTCGCAAGAACATCTTCGGCGAAACAGTATTGGTACAGGAAATGCAGTCAGAAGGCGGTGCTGCAGGTGCCGTCCACGGCTCTCTGCAAGCCGGTGCGCTGACTACTACTTACACAGCTTCACAAGGTCTGTTGCTGATGATCCCGAACATGTACAAGATTGCCGGTGAATTCCTGCCTTGTGTATTCCACGTATCAGCACGTACATTGGCAAGCCATGCACTGTGTATCTTCGGTGACCACCAGGACGTTATGTCTGCACGCCAGACAGGTTTCGCCATGTTGGCCGAAGGTTCTGTACAAGAAGTTATGGACTTGGCAGGTGTTGCCCACCTAGCCACCATCAAGGCCCGTGTTCCGTTTATGAACTTCTTCGACGGCTTCCGTACTTCTCACGAAATCCAGAAGATTGAAATGTTGGAGAACGAAGACCTCGCTCCGCTTATCGACCAGGAAGCTTTGGCTGAATTCCGCGCACGTGCATTGAACCCGATGAACCCGGTTGCCCGTGGTATGGCCGAAAATCCTGACCACTTCTTCCAACACCGTGAATCTTGCAACAACTACTATGAAGCAGTTCCGGCTATCGTTGAGGAATACATGAACGAGATTTCCAAAATCACAGGCCGCAAGTACGGTTTGTTCGATTACTACGGTGCAGAAGATGCAGAACGCGTTATCATCGCCATGGGTTCTGTAACGGAAGCTGCCCGCGAAGCTATCGACCACCTCGTTGCCAATGGCGAAAAGGTTGGTTTGGTTGCCGTTCACTTGTATCGTCCGTTCTCTGCCAAGCACTTCCTTGCCGCCGTTCCCAAGACTGCCAAGAAGATTGCCGTACTGGACCGTACGAAAGAACCGGGTGCTAACGGCGAACCGTTGTACCTCGACGTAAAAGACTGCTTCTACGGTGCAGAGAATGCTCCGGTTATCGTAGGCGGCCGCTATGGTTTGGGTTCCAAGGATACTACTCCTGCTCAAATCCTCGCCGTTTACAAGAATCTGGCTATGCCGATGCCGAAGAACCACTTCACTATCGGTATCGTGGACGACGTTACCTTCACTTCTCTGCCCCAGGAAGAAGAAATCGCATTGGGCGGCGAAGGTATGTTCGAAGCCAAATTTTACGGTTTGGGCGCTGACGGTACAGTAGGTGCCAACAAGAACTCTGTGAAGATTATCGGTGACAACACCGACAAGCACTGCCAGGCCTATTTCTCTTACGACTCCAAGAAATCAGGCGGTTTCACTTGCTCGCACCTGCGTTTCGGCGACACTCCTATCCGCTCTACATACCTGGTAAATACGCCTAACTTCGTGGCTTGCCACGTTCAGGCTTACCTGCACATGTACGACGTAACCCGCGGCTTGCGTAAGAACGGCTCTTTCTTGCTGAACACCATCTGGGAAGGCGAAGAGCTTGCCAAGAACCTGCCCAACAAGGTGAAGAAGTACTTTGCACAGAACAATATCACTGTTTACTATATCAATGCAACCCAGATTGCACAGGAAATCGGTTTGGGCAACCGTACCAACACCATCCTGCAATCCGCATTCTTCCGTATCACCGGCGTTATTCCGGTTGACCTGGCTGTAGAACAGATGAAGAAATTCATCGTTAAGTCTTACGGCAAGAAGGGTGAAGACGTTGTCAACAAGAACTACGCAGCAGTTGACCGTGGCGGCGAATACAAGCAACTGACCGTTGACCCGGCTTGGGCCAATCTGGCAGACGACGCCAAGGCTGAAAACAACGATCCTGCATTCATCAACGAAGTGGTTCGTCCTATCAACGCACAAGACGGTGACTTATTGCCGGTATCCGCTTTCAAGGGTATTGAAGACGGTACTTGGGAACAAGGCACTGCCAAATATGAGAAACGTGGTGTAGCCGCATTCGTTCCCGAATGGAACGCTGAGAACTGTATCCAGTGTAACAAGTGTGCTTACGTTTGTCCTCACGCTTCCATCCGTCCGTTCGTACTCGATGCTGAAGAGCAGAAGGGTGCCAACTTCACTCAACTGAAGGCTGTAGGTAAAGCATTCGACGGTATGACATTCCGTATTCAGGTAGACGTTCTCGACTGTCTGGGTTGTGGCAACTGTGCCGATGTCTGTCCGGGCAACCCGAAGAAGGGTGGCAAGGCTCTGACTATGAAGCACCTCGAAAGCCAATTGCCGGAAGCTGCCAACTGGACCTACTGTGCTGAAAACGTGAAGAGCAAACAACATTTGGTTGACATCAAGGCCAACGTGAAGAACTCTCAGTTCGCTACTCCGTTGTTCGAGTTCTCAGGCGCTTGCTCCGGTTGTGGTGAAACTCCGTACGTTAAACTGATTTCCCAGTTGTTCGGTGACCGCGAAATGGTAGCCAACGCAACAGGATGTTCTTCCATCTACTCCGGTTCAGTACCTTCTACTCCTTATACTAAGAACGAAAAGGGTCACGGTCCTGCTTGGGCAAACTCATTGTTCGAGGACTTCTGCGAATTCGGTTTGGGTATGGAGCTTGCCAACGAAAAGATGCGCGCTCGTATCGTGAAGGCTATGGAAGATGCCATCGCAGCAGAAGGAACTCCGGCTGAATACAAAGAAGTATTCCAGGCTTGGATTGAAAACATGTACGATGCAGACAAGACCAAGGAACTGGCCGAAAAGATCATCCCGATGGTAGAAGCAGCCAAAGACAAATGCGACAGCTGCAAGACTATCGCCGGTCTGTCTCAATACCTGGTTAAACGCAGCCAGTGGATTATCGGTGGTGACGGTGCCTCTTACGACATCGGTTACGGTGGTCTCGACCATGTAATTGCAAGCGGTAAGGACGTCAACATCCTCGTACTGGATACTGAGGTTTACTCCAATACAGGTGGTCAGTCTTCCAAGGCTACTCCGGTAGGCGCCATCGCCAAGTTTGCCGCTGCCGGTAAACGCGTACGTAAGAAAGACCTCGGTCTGATGGCTACTACTTACGGTTATGTATATGTTGCTCAAATCGCTATGGGTGCCGACCAGGCTCAAACCTTGAAGGCTATCCGCGAGGCAGAAGCATATCCCGGCCCGTCACTCATCATCGCTTACGCTCCGTGTATCAATCACGGTCTGAAGGCAGGCATGGGCAAGAGCCAGGCAGAAGAGGAAAAGGCCGTTAAGTGCGGTTACTGGCACTTGTGGCGTTACAACCCGGCTTTGGAAGCCGAAGGCAAGAATCCGTTCACGCTGGATAGCAAGGAACCGGATTGGAGCGGATTCCAAGACTTCCTGAAGGGTGAAGTTCGTTACGCATCCGTAATGAAGCAATATCCGCAGGAAGCCGAAGAGCTGTTCAAGGCCGCCGAAGAAAACGCTAAATGGCGCTACAACAGCTACAAGCGTCTTTCCAAAGAAAACTGGGGCGCTGAAGTTACAGAGTAATTCCTTAATTACTAAATAGAAAATAGAGGCTGTTCCCGAACCGGATGCAGCCTCTATTTGTTTTAAATAAAAACATTAAATATCAAAAAGTTATGATCGGATTTATTATTTGGGTTATTGGGGTGGTCCTTGCAGTCAAGGCTGTACTCGAAATCATGAGATGGCCGGTAGACGGAGTAAAGAAGCTCTTGGTCGCAATCATCATCCTGCTCACAAGCTGGATTGGAATCTGTGTTTACTACTTCTGGGGAAGGGAAAACCTGCCTCAAATACTGAAATAAGTTCCAGTATCATTTACAGAAGTAAACAGACGTGTATTAAGAACAAGGGGGATAGACAACAGCTATCCCCTTCTTTTCAGAAACTCGGTAGGACTCTCCCCAAACTGTTCCTTATAGCATTTCGTGAAATAGGAAGGTGACGAAAAGCCCACTTCATAGGCAATCTCCGCTACCGTCATGTCAGAGGAGGCAAGCAGTGAGGCAGCCTTTTTCAACCTCATCTGGCGCAGCAGCTCATTCGGCGAATAGTTGGTCAGCGATTTCAGCTTACGGTAAAGCTGCACACGGCTCATACCCATATTCCGTCCCAAATCCTCCACATTGAGTTCCGCATCTTTCATCCTCTCCTCGACAAGCGATTTGAAGCGGGAGACGAAACCCTTATCCAAATCACTGATGGTTTCCTTCTCGATAGTCTGGTTATCTCCGAAGAACTGCCTCAACTGACGGCGGTTTGCAATGAGATTGCGGACACGAGACAAGAGCAACTGCGAATTGAATGGTTTGGAAATATAAGAATCGGCACCGCCATCATAGCCCTGGATACGCTGTTCGTCCAGCGAGCAGGCCGTCAGCAGAATCACCGGGATATGGCATGTCTGTAACTCCCCCTTCAAGCGGCGGCAACATTCCACACCATCCATACCGGGCATCATTACATCCGAAATAACCACATCCGGCACATACTTCATGGCCAGCCGGATACCCTCTGTCCCGTCCGCAGCATCCAGCACGCGAAATTCTTGCGTCAACAGTGACTTCACATAGTTGCGAATATCAGCATTATCGTCAATTACCAGCACAGTAGGACAATCAGCCTCAACCACCTCTTCGCATGCCTTCACTTCCGTATCTATCAGGGTGGACGACACGTCCTTCTCTTCGGCAGGCAACGTCACTATGGTGGGATGGTACTGCGAAACATCCTGCTGCGGGAAAGTAACGATGAAAGTAGTGCCTTTCTCGTCACTGCGTGCCGTAATGTTACCGCCATGCATCTCTACAAAGGCACGTACCAGCGCCAGTCCGATACCGGTACCGGCTTGATGCCCGTCCACTTGATAGAAGCGCTCGAAGATGGCTTCCACATCGGTCGAAGAAATGTAGCTGCCGGAATTGAAGACGGACAGACTGTAGTTCTGTTCCGACTTTAACAACCGTACGGTGATTTTCCCGTTCTCCGGCGTATACTTCACGGCATTGGAGAAGAGATTGAAGTAAATGCGCTCCATCTTCTCCGCATCTGCCATCATCCGGAAGTCCGTATCGGAAGATGCCTCAAAGCTGAAAGCAATATGTTTCTTCAGCAACGCCATGCGGAAAGAGTCGTTCCAGCCCCGGAAGCTGTCGAGCAAATCAAAAGGTTCGAGATGGAGCTCCATGCGCCCGTTCTCCACCTTCCGGAAATCAAGTATCTGGTTGACCAGGCGAAGCAGGATATGCACATTCTTTTTCATCAGCTCGAGGAGCTGGCGCGGCTGTCCGTCGAGGGTGCGGTTGGCAAGAAGCTGCTCTATGGGATCGGCTATCAGCGTCAGCGGAGTACGGAAATCATGCGAAATATTCGTGAAGAACACCAGCTTGGCGTGCGTAGCCTCCTCCAGTTCATGGGAAAGCTGTTCCAACTGCGACTTCTGCACTTCCAACAGTTCCTTCTGCTGTATCAACTGAGTTTTCTGTTCTTCCAGTTTCTTTTTCTGCATGGACAGCTCACGGTTCAACCGGTTCTTGGCACGCAAGGAGAGGTAGACAGCCACCAACAAACCGACCAGCAACAATAGGGCAGACAGACTGCCATACAAGACAACCTGCTGCGTGGCATAACTGGCCAAATACTGGTTTATCTTTCCGTTCAGGGTTTCTATCTTTCCATCCAGGGTGCCGATGTGGGCGGTCTGCATCTTCATGATGAGAGCATTGTCGTGGTCGACGACGGAAGTGCCCAGGATAGTTTCACGGGGGAAATCACGCTTGTTCAGAATATCCATGGCAATCTGCATCACGCGGTCGCCACCGGTAGGATATATAAACGTGGCATCCAGTTCGCCGGCAAGCACTTTCTCCACTCCATAGTCCTTGCCGGGCAGGGCATCTATGCCGATGAACCGCATATCCTTTTCCCGCCCCTCTCGGGCAGCGGCAGCATAGGCTCCGGCCGCCATACGGTCATTCTGAGCATACACCAGGTCGATATGCGGAAAGCGGCTCAGCAGGGTATCCATTTTCTCTCCGGCCTTGAGTTGCAACCAGGCACCGTCTTCAACGGCCAGCAACCGGATACCGGGATAAGCGGATATAGCCTTCACAAATCCTTGATGACGGTCTACGGCAGGTGTGGAGCCCACCAAACCTGAGATTTCCACCACATCTCCCTGCCCATGCAGCACATTGGCCACATACTCTCCCACAGCTTTCCCTATCTCGTAGTTGTCTGCACCGACGTAGGCCGTGTATTTGTCCGAAAGGATTTTACGGTCCACTACAATCACCGGAATGCCCCGGTTGTATGCCTCCTCCACAACCGGAGTTATCGGAGTGGCTTCATTAGGGGCCACAATCAGCAGATCCACCCCTTCGGCTATCAGCTCACGAATGTCTTTTGCCTGACGGTCATTATCGTCGACGGCAGTACGGATGTCCACCTCCACATCCTCGTAGAAATGGGCTTCACGGAGTATCTCACTGTTCATCTGGCGCCGCCATTCATCCTCGCTACATTGGGAAACGCCGATACGGAAACGTGCCTCGCGCCGGGAGCAGGCAACCGCCACTCCCCAAAGCACGAGCAAAAAGAATAAAATCCGAAGGTTATGCTGTCTCATCTTCACTTTCCTCTGATTTAAGATTGCAGATGAGCAAAGATAACGAAAAATGTGAAAAGAATAAGAAAAATCTATGCCAGCCTTTCTTTCAAGGCCACCGGCAATTCCGGCATGGCACCGCTCTGGGTACATACATAGGCAGAGACTTCCACCGCCAGTTTATGGGCATCGGGCACCTGCTTCCCGCTGAGAATGGCAGCGGTGAAGGCTGCCGTGAACGAGTCACCGGCTCCAACGGTGTCCGCCACCGGTACCTTGGGCGTCTCCTGGAAGGAAACCACTCCCGGAGTGAACACATAGCTGCCGTTCGTTCCGCAAGTCAAGATAAGCATCTTCAGGTTATACTTGGCCAGCAGAATCCAGCATTTGTCCTGCAAGTCGATGCCCGGGTAGCCGAAAATACGGCTGATGGTCACCAGCTCCTCATCGTTTATCTTGAGGATGTTGCAGCGGCGCATGGATTCGCAGAGTATCTCTTTGGTATAGAACCCTTGGCGGAGATTGATGTCGAATATCTTCAGTTGCCCCTCCGCATCGGGCATCGTGTCGAGAAAACGGTTGATGGTGATGCGGCTTGTTTCACTGCGTTGCGCCAAAGAGCCGAAACATACGGCACGCGTGTTCAGTGCCAGACGCTTCAGTTCGTCGGTAAAGGGAATGTTGTCCCAGGCCACGCCTTCTTTTATCTCATAGCACGGCACGCCCACGGCATCGAGCGTCACCTGCACCGTTCCCGTGGGGTAAGGCACGCGCTCAATCTGCGTGCGCAGCCCCTTCCGGGCGAACACATCCAGAATCTCGTCCCCATCCGCATCGGCACCTACGGCACTGACCACACGGCTGTCGAAACCAAACTGCGATGCATGGTAAGCAAAGTTTGCCGGAGCACCGCCTATCTTCTTTCCTTCGGGGAGACAGTCCCACAGAGCCTCGCCCATACCTACTATTATCTTATTCATAATATTATATTGTTTAATGAATGATATATTTTATTCACGGCAAACTCAATGTCCTACCCGCTGCAAACCTAATAAAAAAGTTCCTAACTATAGAATGAAAAGTTGCCAATTATCTATTAAAAAGTCTCTAAGAACTAAGGATTATCTCTATCCCAAGGCTTGGGATAGACATCCGCAACCTTGGGACAGATATCCGCAGCCTTGGGATATGTGTCCGCAGCCTGCGAACAAAGATTACCGCTTCATACGCAGCATATAGAAGAACAAGTACACTACCCCCACCGTCATTACAGCCACGGCACCGCTTTGTCCTACAGCATCACTTGCCAAGCCCATTGCTATCGGAAATACCGTACCGCCGAAGAGCCCCATAATCATCAAGCCGGAAACCTCGTTCTTCTTTTGTGGCATAGCAAGCAACGCTTGGGAGAAGATAACCGGAAAGATGTTCGAATTGCCGAAACCGATAAGGGCAATGCAGATGTATATCATTGCCTTTTCATGGAAAACGAACAACCCTACCATCGCAGCCAACATACATAACACGCTGATGCCGAAGAAGGTTCGGGGAGCCATCTTCTGAAGGATGAAGGCTCCGAGAAAGCAACCCGCCGTGCGGAAGATGAAGTAAAGGCTGGTGGCAAAGCCGGCATCGGCCAGCGTCATGCCCAGACGCTCCATCAGGATTTTGGGCGCTGTGGTATTCGTACCTACATCAATGCCCACATGGCACATGATGCCCAGGAAGCAGAGAAAGATAAACGGCTTGCCCAGCAGAGCGAGGCACTCCCCGAAGGTGGAAGGGCGTCCCTCTTCCTTTTCCTCGCGGATGGAAGTACCGCTCAGCCAGAGAATGGCAATCACCGCAATGACCATATAGACCGGGAACAGCACCCTCCAGCCCATGCCCAGAGACGGAATGGCCTGCGTAGCTCCCCACATGGCGATGTATGGAGCCAGAAACGAAGCAATGGCTTTTACAAACTGTCCGAAGGTGAGCGAACTTGCCAGCCGCTCGCCGCTTACGATATTGGAAAGCAGCGGGTTGAGCGACGTTTGCATCAGCGCATTGCCGATGCCCAGCAATGAGAACGAGAGCAGCATCAGCACGTAGCCGTCTCCGAAAACCGGGAGAAGCAAAGAGGCAAACGTGATGACAAGGCTGAGAAGCACCGTCTTCTTGCGTCCGATGCGGTTCATCAGCATACCCGTAGGTACGGAGAAGATGAGGAACCAGAAGAACACCAGAGACGGGAATATGTTGGCTTGCGAGTCGGTCAGGTTCAAGTCGGCCTTCACGTAGTTGGAGGCGATGCCCACCAAATCCACAAAGCCCATGGCGAAGAAGCAAAGCATGACCGGAAAGAGCTTTGCCAAGGAAGAATTCTTAGTATTTTCCATGCTGAAGATTATTATCTGTTATTTTAATCCGAGTTTGTACACAGTAAACGAGGTGACATTGCAGCTTCCACCTTTAGCATAGAAACTGATGCGGTTGTAAGGTTCCGACGGGAATACAAGATTTGTCATGGCAAAACGTCCGTCGTTGCCAAACGCTTCAATGCTCGACTTGTCTACGAACAAGCGGAGTTTCATTTCATTGCCACCCTCGACAGGAGCCACGGTCACTGCAGGGAAGTCCTTGCTGAACGACACCTCACCACTCTTGGTACGGTCCATGGTGAACGTCTTTTCCGCCAGGTTATAGTACATCTCCACCTCCTCGCCTTTCGAGTTAAAGAGCTGGAATCCTATCACATCCGCATCCTTGTTCTTGATGGTCATTTCGATTTCATACGTTCCGGAATTGTCATTCAGCAGTTTGTCCAGATTATACGTGCGGTCTACCTTGAAAGCACGCTTCTTGCTGCCTTTATCCCTCAGTTTCAGCAATTCGGGAGACGGGGTTACCTTTACATAGGTTTCACCCTCCGAGGTATAGAGCGAAAGGTCACGCGGCACGGAGTTGGCACTACGGTATTGACGGGTGGGCACATCATTGGCATATTGCCAGTTGCTCATCCATGCCAATGCAATGGCACGTCCTGCAGGAGCATTGCTCCAAGTGACAGTTGCATAATGGTCTTTTCCCCAGTCCATCCATTTCGTCACTGCGGGAGACTCGTTCACGAATTTCTTACCGTCAAATGTCCCTACGAAATATTGTGTGGCAGAGCCACCGAACGGTCCGCCCGGATTGAGGTTACAGACGAGTACCCACTTCTTCAGTTCCGTACCTTCAACCGGCAGTTCAAGCAGGTCGGGACACTCCCAGACTCCGCCGTGAGCACCTTGTCCTTCACCGAATTTGCTCTCCAGCGTCCAGTTCTTCAGGTCGGCAGAAGAGTATATCTCCATTTCCTGCCCTACGGCAAGAACCATAATCCATTTCTTGGTATCTTCGTGCCAGATGACTTTAGGGTCACGGAAGTCGCGCTGCGTGGAAGTCAGGATGGGATTTCGCGCATACTTCTTGAAGGTTTTTCCGTTGTCAAGACTATAGGCCATGCTCTGCACTTGACGGTCGCTTGCCGATGTATAGAAGGCAATGACGGCACCGGCACCGAACCCGGCCGTATTATCCTTGTCGACAACACAAGAGCCACTGAAAATTGTTCCCAGCGCATCGGGCGAAATGGCATCTCCGTGATGCTCCCAAGTGACGAGGTCCGTACTGGTGGCATGTCCCCAATGCATGTTCCCCCACATGGAGCCGTAGGGATTATGCTGGTAGAACAAATGGTAGACCCCGTCTTTGTAGAACATTCCGTTAGGATCATTCATCCAACCGTAAGCCGGGCTGAAATGATACACCGGACGGTACTTCTCCCGGTTCGAAACATCGAATTCATCCGACAGTTTCATTTCTTCCCAGCATAAGGCCGAATCCGGAATAAGCTGGAAGTTGAAAGAGAGATGTTTATTATCGAAGCCGGTCAAATCGACCGGAACAAAATAGTCAACCTTATCCACTGCCAATCGCACGTTCATACTGCGTACAACATCATTGTCCGCTATCATATACAATTTTGCCTCCGGAGAAGCCTCTTCCACCGGCAGCAGCAAAAACTTCTTCTGCTCGTCAATTTGGACGATACTCTGTCCGTCACCCAGATGTTTAATCACGAAAGGAGGATTTATGGCCTGGCATGTGAAGACAGCCACGGTAGTTCCTAATATAAATACGGTAAGCGTCCTTCTGATTGTCCGCCAAAAGTCTTTTAAATGAATCATGTTTCTGTTGGTATTAAATTAATTATGTTTTTCTACCATGCAAAGATACGCCACCAAGCAGCAGGAGACTATCTTTTTTGTTTCAAAGCATACTACAAATGTTACATTCAGTCTAAAATAATACAAATTAAATTCCTCATCTCCATATTGATTTAAGCATCCAGGCATCCAACTCCATCTTCGTCCCCTTCTTCTGCGCAAAAAGTTCGATACCGGTTTGAGCCTCGCCCGGATAGGTTAATAATGTGAATACATCCTTCCCGTCATTGGCAAAGATTTCAATACTCGATTTGTCTACAAATATATGCAAACGTATCTTATTATCTACCGGTTCCACCCTGGCATATGCCATACGGCTGAATTTAGGAATCTGCACATCGGAGCAATGGGTACGGTCAATCACCAGATTATGTGAATCCGTATCATAGCTGACCACCACTTTGCGCCCTTCACCCACACACAAATTCAAGCCAAAGGTGTTGGATACGTCAGTAGCAAACGAAGCATCGAGTTCGTAGACATTCTCATCGGGAACAAAGCCGGGTAACCTCTGTGTCCCCACCGATAAAGCACGTTTCACCGATGCAGGCTTATAGCGAAGTGTTTGCAACTGTTCCACCGGTTTCTGCACCAGCCTCACACCTTCCTTGTATGTCTTCAGTTCCAGGTTGCGGGGAATGGACCAAAAGCCCTTCCCATACTTCGATGGAGCTACCGGTGCATAGTCCCAGGTTGCAACCCAGCCCATCGAAATTTTGGAATCCAACGTTCCGTCAAAATCCTGAAATGTGCGGGATGCATAAAAGTCCAGCCCTTTGTCCACATATAGAGGCTCTGCAGGATGGTTATCCATCAGCTTAAAAGAAGTGCCGTCGAAGTCTCCTATAAAGTATTGTTCTTGCGCCCAGTTTACAGATACAACCATCACCCACCTTTTCTTGTCAGAATCCCCGTCAACCGGCAACTGGAATAAATCCGGGCACTCCCAAGACTTTTCACTGTCACCGGCAGGGCCGAAATCACTGGTCCAAGTCCAGCTCTTCAAATCAGGAGAGGTATAAAACTTTATTTTCTTCTCCAGGGCCTTGGCTACAACCATCACCCATTTTTGGGTCGGCTCGTGCCAGAAGACGGTAGGGTCCCTGAATTCCGTACTCCAAAGGTCCAGAACCGGGTTACCTTCATAATAATGAAATGTCTTTCCGTCATGACTGAAAGAGATGCCCTGCGCCTGTTTCTTGGAGTCCTTCTCAAAAACGGTGTAAGCCGCCACATAAGCACCCTTGCCGAAGCCGGCCGTGTTGTTCTTGTCTACGACTGCAGAACCGGTGAAGTAACTGATATTGTCATCCGCTCCGGTCATGGCATAAGGGGTTATCTGTTGGTAATGTACCAAATCTGTAGATTCGACTTTGCCCCACCAGTACATATGATATTTACCCTGATAGTACATGAATCCCGAGGGGTCACCAATCCATCCCTTCTCCGGACTGAAATGATACTGAGGACGATAAGGCTCTTTGTATAAACTGTCTGAATTCATTTGTGCACCGGCAGACAATGTTCCTGCCACTAAAAGTGCACCCAATATAGCTGGTATCTTCATTTTCTGTATTTTCATTAAAAGTTCATCTTTACCTTTGCATCTTTCAGTTTCCAAACTTCGGCAGCAACTTCCGTTGTTTTTCCATCAGAGAATAGTTCCAATAGCGTACTGTTTTCTTTCAGAGGAAAGATTCTTGTAGTGAATGCATCCTCATCATTAATAAATCCTTCCACCACAGAACCGTCTATAAATAGACGAATCTCCACCGGCTTGGTTGTATCCAACCGATACCAGTCCTTGCGGAGCTTCAAAGGAATGTGTGCACGCAAGGAAGAATGCGTCTGGTCCACAATAAGTTCCTCCTTTTCCACATCATAATAAATCAGGCTATATTCGCTATTATCCGGATTCTTACACAATGTAAATCCAAACCGTTTTGCGTCACCGGGATAAAAAGTCGCCTTGACTTCAAGCTGATGTTCCCTTCTGCTCACAATGTGCGGTTTCGCAGCAGTCAATGCCTGTCTGGAATAAACCGTCGGTTGTTCACGCAATTGTTTCATCACGGGATGGGGTGTTTGGCATAGTTTCCCATCTTTCAGCTGCCATCTTCTGGGCATACTGTAGAGATGTGCCCATCCTTGTTCATAAGTGGCCTCCCCTCCTATTTCATCGGGTATAATGGCAATGGCAGCAACATCCCCTTCCGGAGTCTCAACAACAGAGGGGGACAGCAAGCGGTTGATGACCTCCAGATTTTGAGGGACTGGGTTGTCCGGTATAAACTTTTCATTCTTGAAATCTCCTATCCAATACTGGCAACGCGCAGGTATGCCTTTATGAGGAACCCTATTCACCAAAAGAACATACTTGCCGCCCATCTTCTTAAAGACCGGCATTTCCCAGAAAATACCGGAGTCATCCACTTCCGGATTGCCCTCAAACAGCAAATGTACAAAATCCCATCTCTTCAAGTCCGCCGATTTATAAAGCAGCAAAGCCCCGTGGGGTGTATCGGTCTGCTCAATGCCGAAACCGATAATCATATACCAGACATCACCCTCTTTCCAGACATACTGGTCACGCATGTCCGTACGGGTATATCCGGCAGGCTTCTCGGCAATAACCGGATTACCCGCATATTTCTCCCATTCTATCAACGCAGTATCTTTTGGAAAAGCAATACCCACTCCCATCTTGTCTCCACCGGCTGTGTATATCAGCTGGGGGATACCGTCATCATTGATAACAGCATGCCCGGACCATATTCCATTCTTGTCATAAGCAGCATCAGGAGTCAAAGCCGGCTTTTCCTCCGTCCAATGAAGCATATCGGGACTGCTGAAATGTCCCCAATTTATCTGTCCCAGGAAGATTGCAGAAGCATTCTTCTGATTGAATATATGATATTTACCTTTATAAAGAAGTAAACCATGCGTCTCATTCGTCCAGTTGGCAGCCGGCAACAGATGATAGCGGGGACGGTTGAAGTCCTTCGCAAAACGGGTTTCCGGAATAGCCAAAACCGAAGTCTTCTTCAATCCTAAGGCAATCTCGTCTCTCCATGCAGACGAATCATCGGAAAAGGGAGTGAGGCTTATCCCGTCAATCAACCCGTTTATAGCCGTAACATCGTACATCCAAACCTTCTTTTCCCTGAAATCCTTACCTACCCGAAGTATCATTTCACCATCTTGCAAGTTCCGGGGCCATACCTCTGCACTCATCCTCTGCCCATTCAGGCAAACCGATTCATTACTTAAATCAAGGACCACATGCAGCCACTTGAAACGGTCGACTTTTGTCTTTAATGAACAGTAAGAGTATGAGCCATTCTGCCCCATTCCCAACAGCAACTCACCATAACGGTCTACACATACCGCTACAGATGTTCCTGCCATGTCTCTGATTCCCATAAAGGCAGCAGTATCCGTCGGATAAGATTCCAGAGCAAACCATCCGGACAACGACGAAACATCTCCTTCCGTGGTTGTATCCATCCAAGTGGAATACCCGTCTGTACGAAGGGCTTTACCTTCGACTCCGGTAACAAATTCCGGTATTTCCTTTATAGTGTACAAATTCAACAATGACTTGCCGTCACTGGAAAGTAAGGGGTCCTGCCCGTCAAACGACCATGTTTTTTGAGCAAAAGCTGCATTCAAAGAAAGCAATAGACAGCCCAATATAGAATAGGCAAAGTGTTTCATAATAAAAGATTGTTTAAAGGAAGAGGGGGAAACAAACGTTTCCCCTCCCTTGCGTTTTCATTTCAAAATATAATTAGTTGAACGGAGCATAACCGGGATTCTGTACATACTTGCCTCCAGAAAATCCGTATTGATTGTTCGGAACCGGATAATACTCATCCTTTCCACCCGTAAAGTGCGCATTGGCATAATAAATGCGATTGTCTGACTCCGCGGTAATGTACTTGTTCATGGTTGTTTCCACTATGCCCCAACGGACCAGGTCGAAGAAACGTTCACCTTCCAAAGCCTTCTCCAGACGTGTTTCCCAACGGAGGGCCTGACGGGCATAATCCTGATTCCAGACATCAGCAGGATAAGGATTGACAAGGTAGTTGGCCGCATATTTGGAATGGTCGTTGAAATCCTTTACATAGGCGCTGTTCCGGGCACGATTGCGTATCTGATTAATCAAATCACGGGCAGTTTCGAGTCCATCGCCTTCATTGAGTTCAATAAGAGCCTCAGCTTTCCAAAGAAGAATATCTGCGTAACGTATAATCTGCCAGTTCAACTGTGAAGCCCCCCAAGGCCAGCCATTAAACATATCACTACTTTCCGGAGAAACCCAGAAGCGCTTCGCGCAATTATAGCCATAAGTTTCCTTATCACGCACCCATCCCTCACATGGCTTGTCTGGGTAAGTTTTCCAAGTTATAGTAGGACGGCCCACAACAAAATCGAGACGCGGGTCTACATTGGGAGTCGTGTTTTGTAAAGTATAAACCCCATTGTTCAATACCGCCCAACTATAATCAGACTTTGACTGATAATTAAAATCGGGCAGACCGTTTGCATCTGTCTGATAAGCATTAATCAGGTCTTGGCTGGGCAGGAAGAAACCGTCACCTCCGTAAGGGCTGCCTCCACCCGGAGAATTCAACAGATTGCTCCAGTTGATGCGGCCGGCACTTTCGGTACCGTCATTCATGGAATATTGAATGGCAAAAACAGACTCTTTACCGTTTTCATTAGCTACTAAATCCAATCCCTGGAAATCGTCAAGCAAACCGTAACGGTTGCTGGCAGTCACTTGGTCGCAAAGCGAAACGACTTCCCTCAGCAGCTCTTTATTGATGGAAGTTACGGCATGCGTAGTCTCATCTTGCTGATACGCTTGGTACAGCTTGATTTTAGCCGCATAGGCCAGTGCTATGTATTTATGAATACGCCCTACCTCCGACTGTGATGCAGGAAGCAGTTCGGCGGCATCAAGCATCTCCTTGGCCAGCATACTCAGAATCTCGTCACGGGTAAACTCATTGTTCGGAATATCCGGATATTGGGAAATCTCAACGTTCTCATCAAAATAAGGTATCTTGTTGAAAAGGCGGCTCAATTCAAAGTAATAATGGGCACGAAGCACTTTCATCTCCGCAATACGGGATACACGTCCGTTCACCTGCTCATCTGTTGCAGCATTCAGAACGCGCAATGCAGAGTTACAACGCTGTACACTGCAATATAGATGGTACCACTTGCTGTCCAGAAATCCATTGGTTGCATCCATATCAAATGTCTCCATACGGTGCACTTCATTAAGGTCACCAACACCACCACCGCCTTTATAGGCATTATCCGAACGTACCTCACCATAGGTCCAATTGGAAGTAGGATGACACCATACACTCCAGCTCTGTCCTTCGGGACCACCCAAAGCTGCATACGCGGCATTCACCAAAAGGTCGGCACCTTCTGTAGAAGTCATAATATCTTCGTTCAAGCTACCCTGGGGCTTCAAATCCAGGAAACGGTCTTCATTACAGCTTGCAGTCATCAGCGCTACTGCGCCAAGCATATATAAATGTTTCAATTTCATGATAGTATAGTTTTAAAGTTTAGAAACCAAATGATAATCCCAAAGAGAACGTACGGGGCAACGGATAAGGATAACCCAGACCTTCAGGGTCGGCACCCGTATAACCGGTAATCGTAAACAAATTCTGAGCCTGGAAATAAATGCGTGCATGACGCATCTTCATCTTGTCGAGAACTGCTTTAGGAAGCGTGTAACCCAATGTCAAGCTTTTCAGCTTGATATACGAACCATTTTCAATATAGAACTCAGATACTTCGTGCTCATTGTTGCTGTTAAGAGTGGTCAAAGCAGGTACACTGCTATTGTAAACACCCGTCTTTTCAAAGTTCTCGTAAGCATGCATGGCATCGAGCAGGCGGGTAGAGTGATTACCGGTCCAGCATTGGAATAAATCCGTATAATATTTGGAATTGTTATAGGCATCACGAATCATACCGTTGAAGAACATGCTGAGGTCAAAGCCTTTCCAAGATGCCCCAAGATTCAGACCTGCAATCACTTTCGGATTGTCAGAACCCAACCATACACGGTCGTTCGTATCAATCGTACCGTTACCATCAGCATCCACGTATTTGATACGTCCTACTCCGGGAGCGCCAAACTGTACATTATATTTGGATTTATACTCATCCACCTCCTGCTGGGTACGGAACACTCCATCTGTCTTGAAGCCCATCCATGAACCGAACGGTTGGCCAACCAAAGTCTTGTCAACCCCATTACCGCCACCATAAGTATAGTAAATTTCTTCCGTCAGCTCTGTCACTTCATTTTTGTAATATGAAAGGTTGAATGCTACATTATACTGGAAATCCTTTACCTTATCATTCCAGGTCAGTGCCATCTCGAAACCTTTATTGTTCATCGTACCACCATTATACCAGCAGTAACCACCCTCGCCAATGACAGCGATATACGGTTTCTCCACAAGCATATCACTTGTCTTCTTATCAAAATAATCGAGAGAAGCACTCAGACGTCCGTTCAGGAAAGCGGCGTCCACACCGATATTGAGCTGTCTTGTACTCTCCCACTTCAAATCGGGATTGGTAGACCTCACTTTGTAACCACCGGGAGCCAAAGTCGTTCCATCACCGTTCATGTTGTAGCTTGCATCCTTCAGACTAATCAAGTATTTTGTATAGGGAGCCTCATTATCAATAATATCGTTACCATTGACACCCCATGAAGCACGTAGTTTCAAATCAGCCAACCAATCCCTGGTCGCTTCCATAAACTTCTCACTTGAAATGCGCCAGCCTGCCGACACTGAAGGGAAGTAATCCACATTATTACCCTTTGCCAAGCGGGAAGAAGCATCACGGCGCACCGTAACAGAGGCCAAATACCGTCCTTCATAATCATAGTTCACTTTACCAAAGTAAGACACCATACCATCATTGGAAGCACCGGCACCTACATTCTTACCGGCAGTCACACCGTCGAGATAAATATAATCTTCATCTTCTACAGCCAGTCCCGTACCATAACCGAACATGGATTCCGAATGGTTCTTCTTGGCTTCTGTACCAAGAAGTGCAGTCAGATTGTTCTTTCCAAAAGCTTTGCTATAAGTCACGGTATTGGTCCATACCCAATCCAGTCTTTTGTTGGATGATTGAGTCAGCTTATTGACCTCATCGCGTGCCCATGCCGGCTCAAAAGTTTTGTTGGTTTCATCATAATAATTCATACCGAAATTGGTTTTCAGCACCAGGTTCTTAATCGGTTCAATTTCAAGGAATGCATTACCAAAGATACGCCAGTAATCATGTTTGTTCTGTTTTTCATTCTCCAACAAACGTGCCATATTGGGGGCATCACCCAAAACATCATTGATGGCATCGTTATAATTGCCATTCTCATCATAAACCGTCTTGGCAGGATGCTGTTTGATGGCATTCTCATCTACACCGGCCGGACTGAGGGTCTGTGTCCAACGATTGATGGCAACGTTCTCGCCGATACGCAAGCGATTGTCAAGATAATGATAGTTAGAACTGATGCGGGTATTGATACGCTGGAAATTCGTATTCTCTACCAGACCGTCATGGTCGAGATAGTTCAACGCTAACGAGAAGGCACCATTGTCAGAGCCCTTTGAAAGTGTCGCACTATAATTCTGCATCAAGGCAGTGCGATAAACCACATCGCGCCAATCCGTATCAACGGCATGTACTTTAGCTCCATTCAGGCCGATATAGTCTTGAAGTTGGGGAGTTGCACCATTACCATATATTTCGCTGCTTGGCGTAGCTCCATTATTGGCATACTTATAAGCCGACCAATAAACCTGGCCCCACGCATCTGCATTCAACATATCAAAGCCACATTGATAGGTCTGCAAAGTCAACGACATATCAAAATCCACACGGGTCTCCCCTTTCTTGGCACGTTTGGTAGTAATGATAATCACACCATTGGCAGCCTGTGCACCATAAATAGAAGCGGAAGCGGCATCCTTCAATACCTGAATGGATTCTACATCATTGGAAGAAAGGATAGACGAGATGTTCTCACGGGTCATCACACCGTCAATGACATAAAGCGGGGAATTGGCATCATTTCGGAAAGATGACTTACCACGGACCAATGTAGAAGTATTTCCACCGCCCGGTGTGCCGTCAGTCGTAATGTTCATACCGGCAACACGTCCCTGCAAGCTCGACAACACATTTCCCGTAGGAATATCTGCTACATCCTTCATCTTGACCACAGCCACCGAACCAGTCAAACTGGCCTTCTTCTCGGACATATAGCCGGTCACTACTACTTCATCAATCAACTGGGAATCTTCCGTCAACTCAATGCGTAAAGTGGGCCGTGCCTTTACTGTAACGGTTTTATATCCTATATAGGATACAGACAATGTGGCACCGGAAGCTACAGACAGAGTGAAATTTCCGTCAATATCCGTAATTGTTCCATTACTGTTGGAACCTACTTCCATGACAGAAGCACCGATAATGGATTCACCACTCGATTTTTCAACGACAGTACCTTTTACCTGGACTTGCTGGGCAAAGGAATAGATGCCCGCAAAGAGAAGCACAATTAGTGTGCAAAGCCTGAGACTAATGCTTTTCAACATATCTATTAATTTAAAGTTAGTAATAAACCAATTCTGCAATTGAGTTTTGTGTCAGCAAAATTAAGCGAAACCAGGATTTGCACCTATAACAAATGTTACGAAAGGTGGTATTTTTGATACATCCCCTTTCTAAAGGTATTCTACGCGTGTTTTTTGCTAAATAAACTTTAGCTTTAGCAGCAAATTAATAGAAAAGAATGAAAACAATATGGGAGCAGATGCTAATTGCACCAGCTCTCATAGTATACTCTCTCAGAATCAAAAACGAAAAGCAAAATGTTCCGCACACCGGTATCCTTCTTCATAAAGCTCCGTCAGCTTCTTGATGTCACGCTCGATGCGGTCTACCACTACCGGCTTCTGTGGACGGATCACAACGATTTCCCCGGCGGCTTCCATCCGTTCCACCTGCTCCAACTGTTGATTATAGACAATACTGCGGCGGTTGATGGCTTCACGCAATAGCGGATATTTCTTATATATAAAAGGTGGAACCTTCGTTCCCTGAATTTCCTTACGGTACCCATGATTGCGCGTCAACACCACCACATTATTGGTAAATCCATCCTGACGGGCACGCATCAAAGGGATACTGTCCACAATACCTCCATCCAGCATCGGGATGTTGTCCACGTAGGTAATGGGACAGACAAACGGCAGACTGCTCGAAGCACGCACAATATCAATGACGCGCTCTTTACTCCGCTTCTCCTCAAAATAGTTCGCTTCGCCCGTCTCGCAGTTGGTAGTTACCATCACATAACGTTCGGGACAATGAAAGTATGCCTCGTAGTCGTAGGGAAGTATGTGTTCCGGAAACTCCTGGAACAACAAATCGAAATCCATGATATTCCGCTTCTTCAACAGATACTTCAATCCGATGTAATTGTATTTTTCCAGCAAGTCGATATTACTGTACTTGGCACGCCCGCGCTGGCCGGACATATAGGAAAGTCCGTTGCAGGCTCCGGCACTGACGCCGATGGTATAGGGAAAGCGAATGCCATGATCCATAAAGCTGTCGAGCACACCGCAAGTGAAGACGCCGCGCATGCCACCGCCCTCCAAAACAAGACCGCTACGGTCGTCGATACGTATTATTTTCTCCATAAGTGTCAGAATTAACGCTCCAAAGATAGCTTTTGTTTACGATATTCTACCTATATTTGCAGTTGCAACTATAAATCTATAACATTTTAATTATGATGAAGAAATCAATACTGATGGCTGCATTGGGTTTATTAAGTTTAAACACAATAGCACAAGACACTACGAAAGAGGAAGGTTTCATCTTTACAACCGTAAAAGAAAATCCTATCACTTCTGTTAAGAACCAAAACCGTGCCGGTACATGCTGGTGCTACTCCGGACTGGCATTCATCGAATCCGAACTGCTCCGTATGGGCAAGGGCGAGTACGACCTTTCTGAAATGTTTATCGTACACAACACCTATCTGGACCGTGCCGACAAGGCAGTGCGTACACATGGTGACGTTTCGTTCTCACAAGGCGGTTCGTTCTACGATGTAATTTATGGTATGAAGACTTTCGGTCTGGTGCCCGAAGAGGAAATGCGTCCGGGCGTTATGTATGGTGACACGCTGAGCAACCACACCGAATTGACAGCCGTATCTGATGCCGTAGTGGCAGCTATCGCCAAAGGCAAACTGCGCAGCCTGCAAACCGACAGTGACAAGAACCCACTCTGGAAGAAGGCCATCACCTCTATCCACGATATTTACTTGGGCGAACGTCCTGAAAAGTTCACCTATAAAGGCAAAGAATACACTCCGAAGTCTTTCTATGAATCTACCGGACTGAATGCAGATGACTATATCTCACTGACTTCCTATACGCACCATCCCTTCTACCAGCCGTTCGTCCTGGAAATACAAGACAACTGGCGTTGGGCTTCTTCCTACAACCTGCCTATCGACGAGCTGATGGAAGTGTTTGACAACGCTATCAATAAGGGTTACACCATTGCATGGGGTAGTGACGTAAGCGAACAAGGCTTCACACGCGACGGTATAGCCGTAATGCCCGATGCAGAAAAGGTGCAAGAACTGAGCGGTTCTGACATGGCACACTGGCTGAAAATGAAACCCGAAGAAAAGAAACTGAACAGCAAGCCTCAACCGCAGAAGTGGTGCACACAAGAAGAGCGCCAGCTGGCATACGACAACTGGGAAACTACTGACGACCACGGTATGCTGATTTACGGTATAGCCAAAGACCAGGAAGGCAACGAATACTATATGGTAAAGAACTCTTGGGGTGAAGCCGGAAAGTACAAAGGTTTGTGGTATGCTTCCAAAGCTTTCGTGCGCTATAAAACAATGAACATCATTGTGCACAAGGATGCACTGCCTAAGGATATTGCCAAGAAACTGGGTATTAAATAAATAAAAGAAGGAGATGCATCAAACTGCATCTCCTTTTTCAATTCTTAACAAATCCTACAGATATCTTCCACAATCTGCGGAACCGTCAACCGGTTCTTCTTCAACTGTTCCTCCACATCGTAACGGTCGATAAACTCTTTCTTCACACCATAGTTCAGTACCTTCATATCCGACGGACCGTAGTAACGGGCAATCTTCTCGCCAAAGCCACCGTCCAGCACTCCGTCCTCAAGAGTAATGACCAGTGTATGGTCGAGCTTCAGGTCATCGAGCAAAGCCTCGTCCACACCCGTGATGTAGCGGGGATTGACAAGCGTGGCATCCATTCCTTTCTCTTCCTTCAACCGGGCAGCCACAGCTTCGCCCAACTGATAGAAAGAGCCCAGTCCCAATATGGCGACCTTCTCTCCACGATGGGACACCTCATAACGGTTCAGCGTCTTGCCGTAATCCTTCTCTGGTTCTACATTCCTGCGAACAACCCCATTGGCCGGCACGCGAATGGCAACCGGATGTTCCGTCTGACGGATGCCCCACTCCAGCATTGCCATATACTCCTCACGGCAAGTAGGTGCCAGATAAACCATATTCGGAATATTGCCGATAACCGGAATATCGAAAAGACAAAGATGGGTAACGTCATTCATACTCGACAAGCTTCCCCAGAAGACAAGAATCAGTGCAGGATTATTGTTGATGCAAAGATCCTGGGACAACTGGTCGTAGGCGCGCTGGATAAAGGTGCTGTAAACCCCGAATACCGGTTTTCCACCTCCGGCAGCAATGGCAGAAGCCATGGCAACAGCCTGCTCTTCGGCAATGCCCACATCAATGAACTGCCGCCCTGCCTCTTTGCGGCGCTCCGGTGTAAAGCCAAATACCGTAGGTGTACCTGCGGTGATACCCACCACAGTCGGGTCTTTCTTCATCTCCTGCAACAGATAACCGGCGGTAAGGTCGGCATAGTCTTCACCCTTCCCAGGCTCACCGGTCAGATTGCCGGTCTCAAGGTCGAACGGAACACTGTAATGGAAACGTTCTTTCTGCTCTTCCGCCAATTTGTATCCCTTACCTTTCAAGGTATTGATATGTACCACAACCGGATGCTTCTTGTCCTTCACTTCACGGAAAGCCTCTATCAATTGCTCCACGTCATTGCCATCCTTCACATAGAGATAATCATATCCCATTGCCTTAAAATAGTTGCAGGGAGCCTGACCCTCCGTTTCGCGCAACTGTTGCAGATTGCGGTATAGCCCGCCATGATTCTCGGCAATGGACATCTGGTTGTCGTTGACAATGACGATGAAGTTCGTGCCCAGTTCGGCACCTACATTCAATCCTTCGAAGGCTTCGCCACCACTTAGCGAGCCATCGCCGATGACGGCAATCACATTACCCGTCTCCCCCTTCAAGTCACGCGCCTTGGCAAGCCCGCTTGCCAGACTGACGGAGGTAGAGGTATGCCCAATGACGAAAAAGTCATGCTCACTTTCCGACGGTTCGGAATATCCGGAGACTTCGTCATACTCGTCCGCATTCATAAACGCTGCCCGGCGGCCTGTCAATATCTTATGGGTATAACTTTGGTGAGACACGTCATAGACTATCTTGTCCGTTGGTGAATCGAACACGTAATGCAGGGCTATGGTGGCTTCTACCATTCCCAGGTTGGGACCTACGTGTCCTCCGTGAGAGCTTAACTTGTTTAACAACACCTGGCGGATTTCTCCACCTAATCCGTTCATCTCGCTGACTGATAACTTTTTCACGTCAGCAGGGGAATTTACTTTTTCAATATACATATTCTATAATAACATTTAAGTAGCGATGCTTGTTTATCCGATGCCGCCCGTCGTGCAGGCCTCATCCGGACGCTGCAAAAGTACAGAGGAAACGGGAACGGAAAGGTAGATAAATTACCGGTTTTATTACCTTTTTTACAGATATAGAGCCAACTGATATTTGCGCAAAATCCCTCAACTTGTGCATTTTTCACCCCATTTTCTTGTCAAACCCAACTCTTTCCGTAAATTTGCAGGCTGATAATGAGTTAACCGGCCAATTTCAGTAGCAGGATTCTACTACTCCTATTCCCGGTACTGACATACAAAGAAATACTAATACTAATAATTAATAGCATGAGTTTGAAAATTGTTGTATTGGCAAAACAAGTTCCCGACACACGCAACGTTGGGAAAGATGCCATGAAAGCCGACGGAACTATCAACCGCGCGGCACTCCCTGCCATCTTCAACCCCGAGGACCTGAACGCTCTTGAACAGGCTCTCCGACTGAAAGATGAACATCCGGGCTCCACCGTTACCATCCTGACCATGGGACCGGGACGTGCAGCCGAAGTTATTCGTGAAGGACTTTACCGTGGTGCCGACAACGGCTATCTGCTGACCGACCGCGCCTTTGCAGGTGCCGATACGCTTGCCACTTCGTATGCCCTTGCCACAGCCATCAAGAAGATAGGCGACTATGACGTCATCATTGGCGGACGCCAGGCCATCGACGGCGATACCGCCCAAGTAGGCCCGCAGGTTGCCGAAAAGCTGGGGCTGACGCAAGTGACCTACGCAGAAGAGATTCTGAACGTGGACAAAGCCGCCAAGAAAATTACCGTGAAACGTCATATCGACGGGGGTGTGGAAACCGTTGAGGCTCCCCTGCCCATAGTCATCACCGTAAACGGAAGTGCCGCTCCCTGCCGCCCGCGCAATGCCAAACTGGTGCAGAAGTACAAACGCGCCCTCGGTGCCCAGGAAAAAGCTGCCATCACCAAGGAAGGCGCTGAGCTTGCCTACGCCGGCCTCTACGAGAAATATCCCTATCTGAACATCACGGAATGGAGTGTTGCCGACGTGAACGGCGACCTTGCACAATGCGGTCTGAGCGGTTCGCCTACCAAGGTGAAGACCATTCAGAACATCTCATTCCAGGCCAAAGAAAGCAAAACGCTGACGGGCAGCGACAAGGATGTGGAAGATTTGATTGTTGAACTGTTAGCTAACCATACGATAGGATAAGATTATGAATAATGTATTTGTATATTTAGAGATAGAAGGCACAACAGTTGCCGACGTCAGTCTCGAACTCTTGACCAAAGGTCGTAAATTAGCCAATCAGTTGGGCTGTCAACTGGAGGCAGTTGCTGCCGGCAACAATCTGGCAGGCATTGAAAAACAAGTATTGCCCTTCGGAGTAGACAAACTCCACGTATTCGACGCTCCGGGCTTGTTCCCCTATACTTCCCTTCCCCACTCCTCTGTCCTCATCAATTTGTTCAAAGAAGAAAAGCCGCAAATCTGCCTGATGGGCGCCACCGTTATCGGTCGCGACCTCGGCCCGCGCGTTTCTTCCGCTTTGACCAGCGGACTGACTGCCGACTGTACCTCACTGGAAATCGGCAACCACGAAGACAAGAAGGAAGGCAAGGTTTACGAGAACCTGCTGTATCAAATCCGTCCCGCATTCGGCGGTAACATCGTTGCCACGATTGTGAATCCCGAGCACCGTCCGCAGATGGCAACCGTTCGCGAAGGCGTGATGAAGAAAGAGATACTGGACGCTGACTATAAGGGCGAAGTCATCAACCACGACGTTGCCAAGTACGTGCCCGAGACGGATTATGTGGTAAAAGTCATCGACCGCCACGTAGAAAAGGCAAAACACAACCTGAAAGGCGCTCCCATCGTGATTGCCGGCGGCTACGGCATGGGAAGCAAGGAAGGTTTTGACATGTTGTTCGAGCTTGCCAAAGAACTCCATGCAGAGGTAGGCGCCAGCCGTGCTGCCGTCGATGCCGGTTATGCCGACCATGACCGCCAGATTGGCCAGACCGGTGTCACTGTCCGCCCCAAACTGTATATTGCTTGCGGCATCAGCGGACAAATCCAGCACATTGCCGGTATGCAGGAAAGTGGTATTATCATCTCCATCAACAATGACGAGAACGCTCCCATCAATACGATTGCCGACTATGTCATCAACGGTACGGTGGAAGAGGTTATCCCGAAGATGATAAAATATTATAAATCACACAGTAAATAACAATAAAGGTAATCATGAAAGGGCTGATTCTTATATTTGTTCTTCTTTCAGGTATATCTTCCGCTATCGCTCAAGAAAAGCTCTGGTTGGACAAGAATTACCAATGGACGGACGACTCCATCCAGGCAGTCAAGTATGCTCTTGTTTCCAAGATAAACAAGAAGTGCATCAAGGTGGAAGAGTATGCTTTGGAAGGACAAAAGAAGGATGTCTGGCATTTCTCCGAATACAAAAGCAATCCCCGCAAAAGGATAAGGGAAGGCCTGCATACATCATTCTATGCAAATGGCAAGGACAGCCTGACAGAAGTATATAGAGACAACCGCCTGGAGGGGCAGACCATGGTGTATTATCCCGACGGTGCCATACATCTGGCCCGGAGCTACAGCGATGGTAAACTTGACGGAACACTCCTGCAGTACTATCCCGACGGGAAACTCCGTAGAGAGGAACACTATTCAGAGAATCAGTGTACCGGTGGAAAGATGTTCGACGAGCACGGAACTGAAATGGAACATCAGCCGTATTTCGTGTTTCCATCCTTCCCCGGTGGAATAGAGAACCTCATGAAACTGGTGGCCAATGTTACCAAATATCCGGAAGACGCCTGGAAGCAAAAGGCAGAAGGAAGGGTAATCCTGCAGTTCGTTGTAGACGAAGAAGGCAAGATGACCCATCCCAAAATTCTCCAGTCCGTGCGTTATGACATCGACAAAGAAGCCATACGCGCTTTCGAGGCCATTGCCGACGTCTACCGCTGGTCGCCCGGCTATCAGGACGGAGAGGCCAAGCGAGTGAAATTCACCATACCCCTATACTTCAGAATACCTAAATAACCAAGAAATTATGGCAAATTTTTATACCGAAGTTCCCGAATTGAAGTATCATCTGAACAACTCGATGATGGAACGTATCTGCGAACTGAAAGAACGCGGTTACCAAGACAAAGACAAGTATGACTATGCCCCGCAGGACTATGCGGATGCTATGGACTCTTTTGACAAGGTACTTGAAATCACCGGAGAGATTACCGGAGAGATTATCGCTCCCAATGCCGAGGGCGTGGACGAAGAAGGTCCCCACTGTGCCAACGGCCGTGTGGAATATGCCAGCGGCACCAAGCAGAACCTCGACGCCATGGTAAAAGCCGGATTGAACGGTATGACCATGCCGCGCCGTTTCGGTGGCTTGAACTTCCCGATTACTCCGTACACCATGTGTGCCGAAATCGTTGCCGCCGCCGATGCCGGTTTCGGTAACATCTGGTCACTGCAAGACTGTATCGAAACGCTCTACGAATTCGGTAACGAAGACCAGCACAGCCGTTTTATACCGCGTGTCTGCGCCGGAGAGACCATGTCTATGGACCTGACAGAACCGGATGCCGGTTCCGACTTGCAGAGCGTAATGCTGAAAGCGACCTATGACGAGGCCAACAACTGCTGGCGCCTGAACGGCGTGAAGCGTTTTATTACTAACGGTGACGCCAATCTCCACCTCGTACTGGCACGTTCAGAAGAGGGTACCAAAGACGGACGTGGCTTGTCCATGTTCATCTACGATAAGAATGAAGGCGGTGTAGACGTGCGCCGCATCGAGAACAAGCTGGGTATCCACGGCTCTCCCACCTGCGAGCTGGTTTACAAGAATGCAAAGGCAGAACTTTGCGGCGACCGCAAGCTTGGTTTGATTAAATACGTTATGGCTTTGATGAACGGTGCCCGTCTGGGTATTGCCGCACAGTCGGTAGGCCTTTCACAAGCTGCCTACAACGAAGGTCTGGCTTATGCCAAAGACCGCAAGCAGTTCGGCAAGGCTATCATCGAATTCCCGGCTGTATATGACATGCTGGCTATTATGAAAGCCAAGTTGGATGCAGGACGCTCCTTGCTGTACCAGACTTCCCGCTACGTGGACATCTACAAAGCGCTGGACGACATTGCTCGCGAACGCAAACTGACTCCGGAAGAACGCCAGGAACAAAAGAAGTATGCCAAACTTGCCGACGCCTTCACTCCGCTGGCAAAAGGTATGAACTCTGAATATGCCAATCAGAATGCTTACGACAGCATCCAGATTCACGGCGGTTCGGGCTTCATGCTGGAGTATGCTTGCCAACGTATCTATCGTGATGCACGTATCACTTCTATCTACGAAGGTACTACTCAGTTGCAGACCGTAGCTGCTATCCGCTATGTAACAAACGGCTCATACTCTGCCACCTTGCGCGACTACGAGCAAGTGCCGTGCAGCGAAGAAATGCAACCGTTGATGGACCGCATCAAAGAGATGACCAACAAGTTCGAAGCCTGCACCAATGCGGTGAAAGAGGCACAGAATCAAGAATTGCTGGACTTCGTGGCACGTCGCCTCTATGAGATGGCTGCGGTATGTATCATGTCGCACCTCATCATCCAGGACGCGACAAAGGCTCCCGAACTGTTCGGCAAGTCGGCTCTGGTGTATGTGAACTACGCAGAAGCTGAAGTGGAAAAACACTTTAACTTCATCCGTAAGTTCAAGGCAGAAGAGCTGGAAAGCTACCGCAAATAAACGCATTGCTTGGACAAGGCAAATATAGCGGGCACCGGAGTTTAGCTACTCCGGTGCCCGCTTGTTTTTTCTGAAATACTTCCTCCTGCTTGCCCCTTCTTAAAAGGACAAAAGTTCTCAAAGAGACGAAAGGAAAATTAATACTCTCCGTGCAGCCTCAGCCTGCCGCGCAGCGAGTGTATCTCCCGCTGCATCTCTTCCATCCTTGCCAGCAGATGGTGGATGGCATCAATCCCTTCCATATTGATGGAAAGGTCGTAGTACATACGGCTGTACCGTTCCACATCCGGCAACTCGGAGAAAGGCAGATAACGCTCTCCACCTTCCTGCTCCACATCTATCAGTCCACTTTCGCACAGCATATCAATAAAAGTGGGCTCTATATGACACTTGTCACAATATTCGCTGATGACAATCCATTCGTTCTGCATAATCCGTTCTCCTTTCATTAGTTCATACTCTGAATTTTACGGAACATCTCTTTCTGCTGTTCCGTCAGGTTTGTCGGCAACTTCACGGAATAAGTCACGATGAGATCGCCAAACTGTCCCTCCTTCTTATATACGGGGAAGCCCTTACCCTTCAGACGTACCTTAGTCCCGTTCTGAGTTTCGGGTTTCACCTTCAGCTTCACCTGACCATCCAAAGTATCCACCAACTGGTCGCCACCCAGCAGGGCTGTATAAAGGTCGACGGTCACATCCACATACAAATCATCTCCCAAACGCTTGAATACCGAGTCGTCCGGAATCACAAACGTGATGTATAAGTCACCTGCAGGACCTCCGTTGATGCCCTCGCCACCATAGCCTTTCAGTTTGATGACCTGTCCGTTGGCCACACCGGCCGGAATGGTAATACGCACTTGCTTGCCATTCACCGTCAATATCTGTTTATGGGTCTTCGCAGCCTCACGAAGCGAGAGGTTCAAATCCGCATGATAATCCTGCCCGCGGAAACCGGCATTGGCACCACCTCCGCCGCGCGTACGATGACCGAACATCTGTTCGAAGAAGTCTGAGAAACCACCGGCATTACTGCCCGAAAATTCCTGGCCGTCGGAAGAATACCAATACGTACCGCCTCCGTCCGTACCAAATCCCGCACCGGAACCTCCAAAACCGGCACCGCCAAATCCCCCGAAGCCCCCGGCTTGCTGCTGTGCCCGCTTCTGCGCTTCAAACTCGTCGGCATGTTTCCAGTGTTCACCATATTCATCATATTTCTTTCTTTTTTCAGGATCACTCAGCACCTCATTCGCCTCGTTGATAGCCTGAAACTTATCCTTGGCCGTAGCATCGTTCGGATTCAAGTCAGGATGGTACTTGCGCGCCAGCTTGCGGAACGCTCTCTTGATGTCATCCTGAGATGCCTTTTTGTCCACTCCAAGGACCTGATAGTAATCAATATAAGCCATAGTCTATTAGTTTTATTGTCTAAATACCATAAAACAAATAACACGCCAATTTGTTTTACGCATTACTAAAATAGGTAAACGAAAATTAAAAAGCATCATCAAGCATAATAATTACGTGATAAACAAACATTTAGTTTCAACCAAACACTTATTTCACGTCTATAAAATACCAAAATAGTGTAAACGACACCTAATATCGTCTAATTATTCATCCTAAATCTTCCTAAAATTGACAGAAAATGCTTTATTTGTAATAAGGAAAATTTGTTTTATATATAATCCCCAACCTTAGATTAAAAACCCCCATTATGAAAAGTAATTATTGGCTCCTAACGGTAATATTCGCTCTCGTAGCCCTGCCGGGCAAAGCAGGCGAATGGATCAGAATCAACCAACTCGGCTATTTGCCGCAATCCGTCAAAGTCGCTGTATTCATGAGCGAGGAAGGAACAAACGTAGAAAATTATTCATTGATTGACGCTTTCACCGGAAAGGTGGTGCGTACCTTCAACACAACCAAGGCCACCGGCAAGATGGGAGGCATGAAGAGTACCTACCGGTTGAACTTCAGTGATTTCACAGAACCGGGCACGTATTATCTGAAAGCAGGCAAAGCGGTCTCCCCCCGTTTCCCCATCAATGCACAAGTCTACAACGGTACCGCAGACTACCTGCTGCACTACATGCGGCAGCAACGCTGCGGCTATAATCCGTTCCTGAAAGACAGCTGCCACGTGCACGACGGCTACATCGTCTATCATCCCACCAAAACCGGACAACATATAGACGTCCGCGGAGGCTGGCACGATGCTACGGACTATCTGCAATACACCACCACCTCCGCCAATGCCATCTACCAGATGATGTTTGCCTATCAGGAAAATCCGGAATCATTCGGTGACGCCTATGATGCAGCCGGACATCCGGGAGCCAACGGCATTCCCGACATCGTGGACGAAATCAAGTGGGGACTGGACTGGCTGAACCGGATGAATCCTGCTCCGGGCGAGCTGTACAACCAGATAGCCGACGACCGTGACCATGCCGGAATGCGCCTACCTAACAAAGACCTGGTGGATTACGGCTACGGACCGGGTAAAGGACGCCCCGTTTACTTTTGCAGTGGCGAACCGCAAGTACGTGGAGAGTTCAAGAATGCAACGACCGGAGTGGCAAGCACTGCCGGCAAGTTTGCCTCCTGCTTCGCTTTAGGCGCCAAGATACTGAAAGACTACTATCCTGAATTTGCAGCAGAAATCGAAGCCAAGGCCGATGCCGCCTATCAGGAAGGCGTAAAGAAACCGGGAGCATGCCAGACTGCCTCTGTCTTGTCTCCCTACATTTACGAAGAGGACAACTGGGTGGACGATATGGAACTGGGAGCCATGGAACTGTACAAAGCCACCGGCGACAACAAATACCTGGCCCAAGCCCTTGAATACGGACGTCGCGAACCGGTGACTCCTTGGATGGGCGCCGACAGTGCACGCCACTACCAATGGTATCCGTTCATGAACATGGGGCACTACCATCTTGCCAAAGTGGACAACAGCCGCATCAGCAAGGAATTCATCCGCAACATGCGTACGGGCATTGAACGCACGTACGAGAAAGCGGTAGAAAGCCCCTTCCTGCACGGTATACCCTACATCTGGTGTTCCAACAATCTGACTACCGCCATGCTAACCCAATGCCGGCTGTACCGTGAAACCACCGGCGATGACACATACGCCGAAATGGAAGCCTCCCTGCGCGACTGGCTGTTCGGCTGTAACCCTTGGGGAACCAGCATGATTGTGGAACTTCCCCTTTACGGAGACTATCCCTCGCAACCCCACTCCTCACTGCTGAATGCAGGCGTGGGCAATACTACCGGCGGACTGGTGGACGGTCCTGTCTATCGTACCATCTTCGAAAGCCTGCGCGGTGTCAATATGACGGGAATTCCCGGAACTCCCGGACAAGACTACGAACGCTTCCAGCCAGACCTGATGGTATATCACGACGCCATCCACGACTATTCCACCAATGAGCCTACCATGGATGGAACCGCCTGCCTCACGTACTACCTCTCTGCCATGCAGAAGGATGGAATGAAGCAAGCCGGTATCCCAAATGACAAGAATGTATATGTGGACGGAGGCATTATCCGCACCGATCCCTCAAAAAAGCAAATCACCCTCGTATTCACTGCCGCCGACAAAGCAGACGGTGCCGATGCCATCATCAGTACCTTGAAGAAGCATGGCATCAAAGGTGGCTTCTTCTTTACCGGAGAGTTCTATGAACTCTATCCCGATGTAGTGAAACGCCTGCTCGACGAAGGGCATTTTGTAGGCAGCCACAGTTACGGACATCTGTTGTACATGCCTTGGGAAGACCGTGATTCTCTGCTGGTCACCCGCGAAGAGTTTGAGAACGATATGATGAAAAGCTACGAGACCCTCCGCAAGGCAGGTATCGAATACAAGGACGCTCCCGTCTATATTCCTCCTTACGAATACTATAACAAGGAAATATCTGCCTGGGCAAAGAATATGGGTATTCAAGTCATCAACTATACCCCTGGTACCATGAGCAATGCCGACTACACCACTCCGGACATGGGACAGAAGTACCGGAGCAGCAAATTCATCTACGACAAGATTATGGAGGTGGAAAAGAAAGAAGGTCTGAACGGACACCTAATGCTGATACACTTCGGAACGGACGACCGCCGCACAGACAAGTTCTATAATGGCTATCTGGACAAGATGATTAAGACGCTGAAACGAAAAGGCTACACTTTTGTACCGGTCCGCGAGGCTGTCGGTATATAAGCATACTCTAACAAAGATTTATTGAAAAGGTTAGTTAAAAAGGTTATCGTGCAAAGGTATTTAAGGTAAATATTCAATCGGTTTGTTTTCAGTAAACCTTCCCCTACCCCCAAGAGGGGAAAGTTTCGAAGTAAGCTCCCAGCCTGTGAAGGTTAGGAGCTTTTATATATTTCAGAGAAGCCTTTTTACCGATTGCAGCAATTGCTCGATATCTTCTTCCGTAGTATCAAAAGAGGTTACAAAACGGATTTCGTGGATGGCCTCATCCCAGAAGTAGAAGAAATAGTCCTTCAACAGCTCGTCAATCACCGGACGGGGCATCGTAAGGAAAAGCTGGTTACTTTCCACCTTCTGCGTAAAATGCGCACCTGGCAATTCCTTCAATCCGTCGTAAAGAATCTTTGCCATACGATTGGCATGCGCGGCATTTTTCAACCAAAGGCTGTCCGTCAGATAGGCAGTAAACTGGCAGGACAGATAGCGGAGCTTGGATGCGAGCTGTGCCGACTGCTTGCGCACAAAATAAGCTTCCTTCTTCAAAGCTGGGTTAAAGACAACCACGCTTTCTCCCAACATCAGTCCATTTTTCGTACCACCGAAGCTGAGGATATCTATCCCGCAATCCACTGTCAGTTCCCTAAAGCCAAGATTCAAGGCTGCACAAGCATTTGCCAGACGTGCTCCGTCCATATGGACATACATGCCATGCCGATGGGCCAAATCCGTCAAAGCCCGCAACTCGTCCGGCTTATAGACAGTGCCCAGCTCCGAACATTGCGAAATATAGATGGCTCCGGGCTGCGAATGATGCTGTTCGCCGAAATGGCACAAATAAGGACGGACTAAATCGGGCGTCAGCTTGCCGTCAGGGGTAGCTATAGGACGAATCTGACAACCTGTCATACGGGCAGGCGCACCGCACTCATCGACATAGATATGTGCGGTCTCCGCACAAATAATGGAATTATAAGGGCGGGTACACAGCTGCAAAGCCACCGCATTACTGCCCGTACCATTGAATACGAACAACGGTTCGCAATCCGGCGTAAACGCTTCCCTTATTTTACGGACAGCCTCTTCTGTCCAAGGGTCATCCCCATAACCGACAGCATGGTCACTGTTGGCCCGGTTCAGTGCCTCCATTACCAACGGATGTACGCCTGAATTATTGTCTGAAGCAAAACTTCTCATAATCTTTCTGTTTTTGTTCATTGAAAAGAATGTGCAAAGGAAAGAATATTCTGCAACATGAAAAAACAAAGGAGCACAGATTTCATCCCCCCGGCAGAAAATGCTTCCGCACTATGAAATCTGTGCCCCTCAATCAATCCATTCACTCGGTTCCCTTTATCCGATATAAACATTTACCCCTAGTGAAACATAAAGTTCATCTTCTTCCTGATGAATTTCAATCTTGTCCTCACGGGCAAGCCACCCCAATGCGGCTCCCAACTCCTTGTCCTTCAGTCCGGACTTCCTCTTTAAAGAACCGTAGCTCCATCTGGTATAATCGCTAAGCAACTGCCAAACTTTCCCAGCATTTAGTCCAATTTCGCTTTTGTTCATTTTCTCTTCAATTAAAAAGGTTAATAGTTCTTGTTGATTAGGTTATCTTTACGAAGGGTAAAGATATGATTTTTTATTTTGCTAACAACAAAAACGAACAAAAGATATGAAAACTAATCATTTTTGTAACACTTTTGTAATATTACACGCTTTTTATTAATAATCAAGAAGGTAAATAGAACAAAAAAACCGCAGTATCTATCAAAAAGACACTGCGGTTCTCCTATTTGATTAAGCAATCAGGGAAAACGATCTTACATCATTCCGCCCATGCCTCCCATTCCGGGAGCACCCATCGGCATCTCAGGCTTATCTTCTTTCTTCTCTACGATTACACATTCTGTAGTCAGGAACATACCGGCAATAGAAGCGGCATTTTCAAGAGCCACACGAGTAACCTTGGCAGGATCTACCACACCGGCTGCATGCAGGTTCTCATAAACATCGGTACGGGCATTGTAACCGAAGTCTGCCTTGCCTTCGCGTACTTTCTGCACAACAACAGCACCTTCTTTACCGGCGTTGGCAACAATCTGACGCAACGGTTCTTCGATAGCACGCTTGATGATGTCGATACCTGTGGTTTCGTCCACATTGTCACCCTTGAAGCCTTCCAATGCATCCAATGCGCGAATATAGGCTACACCACCACCAGGAACGATACCTTCTTCGATAGCAGCACGGGTAGCACGGAGTGCATCGTCCACACGGTCTTTCTTTTCCTTCATTTCAACCTCAGAAGCAGCACCCACATAAAGAACAGCTACACCGCCAGACAACTTGGCCAGACGTTCCTGCAGTTTTTCCTTATCATAATCAGACTTCGTAGCAACAATCTGAGCCTTGATTTGTTCGCAACGTTCCTTGATGTTCTCTTTGTCACCGGCACCGTTTACGATGGTCGTGTTATCCTTGGAAACAGTTACCTTGTCGGCAGTACCCAGCATTTCGATAGTAGCTTGTTCCAGCTTCAGACCTTTTTCCTCGCTGATGACAACACCACCGGTCAGCACTGCAATATCCTCCAACATTTCCTTGCGACGGTCACCAAAGCCCGGAGCCTTCACTGCACAAATCTTCAACTGAGAACGCAGACGGTTTACAACCAAAGTTGTCAGCGCTTCGCTATCCACATCTTCTGCAATAACCAGCAAAGGACGACCGGTCTGTACTGCCGGTTCGAGGATAGGCAGGAAATCTTTCAGGTTGGAAATCTTCTTATCATAAATCAGGATGTACGGTTTTTCCATTTCGCACTCCATCTTCTCCGTATTGGTAACGAAGTAAGCAGAGAGGTAACCACGGTCGAACTGCATACCTTCAACCACACCGATAGTAGTATCAGTACCCTTTGCCTCTTCGATAGTGATAACACCGTCTTTGGAAACTTTGCGCATAGCGTCTGCAATCAGCTTGCCGATAACGGGGTCGTTATTGGCAGAAACGGAAGCAACTTGCTCAATCTTGTCATAGTTGTCACCCACTGTTTCCGCCTGGCCTTTGATAGAATCAACCACTTTGGCAACAGCCTTGTCGATACCGCGTTTGATATCCATCGGGCTAGCACCGGCAGTCACGTTCTTCAGACCTTCGGCTACGATAGCCTGAGCCAAAACAGTAGCAGTTGTAGTACCGTCACCTGCATCGTCGCCGGTCTTGGAAGCAACTTCCTTTACCAGCTGTGCGCCAGTATTCTGATATGCGTCTGCCAACTCTACTTCTTTAGCTACCGTTACACCATCTTTCGTGATGTGGGGAGCACCGAATTTCTTTTCGATGATAACGTTACGACCTTTAGGGCCGAGGGTTACTTTTACTGCATTTGCCAGTGTGTCGATACCTTTCTTCAATTGGTCGCGGGCATCGATATTGAATAATATTTCTTTTGCCATAACTATATTTACATTTTAACGATTTACAATTTACAAATTAACCTAAAACAGCGAGCACATCGCTTTGACGCATGATGAGGTACTTGGTTCCTTCAACTTCCAGTTCAGTACCGGCATACTTGCCATACAGCACTGTGTCACCAACCTTCAACACCATTTCTTCGTCTTTTGTTCCGTTGCCTACTGCAATAACTTCACCTTTCAAAGGTTTCTCTTTCGCTGTATCAGGAATAATGATACCGCCAATTGTCTTTTCTTCTGCAGGTGCAGGGAGTATCAGCACTCTGTCTGCTAATGGTTTAATGTTCATAATCTTTTTGTTTTATATGTTATACATTTGTTATAATGGTAATTTTGCTTTAAACAAGCGATAAACAACTTACGAAAACCGTGCCAAACGAACAAGCTGATTGTTTGGCAGACAAAGGCTGACAAAATGGCAAAGTATACAACAATATTTGCTATCTTTGCAGCCTCAAAAATGATTTGACTTATGAACGCAATATGGATAGTCCTCCCCATTCTTACCTTATTGATGTTTGAACTGGGACTGACATTACAAACCGAAGACTTTAAACTGTTCCGCAAACGCCCCCGCCCCATTATTGCCGGGCTGGCAGGCCAAATCATCCTACTGCCGATGCTGGCATTTGCTTTAGGACATGTCTTCCAGCTCGAACCTCTGTTCTTTATCGGCATCATACTCATAGCCTGCTCGCCAGGCGGCAGCTCATCCAACATCTTCTCCATGATAGCCAAAGGAGACGTAGCATTGTCCGTGTCACTGACGGCATGCAGCAGCATTATTACGCTGTTCACTATCCCCGTGATTATGGAATTCGCCACACACTTTGTAGACAGCAATCTGGACATAGATATCCATCTCCCCGTAGGCAGCCTTATCATGCAGAACCTGGTTCTGATGCTTCTTCCCATTGTAGCCGGCATATTCACGAAGCGCTACCGTCCGCAAATGGCAGAAAGGATTCATAATATATTGTCCAAGACAGCCTTTCCCGCACTTATCCTGCTGGCAACCATCTTCTTCATACAGCACCATGCTACCATCACCGGCCAATTCGGCAAACTGGGCCTCTGCATCTCCATTCTTATCCTGCTGGCTATGGGAGGCGGCGTAGTGCTATCGAAGTCCATGCGCCTCAACCGGAAAGAACAACGTACACTCATTATAGAAATCGGTATGCAGAATGCCGCACAAGCAATTGCTGTTGCCAGTAGTCCGTTTGTATTCAACAATGACATTATTGCAATACCTGCCATTATCTACGCACTGGTAATGAATGTTATTCTGCTGATTTATGTGGGAGTGGTGAAGCGGCAAAGATAATCTTCCAACCGGTATCTCCCCTTCTTCTGTGTCGCTTTTCCATACTGTATCACTTTCCGGGGGCAAAAATGCAAACAAGCCATACAATGAATGCACTGCTTTCCCCACACCGGATGCCCATCCACCAACCGGATATTACCTACCGGACAAGATTTGCCGCATATTCCGCAAGAGATACAGCCTTCATCTACATGGAAACTCCTTGTACCAATGACAAAACGGACAAACAAAGGATTCACAACATACGTTTTCAGCCAGGCAGCACTGCCCTCATGCACATTCCAGACCCTCTTCCGTGCAATGACATCTTCGGCAATCGAAGCGACAGCATGCCGTGCGTTCTCTATCTTCTTGAGGCAAAGCGCCCCATCGTCCAAATTGAACATCGGTACATAGGTATTGGGCATTGCAACAGACCAGGCTGCATCCAACGGAAAATGTTCCGCCAGGCGGTTCATTCCCTTTCCCATATCGTCCCCGCATGTACACACGGCATAACGGTAACAGCAGTCCGGCAACCGGAGCTGCGACAAAAAATCAATCAAGACACGAGGTGCATACCATGAGTGTACCGGAAAAACAATACCTAGTCTGTCAGCTATCGACAGCCCTGCGGGTATCGAGCCTTGCTTAAGGCAATCAACAATGCTGACGGCAGTATCATGCATAGCCTCTGCAAGCAATTCTGCAATCCAGCGTGAGTTTCCGGTTGCGGTAAAATAAAGTATCATCGGCAATATGTTTTGCCGACAAAGGTAGTGATTTGACTTGAATTCCTTCTATTCCAGCAGCTCTTCTATGGAATAATTTTCCCAGAACGCTTTTGTAGAATGTACCAATGAACTGCCCATATAGAGCAGGAACAATGCCGCTATGACAATCATCAGGAAACTGACGAGGGCATTGTGTTTTTCTTGCTTAAGCTCAACAGAAACCATAAGAACCTCCTTTTTTGTCAGTACAAAGATAAATGCAGGATGTTTCATTTTTCCTACGCCACTATTACAAATACCTATATTTGTGCCATAAATATACAAAAAAAGGAGCAATTTTGTGCTCCTTTTTAAATGTATTTCAGTTTTTATTATTTCAGTTCGCTAACCAGCTCTTGGGGAGTGACCATTTTCTGCTCTCCGGTCTCCATATTTTTCAATGTCACCTTACCTTCATTCATTTCATTCTCACCCACCAGGGCCACAAACGGGATGGCTTTGGAGTTCGCATACCCCATCTGTTTCTTCATCTTGCTTGCATCGGGGAAAATCTCGGCACGGATGCCTGCCGCACGCACTTCAGTCAATACATTCATTGAGAATGCGGCCTCTTTCTCACCAAAGTTGATAAACAGTAACTGAGTACCGTTCACCGCTTCTTTCGGATAAAGGTCAAGCTGGTTCAGCACATCAAAGATACGGTCTGCACCGAACGAGATACCGACACCACTGACACCGGACATACCGAATACACCCGTCAAGTTGTCATAGCGTCCTCCACCAGTAATACTACCGATTTGCACATCCAGCGCCTTTACTTCGAAGATGGCACCGGTATAGTAATTCAAGCCACGGGCCAATGTCAAATCCAGCTCGATTTCGTTCTTCAAGCCAAGGTTCTTTAAGGTGGAAAGGATAAATTCACTTTCCTCCACGCCTTTCAGTCCGGTCTCGCTGGCAGCAAGAACTTCCTTCAGAGTTGCAAGTTTCTCTTCATTACTTCCGCTCAACAAAATGATAGGTTGCAGTTTGGCGATAGCCTCGTCACTGATGCCTTTCTCTTTCAACTCGGCATTGACATTGTCCAGACCTATCTTATCCAACTTATCAATGGCCACAGTAATATCAACAATCTTGTCAGACTCACCGATGATTTCGGCAATGCCACTCAATACCTTACGGTTGTTAATCTTGATACAAACACGGATGCCGAAGCGGGTAAATACCGTATCGACAATTTGCATCAGCTCCACCTCATTCAGCAAGGAATCACTGCCTACCACATCGGCATCGCACTGATAGAACTCACGATAGCGTCCTTTTTGCGGACGGTCGGCGCGCCACACGGGCTGTATCTGATAACGTTTGAAAGGAAAAGTTATTTCATCGCGGTGCATCACCACGTAGCGGGCAAAAGGTACTGTGAGGTCATAGCGCAAACCTTTCTCGCAAAACTTGCAGGCAAGTCTCGGAGCATTACGGCTCAACAGTTCTTCATCTGTCAGTCCGGAAAAGTAATCACCGGAGTTCTGTATCTTGAACAAAAGCTTGTCGCCTTCCTCACCATACTTCCCCATCAAGGTAGAAAGCATTTCCATCGAGGGCGTTTCTATCTGCTGAAAACCATAGAGATGATACACCTCACGAATCGTATTGAATATATAGTTACGCTTCGCCATTTCTACGGGCGAGAAGTCACGGGTTCCTTTCGGAATACTTGGTTTTGCTGCCATAATCAGTTCAATTATTTTAAAAATCGGACGACAAAGTTACAGTATTTTATTGATTAAGAAAAGAGAATGTTTACCTTTGTATCATTACCGTCGCATAAAAACGACCAAAACAAACTTCAAACTTACACATTTATGAAAGAGAGACTGATTTTATTCTGCATGTTGTTGCTATGCGGCATCGGTGTTAGCCGGGCACAATCCGGCAACGCCAAAGACTTCGACCAAAAAGAAGAAACCATCGTACAAAAGCTGCAACAAGCCGTCAATGAGAAAAACTATAAAGAAGCCGAAAAGAACGGTAAGGCTTTGATAACTCTGTTCAAAGAACAAGACGAGAACACTCAGAAAAAGTACAGCTGGCTCATACAGTCCTATTACTACAATTTAGCCTGCTTCCAATCCTTGTTAAAGAAAAAAGGTGAAGCCATCAAAAATTTAGAACTGGCCTACGACAATGGATTTCAAGATTACAACCACATGATGAATGATACCGACTTAGACAACCTGCGCAGCGATAAACGGTTCAAGGCAGTGCTTGCCAAAGTGAAGAAAGTGGGTGACTACCTCGACATACTTCAAAAAACACCGGGATACACCCACAATGAGCGCCCTGATACACTCCCCCGCTTCGAATACATCAATCCCAACAACAAGTATTTAGTAGAGGTACGCCAATACTTCAAGTTGGACAGTGTGGCAGGCGCAGGCGACGAACTATCAAAAATAAAGAACATACTGACTTATATACACAATACCATAAAACATGACGGAAACCATGAAAGTCCGGCAGGCAGCAACATCATAAAATGGGCAGAAGCTTGCAAAGGCGGTGCGCGAGGTCTGCATTGCGGAGGTCTTGCCCATGTACTGAAGGATTGTTATCTGTCCATGGGATTTAAGGCACGCCACATCAGCGAATTACCCCAAAAATACATTGGCGAATGCCATTCCATTAACGTAGTTTATTCCAATACCTTGGATAAATGGATATGGGTAGACCCTACCAACAATGCCTGGGTGATGGATGAAAACGGCATCATGCTAAGCGTGCAAGAAGTGCGCGAACGTCTGCGAGACGGTCGTCCGGTAATCCTAAATGAAGAAGCCAACTGGAATAACCAGCAGAAGATTACCAAAGAATATTATTTAGACAGCTATATGGCCAAGAATCTCTATAGCATAAAAGCAGACGATGTACTGCTTTGCCCCTCAGACCCTAATGCAGAAAACTTCTTCCAAGCCAAGTACGTGGTCAATGACGATGCCTGGTTCTGGCAGTCGCCCTATTAGGAATAAAAAAACAGATGATGCATCCGGCAGAGACACATCATCTATTTAATCAGACCATCTGTTTCGGGTGAACAGATGGTCTGTTTTTTATGTCTGCATCATGTGTTTAATCTCTGCGTCCCATGAATATCATGATATAATAAATCAGGGTAGCAAGCGAACCGAGAGCAGCCACTACATACGTATAGGCAGCCGAGCGGAGTGCATCTTCCGCTTGCGCATGATTATATGAATTCGTAATGCCGGAATTGCTAAGCCATACCAGCGCACGCTTACTTGCATTGATTTCCACCGGCAAGGTGATGAAGCTGAATAAAGTTGTCAATGCAAACAGTATAATGCCCGCCAGCAACAGTTGCGGAAAGGAGTTCAGCATCAAGATACCTGCCAGCAGCAACCACGTCATCCACTGTGAGGCAAAAGAGACTACCGGCACCAGTTTGCTGCGCATTGTCAACGGAGCGTATGCGCGTGCATGCTGCACGGCGTGACCACATTCGTGGGCTGCAACGGCAGCAGCCATGATGCTATTACTGCTATAAACACTCTCACTCAGGTTTACTGTCTTATTGGCAGGATTATAATGGTCGGTCAGATGTCCGGGAGTATGCGTCACGGTCACATCGTAAATGCCATTGTCGTGCAGCATCTTCAAAGCAACGTCCGCTCCCGTCATTCCGTTGCCGGTAGGGATTTTAGAGTACTTCTTGAACTTGTTCTGAAGATTCATCTGTACCAGCCAACTGACGACGGCAATACCGATAAAAATAATCCATTGCATTCCTATCATTCCTGTTCCCATAATTTTCTTTCTTTAAATTGTGAATAAATCAGTCGTTTCTTATTGTATAACAAATAGTCTGCCAAAAATAAAAGGAAACGGTGAGCAATGCCAGCGTTTCCTTTATCTTTTAGGAAGAATTAAAGATTTCTGATTTATAATTTATTTTTCAATCTCCACCTCTATCACTTTATCAATATCCGTCGGAACCTCCGGCAAGTAGAGCATCACCCCTCCTTCACACTTACGGAACTTCACTGGAAGACGGTCGGCATACCCCACTGCCTTCCTCACTTTCTTGCCTTCCAACGGCAGGAAGAGAGCCTTATCCTGCAATTCGAGAATATGCACGTATAATTTATTTTCTCTTTGTGTAGTGACTCCCCAAGGATGCGGAGCAATGCAGCCGCCACGGGTTCCGTAGATGGTTTCACCGTATACCTTCATCCATTCCCCTACTTCTGCCAGACGCTCCAATGCAACAGCAGGCAGCTCACCGTCCGGCTGAGGACCGATATTCATCAGCAGATTGGCATCTTTACCCGCAGCCTTCACCAGGTAATGTATCAGCGTTTTGGTAGATTTATAATCCTGGTCCGTAATCTTATATCCCCACATTCCATTCATCGTCTCGCAGGTTTCAAGGGGCAAGGCGCTGATATCCTGCCCGGAAAGGCCGGCACGGTTCTCTCCCGGCAGGTCGCGCTCGAATATCTGGATGTCCTCGCCGGCAAACGGTGCTTGATGATGGTTGTTCCCAACCAAGCAAGCCGGTTGCAGGCGGTGTATCATGGCATATTGCCCGGGCAGTTGCCAGTCAAAATCCGGATTCTGGTCCTGGTCCCACCAGCCATCAAACCAAATGGCACCTATTTTTCCATAATTGGTGAGCAGCTCGGTCAGCTGGTTGTTCATGAATTTATAGTAGCTATTCCAGTCGCCCTTCGGATTCGGTCGTCCCGTTCCACGTCCGGTGCGTCCCCACGGAGCATCTTCGCGATACCAGTCGATGTGCGAATAGTAGAGATGCAGACGAATACCTTGCTTGTGGCACTCGTCCGCCAATTCTTTCAGAATATCCCGCTTAAAAGGGGTAGCATCCACAATATTGTAATCGGAAAAGCGTGTGTGGAACATAGAAAAGCCATCGTGATGCCGGGATGTAAAGCAGATATACTTTGCCCCGGACGCCTTAATGGCTGACACCCATCTGGCAGCATCGAATTTGGCAGGATAGAAACCTCCCGCCAGTTTGGCATACTCCTTATAATTAAGGTTCTTGTTCGTCATGGTCCATTCTCCGGTAGCCAGCATACTGTATATCCCCCAATGCAGGAAGATACCGAAGCGATTGTCCCGAAACTCCTGACGGGATTTCAAGTTCTCCTCCGTCGGCTGGTAAGTCTGCGACTGTGCGGAGCACACAAGAAGAAACAACAGTAAAAAAGACAAAAGACGTGTTTTCATGGCAATAAATAAAAAAGGCACGGATTATCCGGACACCCACGGTTCTTCAGATGAAGCCGCGAAATCCGTGTAATCCGTGTCTAAGGTTATCTGTTTGTTTTATTATTCCTCTGTATACCGTTCGATGGTCTGCTCACGGTCCGGTCCCAGAGAAACAATCTTGATGGGCACACCAAGCTGTTCTTCCAGGAATGACAAATATGCATTGAATTCTTCCGGGAACTCATCTTCACTCTGCATCTTGGTCATATCCGTCTGCCAACCGGGTAGCTCTACATAAACCGGTTCAACAGTCTCATTGATATCGAACGGGAAGTAATCAATCTCTTCCTCATCCATCTTGTAAGCTACACAAGCCTTAATGGTTTCAAAAGAATCGAGCACATCGCTCTTCATCATAATCAGTTTGGTAACCCCGTCTACCATAATGGCATATTTCAATGCCACCAGGTCAATCCAGCCACAACGGCGCTTACGTCCTGTCACAGAACCGAACTCATGACCCAGCGTGCAAATCTGGTCACCGGTCTTGTCGAATAATTCCGTCGGGAACGGACCGGCACCTACGCGCGTACAATAGGCTTTGAAAATCCCATATACCTCACCAATCTTGTTGGGAGCAATGCCCAGACCGGTACAAGCACCTGCACAAACCGTATTGGAAGACGTTACAAACGGATAAGAACCGAAATCAATGTCCAGCATTGTCCCCTGCGCACCTTCGCACAATACAGACTTGCCGGCAGCCAGCAGATTGTTCATCTCGTGTTCGCTGTCCACCAACTGGAATTGTTTCAAGTATTCGATACCTTCGAACCATGCCTTCTCCATTTCTGCAAGGTCATACTCATAGTTCAGGCTCTTCAATATCTGTTCATGACGGGCCTTGGCCGCTGCATACTTCTTGTCAAAGTCATGCAGAATGTCGCCTACACGCACACCGTTACGGCTGATTTTATCCGTGTAAGTCGGTCCGATGCCTTTTCCGGTCGTTCCTACCTTTGCATCGCCTTTGGCTGCTTCGTATGCAGCATCCAGTATGCGGTGAGTCGGCAGAATGAGGTGTGCTTTCTTGGAAATGTGCAAGCGTTCCTTCAAGTTATGGTCGGACGCTTCCAATGATTCGGCTTCCGCTTTGAAGAGAGCCGGGTCAAGCACCACTCCGTTACCGATGATATTCACCTTGTCTCCCTGGAATATTCCAGACGGAATGGAACGGAGCACATACTTCTGCCCTTCAAACTCGAGTGTATGTCCGGCATTCGGTCCGCCCTGGAAACGAGCTACGACATCGTATCTCGGAGTTAACACATCAACGACTTTGCCTTTGCCTTCGTCGCCCCATTGTAATCCTAATAATACGTCTACTTTCATTTTTCTTTTTTATGGTTATTATTCTTTTTCTTCCGTTTATTGGCCCGGTCACACTTGCTGCACAACCCATACATATATAAGGAATAGTGCGTAAGATTAAAACGGCTCAGTTTGGTATTCTCAATGGCATGTTGCAACTCCTCGTTCTGAAACTCGGTCACCTTTCCGCACTGGGTGCATATCTGGTGATGGTGCGTATCGCGATTATAAGATTTTTCGTATTGGGAAGAGTTGCCGAACTGATGCTTGATGACCAGACGAGCATTTATAAGCAAAATGATGGTATTGTAAAGCGTTGCACGGCTGACGCGGAAGTTCTCCTGGTCGGCCATCAGTGAATAGAGCGTGTCGATATCAAAATGACCGTCTATGGAGTAAATGGTGTCAAGTATAGCATAACGTTCGGGAGTCTTCCGATGCCCGTTCGCATTCAGATATTCAGTGAATATCTGCCTAACTGTATCTTTCACATTCTGACTTTCCATTTGACGGCGCAGTTTTACAGCCAACAAAGTTAATCCTTTTTTGTGGAAAGCAAACGAGAAAGAGATAAAAATTGCGATAAGGGAAATATTCCCTTACCGCATCAGTCTCTATAACCATAGAACTAATCTAACAAACCTCCTCTTTTACAAGATTGTATAGTAATTGTTCTACATCAGAAGAAGAATTGTCCATACCCTCCACTCTGCGGCAAACTTGAAAAGAATTTTCCTCATTTTGCTGCATAAAGCGGCGGATAGCAGTCATGGCTGCATTGCGTACATGATAGGAGCCCGACAAAAAAGCCGTTATTGCCTGGTCGAGGAACTCATTTTCAACCCGTTCGTTCATATCCCCTTTCTTCATCAATAGACGGGCTATGGTGAGGAAGCCGCAAACCTGCGTGTATTCGTCCTCGCTTGCAATCCAATGGAAGGACTTGGCAGGCGCATAAGGAAGATGTTGGAATAAATTCATGCAGGTAAGTTCTGCAATCTCGATATTACGGATATCTTCCACCCAGATATCGGCTATCTCGGGCAGGAAACTCTCTACCGGCTGTAAAAGTCCCGCCAATATTTTGCACTCTCTGATATCTTCTTTCCACAAAGCCTGAGCCAGAGAGTGGTCCTTCTCGTAACCGGCAGCAATACCCTTGATACGGGGCAACTCCACGCCAAAGTTCAGCTTATATACCAGCCCTTTCTCACGCATACTTTGGGACACAGCCCCGTTCATTGAGAGACGGAGCTGTGTCTTTATATCTTTCAGCCGCTGATGCAGCTGCTCTTTAGTATCTATCATAGTTCATCATTTATTGACAGAAGGCAATGTAGAATAGTCTTTGCTATAACGCAACATCTGTTCCGCATAACCTTCATCATAAGTCACTGTCACATCTGTTATAGTACCGTCGGCATCCGTCACCACTTCATACTTGGGATTGACGAACCCCTTATACGGCGCAAGATTCAGCTTCTTGTAGCGTTCCAGCACTTCGGCATGCAAAGCGGGATCGACTTTCACGGCATAGGCTTCCACCAAATCATGGGCGCCGGCATAGTCACCGGTGGACTTGATACGCTGTATCTCGGCAAGCAACCGGCCAAACAAGTCACGCACTTTCTCATAATCGTTTATCACGACGTACGTCTTCCCATCCTTCTTTACCAATTCCACAACCTTTTCTGCCGCACCTTTCTCGTACACCCAGCGGGCTATGAGCTGACGGTTGCGCATATGGGCTTCTTCTACATTGTTACCCGGCTCGATACGTACAAGCTGTGTCATCAAACCATTCATCAGATAGGTGTAGTATTGAGCCTTATAAGCATCCGCACTTGGAGTAAGCCCCAGTTCCACCAGCTTCGGGTCGGCCACGTAGTAGAGTCCGAACAAGTCGGCGCGCGCTTCTTCGATAGTAGAACCATATGCCTTCAACGCATCCGGGTCCACACCCGGGAGCAATTTACCGGAACCATGTCCCAAACATTCATGCAGGTCAGTATGCAGTTCATCTGTCACATCTGCGTACTTATCAATCAGTTGAAGCTCTGCATCACTGTACACAAACTCCTCATTGAACCCGTTGCCATGAGCTGCCTTGTTATAAGCATCTGTAATGTTACCGATTGTAACGGATTTCGAACCATGATGGCTACGTATCCAGTTGGCATTGGGCAGGTTGATGCCGATAGCAGTTGCAGGATACAAGTCACCGGCCAGAATAGCCGCCGTGATTACCTTGGCAGACACCCCTTTCACTTTCTCCTTCTTGAATTGTCCGTCTACCGGCGAATGGTCCTCAAACCACTGTGCATTGCCGCTTATCAACTCTGTACGCTGGGTAGCTTCCAAATCTTTAAAATTCACCAGAGATTCCCAGCTTGCCTTCATGCCGAGCGGGTCACCATAACTTTCGGTAAAACCGTTCACAAAGTCAATGCGTGAGTTCAAATCCTTCACCCACAAAATGGCATATTCATCGAATGTCTTCAAATCGCCGGTTTCATAGAATTCCATCAGTTTGGCTATCACCGCCTTCTGCTCGGGAGTCTCGGCAACTCCTTCTGCCTTCTTCAGCCAGTAGACAATCTTTTCAAGTGCCTGTCCATACAAGCCCCCCACTTTCCATACTTTCTCCTGAATCTTGCCATCCTCTTTCACCAAACGGCTATTCAAACCATAGGAAACGGGAGTTTCATCCTGCGGATTCTTCAAGGCATTATAGAAATCTTCGGCCTCCTGCTGCGTCACGCCATCGTAATAATTGCATGCGGAAGTCAAAACCAAATCTTCACCGGCAGCTTGGTTCACCCGTTTGGGCATCACCGTGGGGTCGAAAATAACGGGGAACACTTCCTCGCACAGTTGTTCCACAGTCTGTCCTTCGGCAAGCGGCAACGTAGCTGCATCCACACTCTGTACAGCCTGCCTGAAGAATTCGGGAGTAAATCCCGGAACGAACTTTTCGCTGCCATAGTGATGATGAATGCCGTTAGAGAACCATACCCGCTTGAGGTACACTTCCATAGCCTTGAAATCAGGAGTATTCTTATCTCCCTTATAGCCGGTATAGACAGCTTCCAGCATCCGGCGAATCGTCAGGTTATACTTGCCATTCTGGTCGAAAAGAATGTCTCTGCCCTGCAAAGCCGCTTCCGTCAAATAATAAACCAATTCTTTTTGTTTGAGGGACAAATCCTCAAAACCTGGTACGCGGTAACGTAAAATCTGTAAATCTGCAAATTGTTCCACTGTATAGTCAAATTTTTCTGCCTCAGCAGTTGTTTTCGGATTTCCACCACAAGCCGTCAATAGAGAAAGGGCAGTCACCATAGAAATTAGTTGTTTCTTCATGTGTCGGGAGTATATAGATTGGTATTAAAAAAGAAGAAAAGGAAGTATCCCGAAACAATTGTTCCGGAATATTTCCTTTTTATTCATTCAGTCATACAGAATTATTTCTTCTTAGCTTCTTTTTCTGCGTGTCTTTTACGATATCCATTAGGAGTCTCACCTACATTTTTATAGAAAGCAGCATAAAAAGACTGACGGTTTGCAAAGCCGACCATCGTACTGATCTCCTCTACATTCTTGTCAGCATATCTTTTGTCTGTCAACAAATGCTGCGCTTCTTTTACTCTATATTCATTCAGCAGGCAAGAATAGTTCATGCCGAAGCGTGAATTCACCACTGCAGACAAATAGCGAGTATTGGTCTGCAATTCTTTCGCCAAATCCTTAGCGGAATAATCAGCATCTCTGTACTTCTTTTGTACAACAACGATATTCAATATCTTGTCATACAACTCATCTGCCAATTCCGGCCTTATCAAAGAACGGTAGGCAGCATCCTTTTCTTTCTTTTCGCGCAAGTTGTAAGGACGTTTCTTCGTTCCTTTTTCCTGGGCATTGTTTTCTAAATCACTCATTGAATTAACTGGTTAGGGTTGTTTAAAATCGGAAAAGCCAAAGGGTTAGCCCCTTAGACTTTACAAAAGTCAGACATTTTTTTTTAATACACAACTTTTCCCGTATATATTTTTGATAAATAAACAACGAAAAAGGTTGAAAAGTAGGTCAATTCAGCCATTAATAAGAAACTTTAACCTTTTGCAGAAACTCATATGATACAAAATCTTGATGACTTTCCATTTGTAGTATATGCAATAATTAGTGTACCTTTGCCGGAAGAAATACATACTGCCAGATTATGCTACAAACGCTCAAGACATATTTCGGTTACGACAGTTTCCGCCCCTTACAAGAAGACATCATACGCCATCTGATGGACCGTAAAGACGCATTGGTACTGATGCCTACGGGAGGTGGAAAGTCCATCTGCTACCAACTTCCCGCCCTATTGAGTGAAGGCACGGCGGTAGTGGTTTCTCCGCTCATTTCCTTGATGAAGGACCAAGTGGAAACGCTCTGTGCAAACGGTATCGCGGCCGGTGCACTGAACAGCAATAATGATGAAACAGAGAATGCTTCCCTACGACGTGCATGCATGGAAGGCAAGCTGAAACTGCTATATATTTCTCCTGAAAAATTATTGGCGGAAGCCAACTATCTGTTAAGGGATATGCATATTTCCCTTTTCGCCATTGATGAAGCTCACTGCATCTCACAATGGGGACACGATTTCCGTCCGGAATATACACAGATGGGCATCCTTCACCAACTGTTTCCCCAGGTTCCCATCATTGCACTTACTGCCACAGCCGATAAAATAACCCGTGAAGATATTATTAAACAGCTACACCTCAACCAACCGAGAATTTTCATTTCATCTTTCGACCGTCCCAACCTGAGTCTCACCGTAAAAAGAGGTTACCAGCAGAAGGAAAAAAGCAAAGCCATCCTCGACTTCATCGCCCGCCATCCGGGAGAGAGCGGCATCATTTATTGCATGAGCCGCAGCAAGACTGAAACAGTGGCACAAATGCTTCAAAAACAAGGGATAAAGTCAGCAGTCTATCATGCCGGACTGTCGTCGGCACGAAGAGATGAAGCACAAGACGACTTCATCAATGATCGCGTGCAAGTGGTATGCGCCACCATTGCCTTTGGAATGGGAATTGACAAAAGCAATGTGCGCTGGGTAATTCATTACAATTTGCCCAAAAGCATTGAAAGTTTCTATCAAGAAATAGGACGTGCCGGACGAGACGGAATGCCCAGTGACACCCTTTTGTTCTATTCACTGGCCGACCTCATTCTGCTCACTAAATTCGCAACGGACAGCGGACAACAAAGCATCAACCTGGAAAAACTGCAACGCATGCAGCAATATGCGGAAGCAGATATCTGCCGCCGCCGCATTCTGTTAAGCTATTTCGGTGAAAATACGACCTGCGACTGTGGAAACTGTGATGTATGCAAAAATCCCCCCGAACGTTTCGATGGTACAATAATCGTACAAAAGGCACTTAGTGCAATCGCGCGTTCCGAGCAACAGATAGGAACCGGTATTTTAGTGGACATCCTCCGAGGAAACATGAGTTCTGAAGTTACAGAAAGGGGATACCATCGCCTTAAGACCTTTGGAGCCGGGCGTGAAGTACCTGCCAGAGATTGGCATGACTACCTGCTGCAAATGTTGCAACTCGGCTATTTCGAAATAGCCTACAATGAAAACAACCATCTGAAAATTACTCAAAGCGGAACAGATGTCTTGTTTGGCAGAGCACGCGCCCTGCTTGTCACCATCCGCCGCGAGGAAGCTGTACAAGCTACAAGAGGCCGTAAACGCAAGGCTACAGTTCCAACCAAAGAATTGCCATTGGGATTGCCCAATACAGAAAGTGGGGAACTTTTCGAGGCTCTCCGCACTCTCCGCAAACGCCTTGCCGACCAGGAAGCACTTCCTGCCTATATCGTACTGTCCGACAAAGTGCTCCACCTACTCAGCGCCTCCCGCCCCACTACCATAGAAGAATTTGGTAATATCAGCGGTATCGGTGAATATAAAAAGAAGAAATACGGAAAAGAGTTTGTGGAACTGATACGGAAATACAGTTGAATATTATTTACACTGTAACAGTAAATCCCTGAGGTCACCTTGCGGCACGCCAAGTGAAATGGCCTTTTCGAAGTCACGTTTTGCCAACTCCTTTTTCTTTTGAGAAAGGTAAATTTGCCCCCGTATCAAGTAGGCTTCTGTCTGCGAAGCATCCAGCTTGATGGCTTCTTCCAAGTCCATCATGGCCAGGTCCACATGTTTCATATCCTGCTCTACACCCGCACGTGCTACGTAAAGTACGGCATATTGCTGGGTAGTCAGCCGGGTAGCTTCTCCTCCTTTTTCTGCAATCATGGCATTCAATATCGAAAGCGCCGCTTCATATTTGCCCTCCTTCTGCTCCAGTGTAGCCAACCCCAGACGGCCATTGTAACTCTGGGGGGCAAGTTTCAGCAGACGTTCATAATCAGACTTTGCAAAATTATAGTTGCGCTGCCGCATATAGATATAGGCACGCATCAGCAAGGCTTCCTGATTATCGCTCTCTATATCCAGCACCAAAGAATAGTCTATCCGGGCCAAGTCATCCTTTCCCAACTCTAGATAAAGAGCGGCACGATTCATCAGGGCGGGTATGGCACGCGGAGCAATGTTCAATGCCAGCGTATACGAGTCAAGAGCCTGCTCATACCGGTGCTGCCAACGCTGTATCGTTCCTAAATTGGAGAAAAGCAAAGCGTTATGAGGATTGGCGGGCTCCATTTTCAAAGCTTGTTCAATGTATTTTTCGGCCAATGACAAGCTGTCTTGCTCCGTGGCTGCAACCGCACGTTCGCTCAGTTCCTGATAGGTTTGTGAAAAGGCAGGGAACATCGTGGCTCCACACAAGAAGAAAGAAAAAATAAGTTTCTTCATATAATAGTTCAGTATTTATTCCAAAGGATAGGTATCGAAAGCGAACAGTTCTGTTGACAAATAGCGTTCCCCCGTATCGGGCAGTAGGGCAACAATCATTTTATCCGCAAATTCAGGGCGTTCGGCCAGCAACCGTGCCGCATATACCGCCGCACCGGATGAGATGCCAGCCAGCAAGCCTTCCGTAGAAGCCAGCTCTCGTCCTCCACGAATGGCCTCGTCATCGGGCACCGGAATAATCTCGTCTACTACAGAAGCATCATAAATGGAAGGAATAAAATTGGCCCCAATCCCCTGGATGCGGTGCGGTGCATCTTCCCCTCCTTCCAGAACCGGAGAGGAGGCCGGTTCTACAGCCACAACATAGACATCCGGATTATGTTTCTTCAAGGCACGCGCCACTCCACAGACCGTACCGCCCGTGCCCACACCGGCAACAAAAACAGTCACTTTACCATCCGTGTCCGTCCAGATTTCTTCCCCCGTAGTATGTTCATGAGCCTTGGCATTGGAGGGATTCTCAAACTGCTGCAGAATAACCGCACCAGGTATCGCATCCCGCAATTCTTTCGCTTTGGCAATGGAGCCGGCCATACCTGCCAGTCCGTCGGTCAGTACAATCTCCGCACCCAAGGCTTTCAACAGATTACGGCGTTCCACACTCATGGTCTCCGGCATGGTCAATATCAAATGATATCCCTTGATGGTTGCTACCATCGCCAGTCCCACGCCGGTATTGCCACTGGTAGGTTCAATAATCGTGGCTCCGGGTTTCAAAGCCCCACGTGCCTCGGCATCCTCAATCATGGCAAATGCCACACGGTCCTTCACGCTTCCCGCCGGATTAAAAGATTCCAGCTTAGCCACAATATTTCTTTTCAATCCGTATTTACGACTGTATTCAGCCAATTCCATCAAAGGAGTATGCCCAATCAACTCCGTCAGGTTCTTTGCAATTTTCGCCATAATCTCACTGTCTAATACATTCTTCCCGTACACACTTACGTAACATGGATATGCTGACAAAGATATGGAAATTCCAAGAAATAAACCGTGCGGGAAAGGAAAGATTATACTGCCATCTATCAAAGCTTAACACGAATAAAGAGGATGAAAGGATATGAAACGATTGAAGAAGGCAGGATGAGGAGGAAGAACCATATCTGACAATCAGCGACTTCCCACTGCAAAGATGGTGCATGCTTTTTGCAGTAGTACTGCAAACGAGCTGCAGCGTTACTGCAAATAGGTTTGCAGTGGTACTGCAACTGCTTTGCAGCGCAACTGTAACAGCTTTGCAGTGACACTGCAAAAGGTTTGCAGAACTTTGCAGTGAGAAGTTACTGATGAACAGAACGGTAATGAGACACTGTTATCAAGACTTCTTAAGATAGTCTACAATCCACGCGCCCACTTCCTTGGTACCGTATTTGTCGCCACCTTCTACTTGAATCTCCGGTGTACGTACATTCGCATCGAGTGAAGCATCAACTGCCTTACGAATCAACGCCCCCTCCTCTTTCAGGTCGAAGTATTCGAAAAGCATGGCTACAGACAAAATTTGCGCCAGCGGATTGGCTATATTCAAGCCTTTCGCCTGCGGCCAGGAACCATGGATAGGTTCGAATACCGGCGTGCTCTCTCCCGTAGAAGCAGAAGGCAGCAATCCCATAGAGCCACTGATGCAGGAACCCTCGTCCGTCAAAATATCACCAAACGTATTTTCCGTAACCATTACGTCAAAGAATTTCGGCTCTTGAATCATCTTCATGGCGGCGTTGTCCACAAACATATAGTCGGTTGTCACCTCGGGGTACTGCGGTGCCATCTCCTGGGCAATCTGTCTCCAAAGACGGGAAGAGGCAAGCACATTGGCTTTATCCACCACCGTAAGATGTTTACTGCGTTTCATGGCATATTCAAATCCGACTTTCAGGATACGCTCAATCTCAGGACGGGTATACATGTTCGTATCATACGCCTTGTCATTGTCCTGGTATTTCTCACCGAAGTACATGCCACCGGTCAATTCGCGGATGCAAAGGAAATCGGCACCATCCACCAGTTCCGCACGAAGGGGAGACTTATGGAGCAGACATTTGAAGGTCTGCACGGGACGGATGTTGGCAAACAGTCCCAGTTTCTTGCGCATAGCCAGCAAGCCCTGCTCGGGACGCACTTTGGCAGTAGGGTCATTGTCGAATTTCGGGTCACCTACGGCAGAGAACAATACAGCATCCGCATTTTTACAAGCCTCATAAGTGGCTTCGGGAAACGGGTCACCCACCTTGTCTATCGCGTCTGCACCGCAGATGGCATATTCATAGTTCACTTTATGTCCGAACTTCTCACACACGGCAGTCATCACATCCACGCCTACGGTAGAGATTTCGGGGCCGATACCGTCACCGGCCAACACTGCAATTTTAAAATCCATTGTTTTCTTTATTATTTAAAAGTTCATCTATCTTCTTTTTGTTTGCAAGATTCTTGCGGCGATACCGGTCACCCCACACAAAACCAGCTGTCAATATAAGGGTATTGATGGCTGACATAAGATACTCGTCCGCATCCAACTCGCCGCTCCACCAACGCAGAAAGAGGTTGAAAGCAAAAAGCAAGCCTGCATACAACGCATAGCATACATAAGGACGCCTCTCAAAAAACGATTTCTTTTTCTCCATGAGATCCATTTTTTATGATTCGTATTCGTCTTCTATGATATTCAGCATCTTCACCGTCGCCTTGATGGCCGCTTCCGTCTGGTCTGCGTCCAATCCGCGTGTACGGAATATCGTATCTTCAAAACTCCAGGTAATAACCGTCTGCACAAAGGCATCGGTACGCCCACCGGGAGGAATGGTCACGGCATAGTTCGTCAGCATCGGGAACTTACGACCCAGTGTCACTTTATATATCTTGCGCAAGGCGCGCACAAAAGCATCATACTGGCCATCTCCACTGGAACTTTCCTCATATTCCTTTCCGTTGATTTCTATCTTCAACGTAGCCATCGGCTTCAATCCATACGCCAGATTCACAATATAGCTCTTAAGGCTGACGCGTTCTTCTGCCATTCCGTGCTTCAGTACGTCCGAAACGATATAGGGCAGGTCTTCTTGCGTCACCAGCTCTTTCTTGTCGCCCAACTCAATGATGCGTTCGGTCACTTTGCGCATGGCATCTTCATCCAGTTGTAACCCCAAGTCCTCCAGATTCTTCCGGATATTGGCTTTACCGCTGTTCTTGCCCAGGGCATACTCTCGCTTGCGACCAAAGCGTTCGGGCAGGAGGTCGTTGCAGTAGAGGTTACTTTTATTGTCACCGTCGGCATGGACGCCTGCCACTTGGGTAAATACATTCTCGCCAACAATCGGTTTATTGGCGGGAATGACGATGCCCGAGTAGGACTCCACCACACGGCTTACGTCGTTCAGGCGGCTTTCGTCAATGTTGGTAATGGCATTGAAGTGGTCTTTCAGGATAGCCTGCACACTGGCAAGCGGAGCATTGCCGGCGCGTTCGCCCAGGCCGTTAATGGTAGTATGCAGTCCCTTGCAACCGCTAAGTACGGCGGCAAGCACATTGCTCACGGCAAGGTCATAGTCATTGTGGGCATGGAAGTCAAAATGGGCATGCGGATAGCGTTTCACCATCTTGCGCATGAACTCGATGACCTGCAGCGGGTTCAATACGCCCAACGTGTCAGGCAACATATAGCGGCGGATATTGGTCTGCTCCAAGGCGTCCATCAGACGGAACACATATTCCGGAGAATCTTTCATGCCGTTGCTCCAGTCTTCCAGATAGACATTCACTACCATATCCTGCTCGTTGGCGTAATCCACTACGGACAGAATATCCTCGATATGCTCTTCGGGAGTCTTCTTCAACTGGTAGGTGCAATGCTTCAGCGAGCCTTTGCACAGCAGATTGATGACACGGCAACCGGTCGCATGTATCCAGTCCACCGACGTGTGGCCATCTACAAAGCCAAGCACTTCTACTCTTGGCAACAGATTACGGCGTGCCGCCCAGTCACAAATCATTTTTACGGCATCAAACTCTCCTTCGGATACCCGCGCAGAAGCCACCTCCACCCGGTCTACCTTCAATTCCTCCAGTAACAAACGGGCAATCATCAGCTTCTCATGGGGCACAAAGGAGACTCCGCTGGTCTGTTCACCGTCGCGGAGCGTAGTGTCCATGATTTCTATCTTCGGATGATTATGCTTCATTTTTATTCTCCCAAGCTTCTATCTTATCTTTATTCTCAACCAGAAAATCGATGTCATCCAAGCCATTCATCAGGCAATGTTTCTTGTAGGCATTGATTTCAAAATGTTCGATCTTGCCCGTAGCTTTGTTGGTGATGGTCTGTTCGGGCAGATTCACTTCCACTTCCATCTTCGGATTGGCAGAGATAGAGTCGAACAACTCTTTCAGGAACGGCTCACTTACCACCACCGGAAGCACAAAGTTGTTCAGTTCATTGTTCTTGTGTATATCGGCAAAGAAACTCGATACCACCACGCGGAAACCGTAACCGGCAATGGCCCATGCAGCATGCTCACGGCTGGAACCGGAACCGAAGTTCTTTCCCGCCACCAGAATCTGTCCACCGTAAGTGGGATTGTTCAAAACAAAGTCCTTGTTCAGAGAACCGTCCGGATGATAGCGCCAATCGCGGAATAAATTATCTCCGAAGAACTTTTCCTCACGGGTAGTAGCTTTCAGGAAACGTGCAGGGATTATCTGGTCTGTATCCACATTCTCTAATGGAAGAGGCACACAGGTACTGGTTAATCTATCAAATTTTGTCTTCATCTTTTTATTTACGATTTTACGATTGAAAATACTCTTGATTTACCTTTGTTGAACGATGTTTGATTTACGAAGTAATTTTAATCGTAAATCGTCCAATCGTACATCAAATCAGCGTTCTCGGGTCAGTAATTACTCCAGTCACTGCCGCTGCTGCAGCTACAAGCGGGCTGGCAAGCAGTGTTCGGGAACCCGGTCCCTGGCGTCCTTCAAAATTACGGTTACTGGTAGACACTGCATACTTTCCGGCAGGCACCTTATCGTCGTTCATTGCCAGGCAAGCAGAACAACCCGGTTGGCGAATGGCAAAACCGGCCTCTTCCAAAATCTTGTCCAGTCCCTCTTCGCGAATCTGTGCATCTACCATCCAGGAGCCCGGAACCAGCCATGCCACTACATTCTCGGCTTTCCGACGGCCTTTCACAATGGAGGCAAATGCACGGAAATCCTCAATGCGTCCATTGGTGCAGGCACCCAAAAACACATAGTCAACCTTCTTACCCAGCAAAGGTTCTCCCGGTTGGAAATCCATATAGCTCATAGACTTCATGAAAGAGGTCCGGGCAGCTTCTCCCATGCCTTCGGTAGTAGGAATATGTTGTGTGATACCCATACCCATGCCCGGGTTGGTACCGTATGTAATCATCGGTTCAATATCTTCGGCAGCAAAACGGACTTCCTTGTCGAACACTGCATCCTCATCACTCTTCAATGTTTTCCAATAGGCCAATGCCTTGTCCCATGCCTCACCCTTCGGAGCATATTCGCGTCCTTTGATGTACTCGAAAGTGGTCTCATCCGGAGCAACCATACCGCCGCGGGCACCCATCTCTATACTCAGATTGCACAAGGTCAGACGGCCTTCCATAGTCAGACCACGCACAGCTTCTCCGGCATATTCCACGAAATATCCCGTAGCGCCGCTGGTCGTCATCTTCGACATCATATACAATGCTACATCTTTTGCCGTCACTCCCTTGCCAAGTTTGCCGTCGACAGTGATGCGCATTGTCTTAGGACGGGTCTGAAGGATACATTGCGAGGCCATTACCATTTCCACCTCACTCGTACCGATACCGAAAGCCACTGCTCCCATCGCCCCGTGGGTGGAAGTATGCGAGTCACCGCAGACAATGGTCATGCCAGGCAGGGTCAGCCCGCGTTCCGGGCCTACTACATGGATAATTCCGTTCTTCTTGTCCATCATGCCGAAATGGGCCAATCCAAACTCTTCCGCATTCTTGGCCAGTGTATCTACCTGAGTCTTTGAAACCGGGTCTTCAATCGGCTTGTCCTGGTCATGCGTCGGCGTGTTATGGTCGGGCATACAGAAAATCTTTTCCGGACGGAAACACTTGATTCCACGTTCGCGCAATCCCGAAAAGGCTTGCGGGCTGGTTACTTCATGACAATAAAGCCGGTCAATATAAAGCTGTGTGGGACCGTCTTCCACTTTCTGTACCACATGGGCATCCCAGATTTTATCAAATAATGTATTCATCTTTTTATTTACGATTTAGCTATTTACGATTTACGATTGAAATTACTATTGATTTACCTTTGTTGAACGACGCTTGATTTACGAAGTAATTTTAATCGTAAATCGTAAATCGTCCAATCGTAAATCCCCCTACATTTTAAATTTATTGATACAGTCGATGTAAGCTTCCACAGATGCGGCTATAATATCGGTATTGGCACCGAACCCATAATAAATATGGTTATCGTATTCTACCTGCATATGTACCTTACCCATATCGTCGCTCCCCTTGCTGATAGCCTGGATGGTGAATTCCTTCAATGTCATATGGCGGTCGATAATCTTCTTCAAAGCCTTGATAGCGGCATCTACCGGACCGTTTCCACTGGCGGCGGCTTCAAACTTCTCGCCAGAGATGTTCAATCCCAAGCTGGCAACCGAACGAACCCCCACCCCACTGGTCACCTGAAGATATTCCAGTTTGATACGGTGGTTCTGCGTACGGTTTGCCCCTGCCAATACCAGAATATCATCATCGTTGATATCCTTCTTCTTATCGGCAAGTTTCAAGAACTCTTCATACACTTTGTCCAACTTCTCCTGATCCAGTTGTACTCCCAATATCGACAAACGATTCTTCAAGGCTGCACGTCCGCTACGGGCTGTCAATACGATGGAATTATCATCAATACCCACATCATGCGGGTCAATGATTTCGTAAGTCTGTACATTCTTCAACACACCATCCTGGTGGATACCCGACGAATGGGCAAAAGCATTGCGACCTACAATAGCCTTGTTGGGCTGCACCGGCATGTTCATCAGACTGGACACCATACGGCTGGTTGGATAAATCTTCTGTGTATTGATGTTGGTCTCGATTTCTATGTCCTTGTGACATTTGATAATCATCGCCACTTCCTCAAGAGAAGTATTGCCGGCACGTTCACCAATACCATTGATGGTTACCTCCACCTGGCGGGCACCATTCAGTACGCCAGCCATTGTATTGGCAGTAGCCATGCCCAAGTCATTGTGGCAATGAGTAGAAATAATGGCATTATGAATACCGTTGACATGTTCCATCAGATATCTTATCTTCGCGCCATACTCATCAGGCAAGCAATACCCCGTTGTATCGGGAATATTCACCACAGTCGCACCTGCCTTGATAACAGCTTCTACCACCCGTGCCAAATATTCATTATCCGTTCGGCCTGCATCTTCGGCATAGAACTCTACATCATCCACATACTTACGTGCATACTTTACGGCAGCCACTGCACGCTCTATTATTTCCTCGCGATTGGAATTAAATTTATATTTAATGTGCGAGTCAGATGTACCGATACCAGTATGGATACGTTTATGCTTGGCAAACTGCAAAGCCTCTGCCGCCACATCAATATCTTTCTGTACGGCACGTGTCAAGGCACAGATGGTGGGCCATGTCACAGCTTTTGATATCTCAATGACCGAATTGAAATCTCCCGGACTTGAAATCGGAAATCCGGCTTCAATCACGTCCACCCCCAGGGCTTCCAGTTGTCTGGCTACCTGAATCTTTTCCACTGTATTCAATTGGCATCCCGGAACCTGCTCGCCATCGCGGAGCGTTGTGTCGAAAATAAATAATTTGTCACTCATTGCTTTATTGTATTTAATTTATGTTCCATAAAAAAAGCCTTTCACACTTGGAAGTGAGAAAGGCTTCATATATCATTGCATCTTACATATATATTCACGCACAGCACTCACTTCCACTAAACTTTGCCAGTAGAATAATAATACCACACAGTAGAATATATGTAAAGTTCTGAATCATCTTCTTTTTTGTTTTGACGTTGCAAAGGTAGATATTATTTCGTACCACACAAACAAATTCGTTACTTTTTTCCGATAAAAAATATCATTTTATAAGTTTGTGTTCATTTATCGCTGAAATATATCACAAAAAAAGGCGTACCTCAAGGTACGCCTTTCCTTATTCTTCAGTTCAATACAAGTTCTGAATTACTTCTTCTCACAAGGTTTGTCACACTTGGCACCATCACATGCAGCCTTAGGACACGCTGCTGAATCAGCAGCCTGGCAACATGCCTTTGCAGAGTCACATACTTGTTCTGTTTTTGCAGCACAGCAAGAATCTGCCTCAGTTGCATTAGAATCTGCAGCCTTTTTGTTGCCACAAGATGTCACTGCGAAAGAAAACGCTACCGCAACGGCAGCCAATAAAACTTTAGTCTTCATACTTTCAATTTGCTTTAAACGTTGATATAAAATTAGTTCGGCGCAAATATAAGAAAAGTTTATGAGACCGCCAAAAACGAACAAAGCCTCCGTATCCTTATCAGACACGGAGGCTTCTTCTGAAAACGGCGACTACCTACTCTCCCACTGTTACGCAGTACCATCGGCGTGACCGGGCTTAACTTCTCTGTTCGGAATGGGAAGAGGTGGAACCCCGGTGCTGTAGTCACCTGAATAAGGCAGACATGATGAGAAAAAAGTAAAGTGTCCATACATTGCTGAACGTATATACCTCCATACACGGAAGGCAAAAAGTGGACGGGCAATTAGTAATGCTCGGCTATGACATCGCTGCCTGTACACCTGCATCCTATCAACGTTGTAGTCTACAACGACCCTGAGAAATCTAATCTTGTGGCTGGCTTCGTACTTAGATGCTTTCAGCACTTATCCAATCCCGACTTAGATACCCGGCAATGCACCTGGCGGCACAACCGGTAAACCAGAGGTCAGTCCAACACGGTCCT